>BNJT01002258.1_pt1 | contig 103633 bp, 137 predicted proteins | sample 8540491 | NCBI WGS metagenome assembly BNJT01 (sample SAMD00202455, study PRJDB9452) | human saliva metagenome | host: Homo sapiens
AACAGTTAAATGATTCAAGGATTAATGTTTTTAAAAGAAAATACGATAAGGAGGAGATGAGTATCCGGAAATGATATTTAAATCAAAAAGGAGAATATAACCGGTTAAAAACGAGAGAAAATAACAATACTGAAACTATGCTGTGTGTACCTGTAGATTTACAGCTTCATTACATGTAAAAGGAGACCAACTATGACATGGACAGAAAAATTTTTAATGACATTATCTGTAATCTTTTTATGATATCTGAATGTCGGTTCGTTAATCGCTGAGACAATGAAAAATATGATGTCTCAATACAGATCAATAAAAATGGAACATTGACAATAAATGAAACAATAGACTATGATTTTGGTGATAAATTTGATAAACGTGGGATTAATAGAAGGATTCCCTGCGCTCAAAGTGGAATAGATATTTATAAATCCCATATTAAGATGAGATTCTGTAAAAAGAAATGGTGAACCTGAAAAATATAAAACTAAAAATCTTCTGGAGAAATAGCTTATAAAGATAGGTTCTGAAGATAAATATGTGGATTCAGGTGTAGCAAATATGAGTTTAATTATACAATGTATAATGCGGTATTTGAGAAGGATGGGATTATCAGATATACTTTTTAATCGATAGGGACAGTTCTGGAAAGTTCCATTGAAAGTCGAACATCGATCATAAGTTTTTGAAAATAATCAACCTATAGGAGAAAATGAAATTCAGCAGCTGAAAGTATTTTACAGGAAAATATGGAGAAACTGGAGAAAATTATACTATAGTTCAGAAGAGCGGAATTATAAAAATAAAAACTAATGAAGTTCTGGAACCGCTTAATGGAATGACTTTCCGTCTGAATTTAAAGACAGATAAGATAAATCCTACATGGCTTGATAAACTGGAAGTTCTTTACTATGCAGTCCCTCTTGTTGCAGTAGGCTCTGTAGTAATCTTAGTGCTCTTCATATATGGATTTGTAACATGGTTACTGTCTTTAGACCGGTTTCTTTAAGAAAAGCGATTATTCCTGAATTTAATATACCGAAGGATATTTCTCCCATGTATGCCGGATATATAAAAGGTGTGAAAAATCCTAAAGAAATCCTGACGATAGGAATGCTGTCACTTCTTTCAAAAGGCTATGTAACAGCGGAAGACAGTGAAGGAAACGGAAAATGTAAAATACAGGCTTGTCTAAATACTGAAGGAAACCTGAACTCCAACTGAAGAGGGTGACTCTTCTTAATGCGCTTTCAGATGATGAGAGAATATATTTAAAAATGATAAAAGTCATTTCAGTTATCAAAAAGATAGAAAGAGTGGATTCGAGATGAGAAAAAATCTTTATAAGGCTTCACAAAATATAATGAGCACACTTGAAAGTAAATATAAGTCAAGGGCATATCAAAACTAATGATAAATTTCTCATATCCTTTTTATTTTAGGGAATGGTTTTAGTTATTACGGTAGGAATGATTAATAGAGGAACAAATTCCGGGCAAATGGATTATTTGATGATATAGCTCTGTAGCATTTAATTTTCTTATTTCGTGTGGTATTGCAGCTGTTATTTATGTTTTATGAGAACCTGTTTTCAGAAAGAAAAATATTTCCCTGCCATTTTAAAAGGAGGGTATAGCAATATTCCTGCTAATAAAAACAGGAGTAATAGGTGTTATTATAGGAATCATTCCGGCAATGTATATAATTTATTCTAAACTTATGAAAAATACATGGAGAAAAAGTCTAAGACAGGAAGAGCATCTTGATGGAATGAAAATGTATATAAAAACTGCCGAAACAAGCGGATTATGAAATTTAACGATGTAGATGAGCTTTGTGGAATATTTCAAAGGTATTTTACCTTATGCACGGTTGCTCTTGAGTCAAGAATAAAGCAATAAGAATTGTTAGAAAATACGATAAACCTATATAATTTTGATGAAATATACAGGATGAAATAAAAGCAGAAGAGTTTACTGATTCGTATGATAGCAAATTCCTGTTAAATACAATTTCAAGAGAATATGACAAAAGTGAAGAAGAAACGGAGCTGCAAGTGAAAACTGGATTCTCAAGTGACGGTGAAAAGCCTCTCCGGCGGTGGTTCGGTGGAGGAGGTGGAGAAAGCTGGTAGGATATTGGTTTTTTAAAAATGAAATATAGAATAAAAATTCTGGTTTGAGAACAAGCTAAAAACAAACTTATTAAAATTCTTGCTAAATTAGGCAAAAATGAGTATAATATATCTAGAAAAATAATATTTAATAACGGAAGGATGAGATGAAAAAGAGACCTGTAGGTTTTTAATAATTTTTAGACGGTTGGGGAATGAACCATCATACAGACCAGGTGGATGCAGTCAGAATGGCACATCCAGTAAATTTTTGAAAGATACGAAAAAGAATATCCATTTACAGAATTGAGCAGATGGAGAATTTGTGGGACTGCCTGAAGGACAGTTTGGTAACTCTGAAGTAGGACACTTAAATATTGGGGCTGGAAGAGTAGTCTATCAGCTGTTACCAAAATAACAAAGGAAATAGGGAAGGGCTTATGCTTGAAAACGGACCGCTTTCTGATGTAATGAATAAAACAAAGGTAACGGTAAAGCGCTCATATAATGGGATTAATGTCTGATGGAGAGTTCATTCGCATATAAACCATATTATAGGGCTTGTTGATGATGGCAAAGAAAAAGGACTGACAGAAGTTTATGTCCCATGCCATTAATGGATGGAAGGGATACTCCGCCTGAAAGCGGTGTAAACTATCTTGCTGAAATGGAAAAAGCTTTAGCTGATACAGGTGTAGAAAACTGGCTTCAGTTATGAGGAGATATTATGGAATGGACAGGGACAATAACTGGGACAGAATAGAACTTGCCTATGATGCAGTATTTTTCAGGGAACAGGGAAAACTGCCGTTTCATCGGGATGAGGCAATAAATCGTCTTATCGGCAGGAGTAACTGATGAGTTTGTAAAACCTACAAAAATAACTGAAGGTGGAAATCCGGTTGGATTAATAAAGGATGGAGACGGAGTAATATTTGCAAACTTCAGACCTGACAGGGCAAGACAGCTTACAAGAGCAATAATTGAAGAGGACTTTAAAAGGTTTAACAGAAAAGTACATCCAAAAGTAAACTTTGTATGTATGGCACAGTATGATGCAACATTTGATGTAGCCTGTAGCTTATCCGCCATAAAAATAGTGAACGGATTTGGGGAAGTTGTATCAAAGGCAGGATTGAAACAGATAAGAACAGCAGAAACTGAAAAATATGCCCACGTTACATTCTTCTTTAATGGTGGAGTTGAACAGCCTTATGAAGGTGAAATAAGACTGCTTTCAGATTCTCCTAAAGTGGCAACATATGATTTGCAGCCTGAAATGAGTGCTTATAAAGTAAAGGACAGACTGCTTGAAGAGCTTGAAAAAGGTGGAATTGATACTGTAATACTTAACTTTGCAAATCTGATATGGTTGGACATACTGGAGTTAGTAGATGCAGTAATAGCTGCGTGTCAGGCGGTTGATAACTGTACAGGACAGATTGTAAACAAAGTGCTGGAAATGGACGGAGCTGTCCTATAACTGCGGATCATGGAATGCTGACCTTGTAGATCCTGAAAACAGGAGGCTTTATACTGCCCACACCGTAAATCCTGTACCATTTATATTTATAAAGCAATGTATGAAGGATGCAAAATTGAGAACAGATGGTAAATTAGCAGATATAACACCTACAATGCTGGATTTATTGGGACTGGAAAAACCTGCCGAAATGGATGGGGAAACATTAATAGTTAAATAGAAATATAAAACAATTATGAAGACTGTGGAAATAATTTTTGAAAAACAGTTTTCTTTCTAGGAAAGGGAGAAAAATGAAAGTAAAATTTACTACAAATAAAGGAGAAATAAACATAAAATCTGCTGCCTGAAAAATCTGCGGTAACAGTGGCAAGTTTTGTAAATCTTGTAAAAATGGATATTACAATGGATTGAAGTTTCATAGAGTAATTGAGGATTTCATGGCACAGGGAGAGATCCTACAGGTACAGGAATGGGAGGCCTGGATACAGATTTGAAGATAGAAGTTGACAATGGTCTTGATTTTTCTGTTCCTGGAAAACTTGCGATGGCGAATGCAGGTCCTGGAACAAACGGAAGCCAGTTTTTATAACAACAGTTCCTACAGAATGGCTGAACGGTAATCATACAATTTTTGGTGAAGTTGTTTCTGACAGTGATCTTGAAGTTGTAAAATTACTGTCAAATAACGATGTTATGGAAAGAGTTGAAATTGAGGGAGATGTAAAAAGAAATTTTGGACACTTATAAAAGATAGAATATCTCAATGGAACTTGATTTTTAGGATATTAGGCTGTATAGTTTGTTTAACTGTAAATTTACAATGCAAAGGGTATATTTAGAAAAAGAAGGGAATACATGGTTGAAGAGTCAATAAATAGCAAATTTAGACTATATTATTCCTTTTAAAAACCTTTTTATTTGCTAAAAAGATTTGAAAAACAAATAAAAATATGATATAATAATTAACGAAAAAGTGTAGCAAATTGAAGAAATAGAGGTGTAAATTATAAATGTTTCAAAAGGTTGGATGATGTTGTATTAAAAGCATGAAGAACTACAAAACTGCTTATGGATCCTGAAGTGATATCAGATCCAAAGAAAATAATGGAGTATAATAAAGGCTTTGAACAGCATTGATGAAGTTGTTAAGATATACATACTATAAAACAAAAAGAAGAAATGGAAACTTTAAAGGAGGATTTAAAAGACAGAAAAAGACTCTGAAATGAAGGAGATGATGCTGGAGGGTCATGCTATTGAGAAAAATTCCAGTGCTGAAGAAGAGCTGAAATACTGCTTTTTACCTAAAGATCCTAATGATGACAAAAACGTTATTATGGAAATAAGGGCAGGGAGCAGGTGGAGATGAAGCTCGCATTATTTGCTGCAGATGTATTCAGAATGTTCACAAGATACGCAGAAAAAACAGATGGGAAAACAGAAATAATAGATAAAAAGTGAAATAGGAGTGAGTGGACTGAAAGAGGTCACATTCCTTATAAAAGGAAATGGAGACTTATTCAGACTGAAGTTTGAAAGCGGTGTACATAGAGTGCAGAGAGTTCGGCGACAGAGCGTCGGAAGAATTCATACATCTACAATAACTGTTGCAGTTTTGCAGGAAATAGAAGATGAGGTGAAGTGGAAATAAATCAGAGTGATCTGAAAATTGACACATATAGATCAAGCAGTGCAGGTGGACAGCATGTAAACACCACTGATTCTGCAGTCAGAATAACACACTTACCTACAGGAATTTATGAGTTACTTCCACAGGATGAAGATCAGCAGATAAAAGAACAGGGGCTGGCTATGAAAGTCCTTGCTTCCAGTTATGAAGAGATGAGAATATGAAAAACAGAGAAAAGAAGTTGAAAGTGAAAGAAGGTCACAGGTTGGAAGCGGTGATAGATCTGAAAAATAAGAACGTATAATTTCCCCCAGGAAGGTCACAGATCACAGAATCAAACTTACATTACACAGACTTGATTCAGTTCTGGATGGAGATTTGGATGAAATGATAGATGCTCTTATTGCTTACACGATCAGGCAGGAATTGCTGAAAGCTGTTGGTGATAATGAATAATTTGCTCGATATATTGAATAAATCGGTTAATTGTTGGAAAAAGATGAAAATTCAAGAATAACAGCAGATTTTTCAGAAATACTGGATATGCAAAGAATAATGCTTTATGCAAATTTAGAAAGAATTCTTTGGAAGAGAGGAAATGGAAAAATTAGGGAAAAGTTGAACAGTGTTATACAGGAGAAACGGTGAGAATACAGATTTCAATGTTTCTGAAAGAGAAAATGGAAAATGACAATTTGAAGTCTTTAATAGACAAAAGTACAGTTTATCTGGAAAAAACAATATAAGTGAAGCAAAATTAATAACGGTATCCCATGTACTGAATGTTGACAGAGTGCTCCTTTTTACTTTGTATAAGACTGAGTGAAAAGATAAACTAAGATAAGATACGTAACTACATTCAAAAATTGGGAAAAGAAAGGATTCCCGCTTCAGTATTTTACTGAATGAACAGGAATTTTATGGAGAGAGATTTTATGTGAACAAAGGTGTTCTTATTCAAGGCAGGATACAGAAGTACTTGTTGAGGAAACAATAAAAATTCTGAAAAAGATAAAATTCAAAATCCTAAAATTCTTGATATTGGTACAGGAGGGAGTGGTATCATAGGATTAACAGTGGCTCTGGAAATACCTGATGCAAAAGTTATGGGAACAGATGTTTCTGAGAAAGCACTTGAGATATCTGATAAAGGGAATTATTAAATGTAGAAAAATATCAAGATTTTTAAAATCTGATTTATTTGAAAATATAGAATATAAAAATTTGATATGATAATATCTAATCCGTACGTATATATCAGATAATGAGATAGGAGTTATGTCAGGAGGATACTTTATTACACAGAGCCTGATGAGGGCTTGTTGCAGAAAATAACGGACTGTTTTTCTACTACGAAATTTGTAGAAATGGAATGGATTAGTTTGCAGAACAACGGTTACTTACTATTTGAAATAGGCTATAAGCAAAGGTGAAATATAAAGAGATACTAAAAAGCGGTTTTAGAAATGTGAATATTATAAAAGATATACAAAATAATGATGAGAGTAATAGTAGGGACAAAAACAAATAGAAAAATGAGAGTGTAAAACTTTGTTTTTAAAATTTAAGGAGATAGCAGGAGAAAAATATGAGTATAAGAAAAATGTGAAAAATTAGGATTATTAATGGTTTCAACCATAGGATTGTCATATACAGGATATGCAAATAATGACAACCCAGAAAAATAGAAACAGTGAAATAGAAAAACTGATAAAACAACAGTATAGCAATCAGAGTTATGATTTGATGAGTATGAGGACAGCAATAAAGGGTTGTATCAAGACCTTTAGAAAAGGAGTTCAGTGCAAACAGAAAAACTCGAGACAATGTCATTTTGAAATGAATAAAAGATGAAAAATTCAAAATAAAAGGAACTTTGGCATTGAATATGAGCAGAGAAACGGTTGCTTGCAGTTGCTGATAAAATATTTCAAAATGAGACAGGTGGTTCAAAAAGATAAACTTGTTGACTGGAATGCGGAGAAAAGTCCCTTCTTTAGGAATAGGACATTTTATTTGGTTTTAAGCCAGAGTGGAGGAGGAGTGTTTGAGGGAAAAGTTTCCTGATATAGTTTCTTACTATAAGTCAAAAGGAATAAAATTACCAAAAATACTGGAAGAAAACAGACATTCACCATGGAGCAACAGATCAAGAACTTCTTGCAAAAAGAAAGAAAGGAGACAAGGATATTAATAAACTAATTAATTTCTTTGACAGTACAAAGAGATGTTTCGGGTATGTTTATTTATGAAAAGATTAAAGGACTTCACTGGATAAAATGCTTGCAGTAGCAACTGATAAGGAGAATCTGACAATTTTATAGAATGGTAAATACTCCAAATGGACTTTATGCCTTAATAGATTATATAAACTTCAAAGGGTGAAGGACTTAAAGGAGTAGCAGCCTATAATAACCAGGCATGGGGATTGAAACAGGTTCTTGAAAAACATGAAGGAACATCTGTAGGATATGAAGCCCTAGTTGAATTCAGTGATTCAGCTAAATATGTACTGACAAAGAAGAGTAAGAAATGCTCTAGAAATGAGAGTCAGTGGCTGAGAAGGGTGGTACAACAAATTGACACATATAAAACATTTGAAATTGAAATGCTGGAACTATTACAGCAGATATAAGTGGAAAAATAAAATTGAAAAAGAGTAAAATGAATATTCTGGAATTTGATTTTGAATTACCCGAGGAATTAATAGCGCAACATGCCTGTGAATCCTCAGGATCATTCAAATTATTAGTTTAAATAAGGAGGAAATAGAACATAAAAGATCATAATATAATGAGATTATCTGAAAAGATGATGTTCTTGTAATAAACAGGACAAAAGTAATACCTGCCAGACTATATGGTCATAAGGAAAACGGAACAGTATTGGAATGTTTTTCTGTTAAAGAGATATGATTTACTATATACATGGGAGGTTTTATTAAAAACCGGCAAAAAGATTAAAAATAGGTCAGAAAATAATATTTTCCGATGGATTGCTGGAAGCTGAGCTAATTGAAATAAAAGAAAGATGGGAATAGAGTTCTGAAATTTAATTTTTCACGGAAATTTTGAAGAAATACTGGACAGACTTGAGGGAAATGCCCTTCCACCATATATATCAGAAAAACTTGATGACAGGGATAGATATCAGACAGTTTATGCAAAGGAAGGAGAATCAGTAGCTGCACCTACAGCAGGACTACGCATTTTACGGAAGAACTGCTTGATAAGAAAAAGGTGTGATTATAGCTGAAGTGTTTCTTGATGTGGGGCTTGGAACTTTCAGACCCGGTTCAGACGGAAAATATATTGGAACATAAAATGCATAGTGAAAATATAAAGTGCCTGAGAGAAACAGTTAAGATTGTAAATGATGCAAAGAGGAAACAGGGGTCATTGCGGTGGGAACTACTTCTGTAAGGACAGCAGAATCTTCCGTTGACGAAGAGGAAGAGCTTGTTTCAGGAGAAAGTGAAACAGAACATAGTTGTTATGGAATTATAAGTTTAAAAATGAGTGGATGCGATAATTACTAACTTTCATCTGCCTAAATCCACTTTAATAATGCTTATATCAGCTTTTGGAGGAAAAATTTGTGTTGATGCCTACCATGAAGCTATAAGAGAAAAATATAGATTTTACAGCTTTGGAGATTCAATGTTTTATACTAACTTTTTAAGTAAAGGATATTTATGCTGAAAAAACATTTTAAACTGATTTTTATAACAATTTTATTAATATTCAGTGTTATTCTGGCTGCAGAAGACAGTTTTATGGCAGTTGGAAATATAAAAATAGTTCGACGGAACCGCTTCTGATTAAGAGGAGGATTTGAATATTACTATAGAAAAATAATACTATAAAAGGTTGAAAGTGTCTATACTTTTTCAAATATTGGAGAATATAATATTAAATCAACATTTATGTTCTGGCTGGATCAGACCAGGGAAAATGATAATAATAATCCTAATAACAGTAACAAAAAAATAATAAAAGGAAATATATAAAAACATAAAATTTTTATTCAGATTATAAAAATCTCAAAAATTTAAGAGCTGTAATAAAATTCGACGAGAATATATATGAAAGCCAAACTACAGGAAATATTCAGGAGGAATGGTTTGCAATTTTCAAAGTTATACCATCAAAGAAGAAGGAAAACTTGGAGTTTATTATGATTTACAGAATACAGGAGTTTAATAAAACAAAGAGATTTGTATACAGTTTTGACCTTGTAAATAATTTTTCAGAAAAGAACAAGGCGGAAATACTTTATGTAAATGTGTATAACAGATCCGAGCAGAAAAATAAACAGCATAGTTTATAAAAATTATGAGTTTAAAAATGTAACAGATCACAGAAGGAGCATTATGAACTGCTGGTTGCAGATGTAAATTTAGATAGAAAAAGCATGTAATAAACTTTAAATAAATGAAAAATTATTGAAAATTAATTATTATATAAAAACTAAAGAATAAAAAGGAGTTGAAATAGAAATTACTTCAGGAACATTAAAAATAGAAAAAAATAAAATCAAGGGAAGGGAAAGAAACACGGCCTACTCTTGAACGTATAAAAAGAAGCAATATTCAGTATAATTGGTGATAAAATAACAGATGCAGATTTCTTGATTTATATTCAGGAACAGGAAATATGGCTATTGAAGCCTTAAGCAGCGGGGAGCTGGAAGGGCAGTCATGATGAAACAGGATAAGGAAGCATTGAGAATTATCATCGACAATGTAAATGATCCTGAAACTGGATGAAAAATGCAGGGCATATAAAAATGATGTTTTTTCGTGCTCTTGAAATATTAGGAGAGAAAAACGAGAAAATTTGATATTATATTTCTCGATCCTCCCTATAAAGAAAATATTACTGAAAAACGCTTGAAAAATATCAGAAAGTGAAATTTTTAGCATGAGGATGGAATTATAATTTCTGAGCATATTGTGTATAGAAAAATCTAAAGATAAAGTTGAGAATCTTGTAAAAATATGATGAGAGGGACTATAATAAGAAAATAGTGACTTTTTATAGGTCATTATTATAAAAGCTAAAATTAAATTTAAAAATGGAAAAATGTAAATAATAAAGGAAAAACGGAGGTTAAAAATGGCTGCGAAACAGACTTATGAGGAAAATATTTCTGAAATTGATAAAATTCTGGAAAAATTTGAGAATGAAGAATTATCTCTTGATGACTCGATTGCTGAATATGAAAAAGCAATCAAGCTTATAAAGGATTCAGAAAAATTATTGGAAGTAGGAGAAGGAAAAGTATTAAAAGTTCTTGAAAAGAATGGAAAACTTGAAACTGAAGAGGTAGAATAATGTTAAAAGGCATATTTAGCTAAGAAAAAGAACTTGTTGAAAAATCTTCAGAAAATACTGGATAGATATAAAAAGCGAGACTATATTCAAAGCAATGAAATATAGCAGTCATGAACGGTGGAGATTAGAGCCTATATTGATGTACATGATCGTGCGATCTGTTTGAGAAAAAGTATGAAAATATAGAAGATATTGCGTGTGCACTGGAATTTATTCATTGCTATTCCCTCGTTCATGACGATCTTCCTGCTATGGACAATGACATGTACAGAAGGGAAAGCTTACAACTCATGTAAAATATGGTGAAGCTGAAGGGATTCTGGTGGGAGATGTACTGCTTACTGAAGCTTTTAATATAGTTGTGAATTCTCCAGCTATATCTGATTCAAATAAAAGTAAAGATTCATAGCAAAGTATCAGAATATTCAGGTTTCATGGTATGGCGGGTGGCTCGTTGCAGATATAAAATCTGAGCATGTAAGGTTTCATTTTGGAAACGTTGAAATATATCCATGCCCATAAGACAGGAAAAAACTAATAACAGCCGCTATTGAACTTCCTTTAATAGCACTTGACATAGAAGAAGATAAAAAGGAAAAATTAGTACAGTATTCAAAAGCTTATAGGAATTGCATTTCAAATAGAAGGATGATATTTTTGAATATCGAGGAAAATTTCTCCGAAACAGGAAAAAGAATCAGATGATGAAAAATGAAAAACAACTTATCAAGTCTTTTTGGATTGGAAAAATCTAAAGAAATACTAAAGGATTATATTATTCAGGCAAAAGAAATAATAATTGAAAATTTTGATAGTAACAGTTTGTTGCTGGATTTAACAGATTATTTTTGGAAATCGTGGTGGTTGATATGTTTTAAGAAAAGGAAAATTATTTTTATATTGAAGAGTTTGAAAATTATGGAATAAAAGCTGTCTACAGTAAAAATGCTGAAACATGTCAGACTTTCACTGTGGAATGGAAGGTCAGGAAGAGGGAATACAGGAAAGAACAGAAATAAACTGTTAGAAGAGCTAAATCTTAGGGCGAGAAACTACCTGTAATGTCCTTTCAGACACATACAAATAATGTTCAGATTATGGAGTATGAAAACACAGAAGAGTATTTACAGGAAATAGACGGTTTTGTAACAAACAGGAAAGATGTTGCACTATTTACATTTTATGCCGACTGTCTGCCAATATTCGTATATGATAAAGAAAATAAAAGCAATTGGTGTATGGCATTCCCGGATGGCGGGAAGTTTTCAAGAAATAATGAAAAACGGTCTTGAGGTAATGAAAAGCGTTTGGAACAAAACCTGAAAATGTTCTGATGGGTTTAGGAATAGGGATACAGCAGGAAAATATAAATAGTAGATGATTTTTTTATGAAAATTTTTGCTGAAAAATTTGGAAAAAGAAAATGAACTGAGTAAAAACAATCTTTTAAAATTAATGACAGGAAAAAATATCATTTTGATAATATAACTTTTAACAGAATAATGGCATTAAAATTAGGAATAAAGAAAGAAAATCTGCTGGTAATTTCACAGGAAGATACGTGGAATGAAAAATTTTATTCCACAGAAGGAAGGTATCAGGAAGAGCAACAACTATGATCAGTTTTAATGGTTTTAAAGTAAAAAAACATCAGAAGGAGACAGGTTATGAAAAATAGTATTTTTATTAAGTTTAGCAATATGTGGAATTAATTTTTCCAGCAGCACATGTAAATGGATTTCTGACAAACCCTACGCCTATTATGAGATGATAGAACTGATAAAAAGAAAAATTGGAAAACAGAGTTTACTGCGAGTTCGAGACAATGACAGGATGGTTTATCAGACTGTAAATAAAGAAAATGAATATTCTGAAAAATTTTTGAAATCGGCTTGATATATAATGAAAAAGAGACAATGACATATGAAATACTTTTTGATTATATTGATAAATTTGAAGAGGATGTGATTTTACCCGCAACTTAACAACCAGGGATTATGATTTTTGCTCCTAAAAATTATAATTATAGAATGTCACGTATATTTTCCTGATACAAAAGGATCACATATGGTTATAAAGAAAGTACTTGATATGCATGAAACAGAATGGTATTCCTTTTACAGTAATGAATCAAAAGAAGATAACTACGAAAATGATATAAGAAAAGTTTTTGAAGAAAAATGAAACATATCCTACAGATGATATAGTATATTAATGTAAATAGATTTATTTATTAGTGGGACATTGAAAAACTTTTATCTACAATAAAATTTAATATAAAAGGAGTGATCAGAAAAGATGAAAAAGATGGTTATGGGCGTTATTTTTGCTTTTAGCTTTTGCAATATTTGGAAAAAGTAAAAATAGTATTTCTGGAAACATCAGATATACACGGAAGACTTTTTCCTATGATTATGCAATAGATGAGCAGAAAAATAATAATGGACTGACAGAGTTGCCACTATTCTTAAGCAGCAGAAAGAGAATAAAAACATGTGTCATAGACAATGGGGACTTACTGCAAGATAACAGTGCTGAATTATTTAATGGTGAACCTGTTCATCCTTTAATGAACGTTGAATGATTTGAAATACGATGTCTTTGTATTGGGAAATCATGAGTTCAATTTACGAAAAAGCTTTTTCTTGAAAGAAATATAAAAAGCTTTTAAAAAGGAGCGGATTCTTGCGTCAAAATGTAATCAGTGATAATAAACCTTTTGTGAAACCTTATGTAATTAAGAAGGTAGACGGTGTAAGAGTTGCGATTGTGGGATATCTGGTGCCTCATATGCCTATATGGGAAGCTTCAACTCCTGAACATTTTTGAAGGACTTAAGTTTTGGGACCCTGAGAGGCATTGACAGCTACTCTGAAAGAAAGAACTCGAGGAAAATACGATATTCTTATAGGGTCTTTTTCATTTAGGAAGGGAAAGATAGAAAGAGGTGGTTTGGAATACCGGAATTAGCATTTCCTCAGTTTGACATAATTTTTGCGGACATGAGCATGCCGTTTATAATACAGAAGTAGACGGTGTTAAAACAATAGAACCTGGAGCTTATGGGTTTACGTGGCAAAAGGTGTTGTAACCTATAATACTGAAACAAAGACTGTAACAACTGAAAATATTTCTACAAAAGGATGTTCCGGAAGATAAAGAGATAAGTGAAAGATATGCTACTATGTGGATAAAAATCTAAAGAATACGCTAATAAGGTTGTGGGAGAAGTAACAAAAAGCCTTTCATGAAAAGACCTGATTTCATAACAGGTGATGCAAAAATAACTTCAATGCCTACAGCTACATTAAAAGAGACTCCGATAATACAGCTTATAAATGCAGTACAGAAACATTATGCAAAAGCGGATATTTCAGCAGCACTCTTTAACTTTGATTCAAATCTGGTAAAAAGGGCCTTTCAAAAGAAAAAGATGTGGCATTTGTTTATAAATACACAAATACTTTCGATAGAGTGTAAATATTACAGGAGAAAAATCTTCTTAAATATGGAATGGTCCTACAGCTTTTTATAACCAGCTGCAACCGAGGTTTGACAATAAGCTTTAACGAAAACATAAGAGGATATAACTTTGACATGTTTGCGGGAGTTAACTATAAAAGTGGATCCTACAAAGCCTGCAGGACAGAAGGGTGTAAATCCTACAATAAAAAGGAAAGCCTATTGATCCAAAAAGCAAAAATATAAACTGGCTATAAATAATTACGATTTGGTACACTGTCTAATTTAAAACTGGTAACTGATGCAGATAAATATTATGATTCTTATGAGTGAACTACAAGATGGCGGAAGAATGAGAGACCTGATTATAAAGTATATTACTGAACAAAAAGGTGGAAAAAGTAACTCCCTGAACTTGATAATAACTAGGAAATAATAAAATATAACTTCAAAAATCCTTTATTACCAAAACTTGCAGAAAAACGCTGAAAGATGGAAGTATTAAAATACCAGTATCTTCAGATGGAAGAACTTTTAAATGTAAAATCAATAAAAAGAAAGCAGAAGTTAAGTAGAGAATATATATCAAAAATAAAAGGCTATCTCAAAAATACTAAAAATATAAAATATAATAGGTAAAAACTATATTTCTTCATTTACTAAAATTTTTACTTATATAAAACAGTCATTCATCAAGGGAAAAGTCAAAAAACTTGCCTGAAGGCTCGAACAAATGACTTTTCTAAATTTATTTCCTGTTTTACATCGAAAAATTTTAAATAATTCAAAAATATAGTTTTTACGATTATATTTCAATAGAGATAGTCTCTTTTATTGAAATAGTAAATTATCCACCCAGATAGGCTTTCTTAATTTCCAGGATTTAAGTAATTCTTTTCCTGTTCCTTCAAGGATTATTTTTTTCCCGTTTCAAGGACATATCCCCTGTCTGCTATCGATAAAGCCATATTTGCATTCTGTTCAACCAGAAGGACAGATTACATTCTCTTCTTTATTGATTCTTTCAATAATATTGAAAAATTTCCTGTACCAGTGATGGAGCAAGTCCATTGAAGGCTCATCGAAGGAAGAAGCAATGAAGGACTTGACAGTAGTCTCTAACCATTGCAAGCATCTGCTGTTCTCCACCACTCATTCGTTCCCGCAAGCTGTTTTTACGCTCAGCAAGTCTTGGAAACAGTGTGAACATGTGATTAATATCTTCTTTTATCTGTTTCCAGTATCGTTCCTTGTGTGAGCGCCCATTTCCAAGTTTTTCCAAGACAGTCAGTTCAGTAAATATTCTACGTCCTTCAGGAGACATATGAGCCATTCAAGGTTGACAAGTTTATGTGCTTCAATATTGGTTATTTTCTCCGTTCAGAGAAATTTCTCCTGATTTTATAGGTACAAGACCCGGAAAATAGCATGCAATGTAGATGTTTTTCCAGCACCATTTGCACCGATAAGGGAAACTATTTCCCCTTTGTTTTATATTGAATGAAATATTTTTATGGCGTGAATTCCACCATAGTAAACATTTAAAGTCATTTACATTTAAAAATATTCACAAAATTCTCCTTTTCCTATTTAATTTATTATTCTCAAGGTAGCTGCTATAACTTCCTTGTTATTTTGAATTTCATCAGGAAGTCCTGAAGCGATAACCTTTCAAAATTCAGTACACTATATCTTTCACATATCCCATAACACAGATCCATATCATGTTCAATTAAAAGGGTGCTATTTTAAAGTTATTTCTTATAAAACTTGTATTCATAAAGTTCCCTTTTGTTTCATTTAGATTCATTCCGGCTGCAGTTCATCAAGCAGAAAGCAGCTTTGGATTCGTAACCAGCGCTCTTGCAATTTCCAGATTTTTCTCTGCTGACCATAAGATAAGTTTCCTGATATGATATTAGCCATTTCAGCCATATCAAAAATATCCAGTAAAATCCAGTGCTCTGTCTGTATTTCTTTTATCCTTCAGAATCTTGGAAGTCTAAAAATTGCTTCAAAGGTATTATAATTCATGCTGTTATTTAGTGCCATCTTAACATTGTCGAGTACAGACAACTTTTTAAACAACCTTATATTCTGAAATGTTCTGGCAACTCCTAAAGCCACTATTTGAGGGAGTATATTTATACTAATCTCATTTGAGGAAATATCTCCATCTGTAGGCTTATAGACACCTGTCAATAAATTAAAAATTGTTGTTTTTCCAGCTCCGTTTGGCCCAATCAGTCCAACAAGTTCACCATCTTTAATTTCAATATTTACATCGTCAACGCGGCTCGAAGTCCGCCAAAAGATATTCCTAAATTTGTCGTTTTTAATGACATATCAATCTCTATTTTCCTTCATTTATATTTTACTTTAGCTTTTCTTATTCCCGTTTCTGTTGTTTCTGTGAGTTACGTATCCGGTTAAGCCGACGTTTTTGTTCCTGCAAAGTAAATTCTTTTGTGCCAGAAAAATTCCTGTGGGTCTAAAAATCATTAAGGCAATCAGGATAACTGCATAAATCAAATATCTGAACTGGGAAACATCCATAAAACTTCATTTAATGAAGTCAGCAGTATAGCTGAAAATTATTGCTCCTGTAATACTTCCAAGACTCTCAAGGACAGACCATTACTAAAATTTCTATTGAGAACAGAAATCCAAGTTTGTCAGGTTTTTAAAATACCGATATTATGTGCAAATAATGAGCCTCCGACTCCAGCGAAAAATGCTGAAAATGCGAATCCGTAAAAGTTTTTATTCTACTTAATCTCATTCCTATATTTTCTGCGGCAATTTCATCTTCCCTGAGTTAAGTATCTCTTTTCCCTTTCTCGAAGTCATTGCCATTGCAATTATCACGATTGAAATAACTACTATGAAATAAGAATTTGAAAATCTATAATTCTTGGAATGTTATTCAGCCCTGTAGCGCCACCTAAGAAATCAAGATTCTGAACAATGTACTTTACAATTTCTCCAAATGCCAGAGTAATAATCGCAAGATAATCTCCTCTTAATCTGAGTGTACTTGCTCCTACAAAAAATCCAAATAAGGCTGCAATCACTCCACCGAAAAGGGATACAAGAACCAGCTGTAATACTGGTGGAAGATTATGGTTTACTAATATTTTTGAAATATATGCCGCTGAATATCACTCCAATTGCAATAAATCCGGCCTGTCCTAAATTAAGCTGTCCCATAAGACCTACTGTTACATTTAAACTTACTGCAAATAATATGTAAATCAATATGTTTACATAAATTCCACTTGTATAGCTGAAAAGATCAGTAGGATCAAATGTCAGGCAAGACAATATATAAAAGCAATTATTGAAACAAAAAGTAAGTACGTAGTTTTTAACTTTTTAATTTATTAAAATAATTAAGTTTTTGCCATTTTATATTCATTGTTTTTCCGTATTATTTATTTTTATAGTTTTGAGTTACCATTGTTAGCATTATTTTCCATACCCTATCCTTTCCTTCCTTATACTTTTTCTTTAGTATTTTTCCAAATAATCCATTTGGTCTGAAAAATCAGTATTAAAATCAGTATTCAAAAACAATAGGATTTGCCATGTTGTAAGTGATGAACCTTTACATATAGCTTCAAAGTGAGACCTAAAAACATATCCACCAAACATTGCTCCAGGTATGCTGCCTATTACTCCAAATACTGCCGCTATAAATGCCTTCAATCCTGGAAGCATTCCCCGTATGAGGTTCAATCTGCGGATAAACTCATAGCATATAGAGCTCCACCTAAGGCACCGAGACCTGAACCGATTGCAAAAGTTATAGCAATTGTTTTATTTACATTTATAGCCCATCAGCTGCACAACTTTCTGTATCCTGAGGAAACGGCTCTGGTAGCTTTTCCAAGTTTTGTTTTTTAATAAAAAGATTTAATGCTATCATACATACTGAGTAACAGTGATTACAAAATAATGTAAGCATGCTTATATTCAAAAATCCTAAGCTGATTTTATTATTGTTTTGACAGAAAAAGCAGGTATATATTTCTGGTCCAATGACCTTGGTTGCACCAAATATTATAAGTGCCAGACTTTCAAAAGAAAACTCATTCAATGGCTGTTATTAGTGCCGAGATTTTAGGAGCCTTTCTTATAGGTCTGTAGGCAAAGAAATCAATTATAACCCCTAAAAATGCACATAAAATCGATTGAGAAGAATTATGGCAACTATTAAGGGCATTCCATGCGATACAGCTATAAGTGTAGTATAAGCGCCTATCATCAGTATGTCCCCATGTGCAAAATTTATAAGTTTAACGATACCATAAACCATTGTATATCCCAATGCTATCAGCGCATAGATACTACCAGTCTGTAATCCGTTAATTGTCTGTTCTATAAAACTCTTTTAACATATTTAAAAACTCCTCATATCATTCTATATGTTATATGGTTAATTTATAATTTATTTTTAAAAAGATAAAAGTTCAAAAGCTGTTAGAAGAAAATTTTCCTCCTAACAGCTGTAATTTCAAAAATAATTTATTTTCTAGAATTTCTCTTTTAATGTAAGCTTTCCATCTTTTACTTCAATAAAAAGTAACTTTCTTTTTCAGGGTTTCTATTTTTCGTCATGTATTTTAATGAACCTGTAACAAGATGTTCACCCGCTGAAGTTTTTAATAGCATCTCTTATAGCTTCTTTTTGAAGATAAATCAGAAACACTTTTTCAGTGCTGTTTCTAAAATAGTTCCTGTGTCATATCCTAAAAGCTGCGAAAAATTATAGGATCAACTTTATATTCATTCTTATATATGCAGTTGTAATTTTCTGAACAGTTTCAGAGTATCATCTGGAGCAAACTGACTTGCAAAAAGAGACACCGTTAGCAACTTGACCAAAAATCTTTCTGGATTCAGTCCCATCCGTCTCACTCCCTAAGAATTGAGCGTTTATTCCTAATTCTTTGGTTTGTGTTAAAATTAATCCAATAGTGTTATAGTAATCAGGTACAAAAATTACTTCAGGATTAGTTCCTTTTATTTTTAGTGAAAAGAGCTCTGAAATCTTTGATCATCAGCAGTATACTGCTCTTCTTTTTACTTGGATACCTATCTTTAGTAGCCTGTTCTTTGAAAGCGTTTGCCAATCCAACTGAATAGTCACTACCTGTGTTAGTCAAAATTGTAACATTTTTAAAATTTTTAGCTTTTGCATATTTTGCTGCAACTTCTCCTTGATAGGGATCGTAAATGTTGTTCTGAATACGAAATCTTTATCTTTTGTAATATCAAATGCAGTACCAGTTGGAAGTAATCATGAGATAGTGCAACCTGTTGAGCAAGTGGTTGCAATAGCAAGAGATGGTCCTGAGTAGCTTCTCCTACAAAAAAATATCAATTTTATCCTGAGAAACCATAAATGCGTTTATAGACTTCCTGAACATCACCTTTACTGTCTGCCTCTACTATTTCAATACCGTTAATTACTCCGGCATCATTTGTTCCTTAACTTTCAATTTTTAATCCGTTTATAGAACTTGTTCCATATTGAGCAAGATTTCCAGTAAGTGGTCCGATAACCCCAATCTTTATAACATCTTTCTCCTTAGCACTTTTCTATCCACCGCAACACAACAAATAAAGCTAACATTGCGATGCATAATAGAATTTTTCATCTTTTTCATCCTTTCTTTTATTAAATAAATATTTTATAATGATATTTTATAATTCTGAGGTAAAATGATAGAAATTTAATATATTTTTCATTTACAAAATTATTGTGATACAAATTATAGCACATTTAAAAAATTTAAATAAAATATGTATTATAAATAGTAGGATAAATAGTGTATATATTTGAAGTTGAAGTAAATAGCTGTCCTAAAGAAAAAAATAAATAATTAAATATTTTATATTATCCTTCTTATTTCTTTTGAAAGAATTTTTGATATGATAAAAAGGAATGCCGTTGTGACATTCCTTCAAAATTATAAACTATTAGAATTAATTGGCTATTAAAATCTGAATCAAAATTTAAAATGTATTCCTAATTACTGACCTAGGTTGAAATTATAACCTACACCAAGAGAAACTCTTCTGTAATCTGCTTTTATAATCTTTTGTTCCTATTTCATATTTACCTTTATTTTCCTTATACATTACGTCAACATTAAAGTTATCGTTTATGTTAAGTCCTGCTCCTACACCATAGTATACTCCATCTTTTGCATCATTATTATTGATTGAGTATCAAGATCTCCTTTTACATAAGGTTTTACAGGAGCTGCTGTATCAAAAGTATATTTTTGCAGTTGCATAAACTGGTACAGAATCATACATTTCTGCCTGTATACTCTTTTACATCTTTATGTGCCTGATATGCTACCATATCCAAGTTCCAGTCCTGGAGTAACTTCATATCTGTATTCTGCACCTGCTTCCATTGCGTTTGCTTTACCTTTAACAGAAGATTTTTCAAAATGATATTTTACCCTCCCTAAATCATAGGCTCCTTTTTAATTCTATCTTACTGTTAGCAGAATGAAAGCCATTCCTAATACTAAAAAAATAATCCTAATAACGTTTTTTTCATAATAACTCACCTTTCCTTTTTGTATGTAACTTCCTCATTTAAATTTATTTGAAGCATGAAAGTGTTTTCCACTTCAAATATGACTCAATTTTACACCAAGTGACTTATAAGTCATTTGGAATTCTGTTTACATTTACTTTGCTAAAAATTGAGAAAAGTAAGAAAAAGTTTAGTATTGACTTTGTGAAGAATATTTAAGATAATATAACAATAGATAAATAGCATATGTAAATTTGAAAGGAGGACGTATGGGAATATTTAAGAATAAGAGGACATAGTTCTTATTTAGATATACCCATGCAAAAATGTATAAAGTAGTAGTGAGTGATCTTGACGGTACTCTGCTTAATTCGGATCAGGAAGTATCTGAACTGTCAAAAAGTCATAAAGGGAATTACATAACAGGGTATAAAATTTTATATTGCAACAGGAAGGGCATATCCTGATGCAAAAAGAATTATGGAGTCAATAGGTATAAAAATACCTCTTATTTCAGCAAATGGAGAGTCATAAATGATTCTGACGGAAATGAGATATACAGGGATGATCTGGATGAAGAATCAAAAATATAATTCTTGATATAGACTATATGGCAGTATCAGATTTAATACATATAAATGCTTACAGTGATAACAGATGGTTTCTGACAACAGAAGAAGAAAAAGTTAATCCATTTAAAGAAGAGCCTCATTTTACGTATGAAATAAACTCTATTGAAGAATTGAGAAAAAGAAAATATAACAAAAATTTATTATATTGGTCCAAGAAGAGACTTTTTAAAGCTTGAAAAATCGTGCTTGAAAAACAGATGGAAAAAGTAAATGTTGCATTTTACACACCTGAGTGTCTTGAAATATTTGATATGAATGTAAATAAAGCCATACGTCAAAAACTTAGCGATATGGAAAACTTTACTTTAAATGATGTCATCGCATTTGGAGATGGCTTCAATGACTATGAAATGCTGAAGGAAGTAAAAAGGATGCATTATGAAAAATGCACACTATAGTTTAAAAGGAGGCTTTGCCTGAGCTTGAAATTGTAACAAAGTAATTCAAAGAAACGGTGTAGCACTTATGGAGATATATAATATAAAAAGTTGATGAAGAATAAAGGTTTATTTAAAAGTAACATATATTTAAGCTGTAAAATTGTAAAGAAGAATATTCAATTAAGTACATAATAAAAGGAAACTATATAGAAAATATGTAACATAGATTACAATCCGAGAAACTGTATAATAAATTCAAAATATAAATAACAGGAGATGATAGAGATGTTTGGTACAGTGAAAAATGAAGGTGGTATACTTTTCAGCGGAAATAATTTTAAAGTTGTAAAAAAAGTATTAAAATCAGGAGAACAGATTCCTTCACATAATCATGAAAGTGATAATATAGTACTTTCAGTTTTAAAAGGTAAAATGGAAATGTATCTTAATGATACTGAAAAACATGTTCTTGTGCGGGAGATATATTGAATTTTGATGGTGTGAACTTTATAAAGGGGACTGCTCTTGAAGATTCAGAATTTAATGTAACACTTATTAAAAATAATGTTCTGAATGTTTTAAATTTTAAAAAGATTAGATAACATAGGTTATGTAATCTTTTTGTGTAAATCTGTCAAAAAATTAGAAAATAAATAAATATATAAAAACATTAAAAAGGAAAAATAATTTTTCTCTATATGATTTTTTGTGATATAATTATAAAAATAAATAAAAAAATTACAGGATAATAGAATTTTTAAATAAAAATCCGGAGGTTAATTTAATGGAAATAAAAGCATAATGAAGATAAAAGGCTTTTTTATTAATAATGAAAAAGAAGAAATAATTGCTGAACTGACATACAGAAAAGAAGGAAATAAGTTATATTTTGACCATACATTTGTATCTCCGTCGCTGAGAGGGCAGGGGATTGCTGATAAACTTCTTAATGCAGGTGTTGAATATGCTGAAAAAGAATGGATACAAAATAGTTCCAGTATGCAGCTATATAGTGAAAAAATTTTCAAAATGGAAAATATGATTTCATAAAAAGGCTAACAGGAGTATGAGTTTATTTGTTTTAAAAATTATAGGTATCATATCAATGTTTATTGATCATTATCATTTTATAATAGGGGGACTGGAAATTTTTAAATATTATAGGAAGAATAGCATTTCAATATTTTTCCTTTTTCGCTTGGAGAAGGATATTTTCTATACTGGAAATTTTTAAAAATATATTGGAAGATTGTCTTTTTGCTATTATTTCCCAAATACCTGCATATTTTTTAAACTTGACTATCCGATGAATATATTTTTACTTTGCTATTTGGACTTATAATAATAAAAATATTTTATTCAGGAAGATTCCCTTTCTAATAAAAGGTTATTTTAATTGTTGGACTTGTTTATGTGGCAGAAAAGTATAATTTTGATTATGGGATGTATGGAATATTGACAATAGTTCTGTTCAGTATTTTCAGAAGAAATTCTTATATTTTGTGCATTTCTGGGATTAAACATACTTCTGATATTAATACCTGACATTTTTAATCTGGCAAAAAATTCAGATTTATTCTATGCTTTCACTGATACCTATATTTTTCGTATAATGGAAAAAAGGGAAGAAATATGAAGTATTTTTTTATATTTTTTTATCCTGCTCACTTTTTAGCTCTGGAAGGAATAAAATATATAATTGATAAATTTTAACAGTAATAATTTTTTTGAAAGAAAATTTTTGGGAGAAAATGACAAAAAGGAAAGACTTGAATAAAAATATTTCCAATACTTGAAAAAGAAATTTGGAAAAACCTAAGTGTGCACTGGATTTTTGAAACTCCTTTTCAATTGATGGTTGCGGTTATTTTATCTGCACAGTGCACAGATGAAAAGAGTAAATATAGTAACAAAAGAATTATTTAAAGTAGTGAGGAACCTGCAGGACATTCGTAATATGGATATAAAAATACTTGAAAAATATATAAAAGTCGACAGGTTTTCTATAAAAATAAGGCTAAAAAAATATAAAAATTGAATGCAGAAGCGCTATTGAAAAACATAATGACATTATTCTAACAGGATGGAAGAACTCGTCGAACTTCCGGGAGTTGGACGAAAAACAGCAAATGTAGTTTTAGGGGAAATATGGGATATAAGAGAGGAATTGTTGTGGACACCCATGTGAAAAGACTTTCTAATCATATTGGCTTTGTTAAAAAGTGAAAATCCTGAAAATTATAGAAAGGAACTGATGAAGTTTGTCCCTAAAAACTGGTTTGAATATTCACATTATCTAATTTTACATGGAAGAGAGACAAATGCAAGGCAAGAAAACCCCAATGTGAAATGTGTGAAATAAATGAATACTAGTAAATATTATGAAAAATTATTAAAGGAAAGTAAAAGAAAAAGGGAGAAGGATCTGTGAAGATAAAAAACAAAAGAAAGTTAAAAATAACAGTGTTAGTAACAGATTCTGAAGATAAAAAAAGAAAGTAAAAATGAGGAATGATGAAGATGGTAAACAAAAAGTAAAAAGGATAGCTGTATTTGTAATTTTAATAACAGTTTTGACTTTTGGAACAGGAATTATGGGCCAAAAGTTCACAAGTTGAAGGAACAGCTGAAAAACCGGAAATTATAAAAATCAAAAATAAGAGCAGGGAAAAATGAAGATTTTGAAACTAATGAGGATAGAAAAATCTTCTAAAAATAAAAAAGAAATATTGAAAAAGAGATTAAAAATGATAAAAGAGTCAGTCATTTTGAAACGGATAACGCAAAATTATAATAACGAAATGAAAATCGTCAAAGTGTAGATATAAATAATTCAAATAATATAAAAATGGAGAAAAAGAAGAAAATCTCAATGTAGAAAAGAGGAATAAAGGTCATAAGAGAAAAAAAGAAAGAAAATGGCAAAAAGAGGTCATAGTGGCTGAAGATAAAGGAAATTGAAGGAATTTCAAGATATAGAGGAGAAGTGCATAAATTTATAGCAACAAGACAGGGAAAGTTCTCAAAACTCAGGGAGAAAGAGAAAAACATCCTACAGCTTCACTGGCAAAAAGTAATGAACATACTTGTGGCACTTGATCAGATAGATAAAGGAAATGCAAGTTTAGATGACAAAGTATGTTTTACACCTGATACGGCATATCTTAAAAGGAAGCTGGCTGAATGTAAAACCCGGGAGACTGTTTTTACATTGGAGAAAACCTTCTAAAATCAGAAATAATATATTCTGCAAACAATGCAGCCTATCTTGTAGCTAAATATATAGGTAATGGAGATATAGAAAAATTTGTAGCTCTTATGAATGAGAAAGCTCAGGAATTAGAAATGAAAGATACAGTGTTTCATACTCCGGCAGGATTACCAACATCTATGACAGGAAAGGAAATGGATGTTTCTACTGCATAGATATGTATCTGATGGGTATGAAAAGCTTCTGAAGATGACAGGATAAAGGAATGGTCAAGTCAGCCTGAACTTACTTTACCTAACTCAAATGGAGATGAAGTAATTTATAAAAATAGAAATGCACTACTGTACAGACATGGCATATATGAGCTAAAAACAGGATTTCATGCAGATGCGGGATATAATTTAATATTGACGAGCAAACTTGGAAATCTTGAAATTATATCAGTTACGTTGGGGAATAGAACAGATACAGAAAGAAATGATGATCAGAAAGTTGAATTTACTACAATAGAAGACAGGCTTCAGATCAGTTTTATACAGTAGGCAAGGAAATGGGTAAATTTAAAAGTAAAAATGGAAAAAGAAAAGAACTGAAGGGTGTCATTTCGGATAATGTCTATCAGATAGATAACTCAAATTACACTTTTTAGACTAAAAGACCTTGAAGTGAATGTAGAAAATGAAGGAATAAAAAAAGGGAGATGTAATAGGAGTTCTTGAAGTACTTGATGATGGACAGGTAATTTCTAAGATAGATATAGTTGCAGGAGAAGAAACGGAAGAGCTCTCATGGTTTGGAAAACTTTTGAGGATAATAAGTTTTGGACTTATTTAGTTATTTTATGGAAGAATAGAGGAATTAAAAAAGAAAATAGTCAAAAATAATATTAAATAAAAATAGAGTTAAAAAAATGCCAAATAGTTGTATTGCATTTTACAGCTCTATTTTATTTTATTTTAAAATTTATTATTTCTTTTTTGGAATGACAGCCCATACTCTGGCGAGGCAATCCGTTTGCATGAACGATTCTAGGTGCGGCAATAAATATAATAGCTCCTGCTGGAGGAAGTTTATCAAGATTTTTCATTGCTTCCACCTGAAACTTGTCTTTTTGAAGAATGTATCTTTCTCCTACAAGATCCCCATTTTTGCACAAGTGACAGCAGCATCCGTATCAAGAGTTTCATGTCCTACTCCTGCAATATTTCTTTTTGTCAAATAGAAATTCAAGCGTAGAAAGAGCCATCCTGGTGTATGTGCATTTCCTTCATTATCTGCATTTGTAAGCGCATTCATATCAGGCCATCTTTTGCACCAGTCAGATCTGAAGGCAACAAATGCATTTTCAGGTATGGTACCGTGTTCTTTTTCAAACTCAGAATATCATCTACAGTTATTTCATAATCACTGTTTTCCTGAACTTTTTACTTAAATCGATAACAACTAAGGGTAAAACAGTATCTTCCACTTTAAAGCATCCTGCCAGACGTGCATTTTTACAAAATGTCCTGGATAGTCTATGTGTGTACCGAACTGTCCCGGAAATTTATGTGTCTGTATATTAAAGATTCTATTTCAGGAAATCAATGACAGTTCTATTAAGCTCGAGGACTCCATCAGGCATTCACTCCCAGTAAGGACTGTTATTTGTAAGCTTATGAGTCAAGTCAACCCATTCATTTTTCTTTAAGAGTTTCCAGTAATTTCCATAAATTATGTTCCACATTTACCACATCCTTCTCAAAAATATAGTAACTTTTATCATATATCATTTACAGATAAAAACAAAAAAATATAAATTATATATAGCAATGTATATATTATAGATATTTAATTTACAAATAAAATATCTATTTCAATATAACAGGATAAATGATATAATTATCTATAAAATTTACCTTTAAGGAGATGAATTTATGAAAAATACTTGGAGTAATTCCTGCAAGATATGCATCTACAAGGTTTGAAGGAAAACCTTTAAAAAGATATAAAATGAAATCCCATGATAGAATGGGTATATAAAAGGGCTAAAAATGCAGATATTGATAAACTTGTTGTGGCAACTGACAATCAGAGAATATATGATGCAGTTAAAAATTTTTGGCGGAAATGTTGTTATGACATCTGCAGATCATGAAAACGGAACTTCAAGAATAATAGAAGTAATAAATAATATAGAATACAGTGACTTTGATTTTATTATAAATATACAGGGGATGAGCCTCTCATAGATATAAAATCTATTAACCTTCTGCAAAATAATTACAGGGAGGAAAAATCTGAAATTGTGACTTTAAAGAAGGAATTCAGAAAAGATGAAGATGTCAGTAATTCAAATATAGTGAAGGTAATAACAGATTTTTAACAGTAATGCGGTTTATTTCAGCAGGTCAGTGATTCCTTATGAAAGGAAATTCTGTCGAGAAATTTCAGGTATTATAAGCACTTTGGGAATATACGGGTATACTTCAAAAATTTTTTTAAATGAACTTAAAAAAATCTCAGGAAGGAATACTGGAAAAAGATGGAATCACTGGAGCAACTTAGATTTATAGAAAATGGCTATAAAATAAAAGTGCTGGAAACAGATTCTGAAGTAATAGGAGTAGATACGGAAGAAGATCTGGCAGAAGTTATAGAATATGTCAGGGAAAAAGGTATAACATTATAGAAAATGTAAGTTATGAAAGGAAAAATATGGAAAACGGAGTAATGATACAATATTTTTGAATGGAATCTTCCTGATGATGGAAAACATTGGGAAAGACTGAAAAATGATGCAAAACATTTAAATGAAATAGGAGTTTCAGCAGTATGGATTCCACCCGCATATAAAGGGACTTCTTCAATGGATGTAGGTTATGGGGCATATGATTTATGGGATTTAGGAGAATTTGATCAGAAGGGTACCGTAAGAACGAAATATGGGACAAAACAGGAACTTATAGAAGCAATTGATGAACTTCATAAATACGGTATAAATGTTTATCTTGATGTTGTATTGAATCATAAAGGCGGAGCAGATGAAACAGAGAGATTTATGGCGATAGAAGTAGCTTCTGACAACAGAAATGAAGAAAGTAACAGAACCTTATGAAATTGAAGGATGGACAAAATTTATATTTCCTGGAAGAAATGACAGATATTCTGCTTTTAAATGGAACTATAATCTTTTTACAGGAGTAGATTTTTAATAATGAAAATCAGAAAACAGCTATTTATAAAATAGTAGGGAGAAAACAAGGACTGGGCTGAAGAAGTGGATGGGAAATGGGAAATTATGACTATCTTATGAATGCAGATGTGAACTATGCCCATCCTGAAGTCAGAAAGGAAGTAATAAGCTGGGGAAAATGGGTAGTGAATGAACTGAAACTGGATGGCTTTTAGAATGGATGCAGTAAAACATATAAGTGAAGGATTTATGAAGGAATTTCTTAATGAAGTCAGAAATGTTTACGGACAGGAGTTTTTATTCTGTAGGAGAATACTGGAAAGATGACCTTGAAACATTAAAGGAATATCTGGAAAGTCTTGAATATACAACAGATTTATTTGATGTGGGACTGCATTTTAATTTTCATGAAGCTTCAGTAAGAGGAAAGGAATTTGATCTTAGAACAATTTTTGATAATACAATACTGATGTCAGATTCGATGCAGGCAGTCTCTTTTGTGGATAATCACGACTCACAGAAGGGGAGTGCACTGGAATCCCAGATAGAAAGCTGGTTCAAACCACATGCCTATGCAATAATACTTCTGGCAGAAAGAGGTTATCCTTGTCTGTTCTATGGAGATTATTATGGTGTAGGTGGTCAGGAAAGTGAACATAGATGGATAATAGATCAGCTGCTTTATGTAAGGAGAAATTATGCCTATGGCGGAGAAATTGATTATTTTTGAGAATCCCTAATATTATAGGAATTTACAGAATAGGAAGGAAAATGAACTGAATACGGGATGTATAGCTCTTCTGTCAAATAATGAGGAAGGGGAAATAATGATAGAGGCAGGACAGAACCGTACAGGACAGGTATGGAAAGAAGTTACAGGAAGCGGATTTGAAAATGTTGTAATAGATGATAACGGTTTTGCTGCATTTAAAAGTCAGAGCAGGAAAAATTTCGGTCTGGATTCCTGATGAACAGTAATAAAAAAATAATTTACAGAAAGCAAGGAGAATATGAAAAAGGCAGACAAACAGAAGAGAAGAAATATTGGAAAATATTCAAAAAAATAGTAGTAAAAGTTGGAACATCAACACTTACAAATGAAGACGGCAGTTTAAATATAGAAAAATATAGTTTCGGAATTGAGCAATTTATCTGACAAAGGTTACGATGTGGTACTGGTAACATCGGGGAGCAGTGGGAGCCGGAATGGGAAAGCTTAATATGACAGAGCGTCCAAAAAAACTTTATCTGAAAAAAACAGGCACTGGCATCTGTAGGGACAGGTGGCATTAACTCATCTGTATCAGTTACTTTTTCAGGAATATGGGAAAATAATGGGACAGATTTTGCTTACAAGAGGATTTTTTCAGATAGAAGAAGATATTTGAATGCAAGAAATGTATGTAATACGTTACTTAAAAATAAAATAATACCTGTAATAAACGAGAATGATGCAGTTGTATCAAATGAGCTGAAGGTGGGGATAATGATACTCTTTCAGCATTAGTTTCGGGACTTATAGATGCTGATCTGCTGATTATCCTGTCTGATGTTCAGGGACTTTATAATAAGAATCCTCAGAAATATGAAGATGCAAATCTGATAGAAATTGTTGGGAAAAATAGATGATGATATTAAAAAAACTGCAGGCGGAGAAGGCTCAAAATTTGGGACAGGAGAATGATTACGAAAAATAATTGCGGCGGAAATGGCAACTAAAATAGGTACAAACATGGTAATTGCAAGTGGAGATGATCCAAAAAAATATATCGAGAATAGTAGAAAAAGAAAATATAGGAACACTATTTACTAAGAAAAAAATAAAAATAAGTTCTAAAAATACTGGCTTGCATATGGAACAAATAAAAAGGTCTGCTTACTATAGATGAAGGAGCTGAAAAAGCGCTGTTTAAAGGAAAAAGTCTTCTTCCTGTAGGAATAAAAGTCTTTTGAAGGTGACTTTTGATAAAGGGAACAGTAGTGAAAAATTATGAATATGAAAAATGAAAATATAGCGACAGGTATTTCAAACTATTCTTCAGATGAGATAGCACTTATTAAAGGGCACAGAAGTGAGGGATATAGAGAAAATACTTGGTCATAAAGTATGATGATGTTGTAGTGCATATAGACAATATGGTAGTTACAAAATTATAGCAATTATGACGGCAGATTTTCTGGTAAAAACTGAAATGTATGGAATATAACGAAAGGAAGAAAAATGATTAGCGGATATATTGAAGAAATGGGAAAGAAAGCAAAAGGAAGCATCAAAAACTAGCTTACCTTGGATACAGGGACAAAAATAGAGCCCTTGTGATGATTGCAGAAGAGTTAATTAATAAAAAGGAAGAAATAAAGGAAGCAAACAGAATAGACCTTGAAAAATGGTAAGAAGGAAGGACTTTCATTTTGCGCTTCTGGACAGAGCTTGAGCTCACAGATAAAAGGATAGAAGCTATGTCACAGGGATTAATCGAAATAGCTGCTTTTACTGATCCGATAGGAGAAATATTGACAGGATGGAAACATAAAAATGGGATGACTATCGAGAGTTCCGTTAGGTGTACTTGGAATTATATACGAATCAAGACCAAATGTAACCATAGATTCGGCAGGACTTGCAATAAAATCATCCAATGCAGTAATTTTAAGAGGATCCGCAAATGCAATAAATTCAAATATTTATTTAAGCAGGCTTTTTAATGAAACAGGAGTTAAGGCGGGATTGCCTGAAAAATTCAGTTCAGCTTATAGAAAATACTGACAGGGCACTTGTAAATGAAATGGTAAAAATGAATAAGTATATTGATGTCCTCATACCTAGAGGCGGAAAAGGATTGAAAAAATTTATTATTGAAAATGCTACAATTCCCGTTATTGAAACAGGAGCAGGAGTGATGCCATATATTTATAGATGAAAGTGCAAAAATGGACAATGTACTGCCGATTGTAAAAATGCAAAAATTCAGAGGCCAAGTACATGTAATTCCATAGAAACAGTACTGGTTCATAAGAATATTGCTGATGGAATATTGCCTGAGCTTACAGATATGCTTATAAAAAAAGCGGTGTGGAGCTCAGATATAGCAAAAGAAGCCCTTCATATTGTAAACAGGAGTGATGTGAAGCCGGCAAATGAAGAAGATTTTGGTGCAGAGTATCTTGATATGATAATGTCCCTCAAACTTGTAGAAAATGTAGATGAAGCAATAGAATATATAAATAATCACAGTACACAGCATTCAGATTCAATAATAACAGAATCAATAGATAATGCTGAAAAAAATTCTTAAATGAAGTGGATTCGTCGGCAGTTTACCTGAATGCATCTACAAGATTTTCAGACGGTGGAGAATTTGGCTATGGTGGGGAAATTGGAATTTCCACTCAGAAACTTCATGCAAAGAGGGCCTATGGGTGTAAGGAGAGCTTACAACAACAAAATATATTATCAGAGGAAATGGACAGATTAGGAGTAATTCTTAAATTATAAATGAAAATTGATATGAAGGGTGAAAAATGAAGATAGGATTTATAGGTACTGGAAATATGGGAAGTGCCATGATAAAAAGGACTGGTTACATCAGAATATGTTTCAGGTGATAAAATAAACATATTTGATGTGAATAAGGAAAAAAATCAAAAGGAACTTTCTGAAAAAAATATAATGTAAATTCTTTGCAGAATGAAATTGAAATAGTTGATAACAACGATATTGTAGTTTTATCTGTAAAACCAAATATTTATGGTTCTGTTCTGGGAAAAAAATAAAGGACAGGATAGGTGAAAATAAGATAATAGTTGCAATTGCTGCAGGAGTCAGCATTCAAAAATATTGAAAATATTGCAGGTAAAGATAAAAAGATAGTAAGAACAATGCCAAATACACCTGCGCAGGTACTTGAAGGAATGACGGCAGTTGTTTTTAACGAAAAATATAAGCGAAGAAGAAAAGAAAGATATTTTTAAGATTCTTGGTAGTTTTCGGGAAAAAGTATCGAAATAGAGGAAAAAGCTTATACACACCTTTACAGGAATAGCAGGTTCACTGCCTGCTTATGTCTATATGTTTATAGAAGCACTTGCAGATGGAGGAGTGCTGGAAGGAATGCCAAGGATAAAAGCATATGAAATAGTAGCTCAGACAGTAAAAGGGTTCTGCAGAAATGCTTTTAAAGACAGGAAAAACATCCCAGGAGTGCTGAAGGATGAAGTTACTTCTCCGGCAGGGACGACTATTGAAGCAGTTAATACCCTGGAAAATGGTAACTTTAGAGGAACTGTAATAAATGCAGTAAGGGCATGTGTTGAGAAAATCAAAAGAAAGATGAGTAATTAGAAGACATTATAATTTCTAATGAAAAACAGTAAAAAGAAAGTGTACTGATGTGCTGACCATTAAAATTTAAGTTGAAAAATAGCACTCTGTAAAAAAATAAAAGTATATCTTCAGAGGCTATTTTGACTTCTATTTTTCTAATAAAAAGAAAGTTTTGATCCTAATATTCTATTCTGTTTTATATTTCAATGATTCAAAAAGTTTTCCATTTTTATAAGATTCAAATTGGGAATCTTCTTCATTTACTTTATATTCAAATTTATCTTTAGCAGTTTCAAAAATAAAGAGTTTTCATTTCTATAAGCTGTAAAAACAATCTGTCCTTTATCATTTCTTACAATGAGTTTTTTATTTTTCAAGAGTAAAAAGTGTAATCAATCTTATCAAAATTATTATTTAAAGACCATATAAACTTTACTATTACTAACCTGTTTTTACATAGAAAAGCCATATTCATGGGAATAGTTATAAAGAAAACCTCTGTCGGTGACATAATTAGTTATTTTTATAAGTATTAGGACTGATTAATTTTTGTATCAGCTGATACAATTCCTAAAAATCTTTTATTTCAGATCTGTCGCTTTTTACCATATCTTTATAATTAGCATAAAAATCAGATTTATTATAATGGTAGACTTTACTTTCCTTTTTTTATTTTTCCTTTTTATTAGTTGTATAAGTCTTAAAATCTAAAACATCAGATTCATAATAATTTAGTCCAGCTAATCTAGTTGGTGACAGGTAATTTCCAACATTTAATTCAGCAGGATAATATTCTTTTCCTTTAGAATCGTTAACAACAATTTGAAATGGTAAGTTGGCATTTGAGAATCTTACATTAAAATTTTTCAAAAGCTATTGTAAGTTTCAGCATTTTCCAGCAGTTAAAATTACTGAAAAGTAATAAAAATTGTAGAACTAAAAATTTTTCTTTTTCATTTTTCCCTCCATAAATTTATTTTTCTATATTATAACTTTATTTTATGTAAAATTTAAATTATTATAGTTCTACAATTTTATCTGCATAATATATTTATAATTTTCTACAGTAAAAACTGTTTTAAAAGTAGAAAATTATAACTGTCTAGTTGGATACAGTGTCATTTCGTTTATACTTACTTCTTCAGGCAAGTCAATGACAAATTTCACAGCTTCCCAACAATTATCGGGTCTGCTCAATCGTATCATAGAGGAATTCGATTCTTTCCTTAATTGCCTTATTTGTAATACGTTCTGCAAGTTCTGTCTTAAATGCTCCAAGATAAAAGTAGTTGTACGGATATTTCTTTTTTTCGTTGGCACTTTCTTTTCTGAGAACTTCCATTAAAGCTTTGACACCATGTTTTTGTTGCGCAATAAATACCTGCTCCCAAATATGTATTTAATCCTGCGACTGATGAAGTACTGATAACATGACCGGTTCTGTTCTATAAAATGTGGAAGTACAGCCTCGATACCATTTACAACACCTTTTTAAATTAACATCAACTCATTTCATCCCATTCATCTGTCCTAAATCTCAGATAAAGGTGAATTAGGCATTAATCCTGCATTATTAAATATAACATCAATTTTGCCGTATTTTTGAAATAGTGAAATCAATTAATGATTTTACCTCTTCTCTTTGATACATCTGTTACTTTATAGGCAGCTTCTCCATCTTTTATTTCATTTACCGCTTTCTCTAATTTTTCCTGATTTCTTGCAGCAAGTACAACTTTTGCACCGCTTTCAGCAAGTAACAGAGCGGTAGCTTTTTCCTATTCCTGAAGAAGCTTCCTGTAATTATGATAACCTTATTTTTATAGCCATTTTAAATCATCTCCTATTAAAAATTTTGTACTATATTATAGCATATCTTTTTAAAGTCAATACATCTATATATATCTATTATATGAGATAAATAAATTAAAATGGAATTGTTATTATAATATTTTAAGGTATAATATATAAAATTATTTATGAAAGGTATAATATGAATAAATACAAAAGAAGTTTATCAAGTATAAAGAACTTATAAAAATGAAGAAATTAAGCCAGGAAATTATTTGAAAAAGAGCTGATTTAGCCAATGACTATTCCTGTTCGGGTGCTTACTGTAAAGAAAAGCCCTGTCAATGCTTGAAAATGAAGGATATATTCAAAAATAAAAGGGAAAAGGTCGTATGTTTTAGAGAGGGATTTGAAAATATTTCCTGACATCAATACAGACTTTTCAGGAACTTAATAAAATTAAGAATATAGATGTTAAAAACAAATCTGATAAGTCTATATATAGTTCAGGGAATGGAAGAACTCATGGAGAAATTTCATGTTTCAAAGGGAAGCGGATTTTTATAAAGTTGTACGTACATATTCCTTAAATGGCAGGTTGTAGCAGCTGGCAACTTCGTATTTTGATAGAAGAATAGTACCTTTTTAAGTGAAGAAATTGCATCTATATATGAATATTTGGAAAAGGAATTAAAATTAAAGTATCCTATTCCCAAAGAGAAATAAAATTCAGAAAAAGTACAGATGAAGAGAAGAATATATAAATCTTGAAAATATCGACAGAGTTGTTGTTATGAGATACACATGCCTATTTATCTAATGGAAATCTTTTCAATATGAAACAATAACTTATCATCCTGATGAATTTACTTTTACAGCAAATTGCAAAAAGATAGGGGAGAGTTATTATGTATTTAATCAGCCTGTCTATCTTTATCCAACACAGACAATAGATTGTTTATAATAAAGAAAGAGTAGATTATTATATTGAAAAATTTAAAAACTGTGACAACAATGAACCAGGAGAACAGTGTATATATAATTTTGGTGAATTTTATAAATTTTTGTAATAGATGGTCATCATAAAGGCATGTGCATCTGCTTTGCTGGGAAACCTTTAAAATGTTTATTAATTATAAAGGAGAAGGTTACAGAGATTTGGAATAAAAAGAATTATTTAAAATTTTTTAGGAACAGAGATTGAGGAGATAAAATTTCGATAAATATAGAAATTGGCAAAAATTTGAAATAAATATTCCTACTAAAAGTGTAAGTATAAAAAGAAGGCTGCGTGAATAAAAAGGGAATGGGAACAGGAATATATCGAATCAGAAAAAATTTCCTGATTTAATAAAATATGCAACTATAGTAAATGACTTAGTTTATAAAAATGGAAATAACAGATGATTTAATGGAATATTATTTGATTTGACAGGGAAAGTCAGAGAAAAGTACGGATAATTATACATAATTTAGAATTTTCAGATAAGAAAAGCCCAGGAATTTATAATTAAGTATGCCAGAGCTTCTTTGAAACATAAAATTTCTAATAAATTGAAAGTATTAATGTAGCAGGTTTTTCAGTTAAAAATAAAAAGATAATACTGAAATTGAGCAAGTTTTTATTGATTATATAGTTCAAAATGAAGATATAAATGATCCTATTTTTGAAAATTATAGATTCCTACTGGGAAAAATAGAAATATAAATGTTTTATATTTACTGCAAATTTTGTTATTGGTGGAGCTTTTGAGCGGCTATTTGTTACTGCTGGTTATCATCAGGAAGTAATAAATAGTATTTAATAAAAAAATAAAAACTGTACTGTACTCGCAGCAAACAGTAAGAATAAAAACCAAAGTTATGCGTTTTAGTTATAGTACATTTGTAAAATTGATATTGTACTTTAGTAAATGTATATATACGATTTCATTTTTCTGGCTTGGAACAATGTGGATAAATCTGCATAATGGATGGCATAAAATAGAAATATATTACAACATCAATTATTTGGACAAACGTAGTTTTACTGTCTTCGTTTTTCCTTATGTGACTTCTTTTGTCACTTTATATTATAACAGTAGTGTAGCGCAAGGATTTTTATGGGAGTAATAGTTCTGGCTGTTACATTTTGCAACATGATTTCAGGACATTTGATAGGAAAAGCAAAATAGAAACGATGAGAAACTACAGGAATCATTAAAAATAAAGATGAGATGGATAAGCGTTGATACAATTATAAAAATTATAGGGTTAATAATATCGTGTACCTTTTATCCGTCTGCAATGATGATAAGTGTTTATATTACTTTACTTGGAATTGTATTTCCACTGCACAATATAAAAGCGGCAAAAAGGAGGAGAAGGGAAAAATAGAAATATATAAATTATAATTCCAAAAATAGAAAAATAAATAAAAATTGTCGTTCTTTTGTCAATTAAATGTCATTTTTGTCATTGGAACAATATTGCTTTTTGATAAACTAATTATGTACAAAAATGAAAAATAGAAAATTTAAAATGATGAAGAAAAGAGAGAAAATTAAAAATATGAAAAAGATAATTTTATTGACAGGAGCAAAGTGAGTGGAATTGGATATCAGACAGCAGAAAGTTTGGCGAAAAGAAGGGCATATAGGTTATGGTGCAGCCAGAAGAACTGAAAAATGGAGACCTTTAAAACAGTTTGAGTTAAACCTATATATTTGGATGTGACTGATGGGGAAAACATTAAAAAGTGCAATTGATACAATAATTAGAAATGAAGGACGTATTGATGTTCTGATAAATAATGCGGGATACGGTTCTTTCGGTGCGGTAGAAGATGTCAGAAATAAATGAGGCAAGAAGACAGTTTGAAGTGAATTTATTTGGATTAGCGAGATTAGTTCAGCTGGTACTTCCACATATGCGAAAACAGAAAGAAGGAAGAATTATAAATGTTTCATCAATGGGATAAGACTGACAACTTATTTGGAGCATGGTACCATGCAACTAAATATGCACTTGAAGCATTTAGTGATGCATTGCGTATGGAAGTGTCTGATTTTGGAATAGATGTTTCACTTATTGAGCCAGGTGGAATAAAAACTGATTGGGGAATTATTGCTTCAGATAAACTGGAAAAAGTCTGCAAAAGGTGGAGCATATGAAAAAGAAGCAATGAAAACAGCAAAAGGAATGAGAAAAACAATATTCAGGAAACAAGCTTTCCAATCCTATTGTTATTACAAAAGCCATTTCAAAAAGCAGTAAACAGCAACCGTCCTAAAGCAAGATATTTAATAGGATTTATGGCAAAACCGTTAGTATTTTTACTACTATTCTTCCAACAAAAGTTTTTGATAAAATTATGAAAAATTAATGGGTTAGGATATAAAATAGTTTTTAAATAAGGGATTTAAATAAATGAAAATAACTATGCCAAAAGCAATTTTCAGAGTTTTTTAAGGGTATTGATTATCAATTGAAAATATTCTTGAACAAACAGGAATACTGAATATTTTGGTGGAAAGAGGAAATTCAGCTTTCTACTGAGGAATATTATTTGTGATTGATGAAGTTATTACTGATGAGCAAAATTTCATCGATTAGCAATATTGATAACTTGAATGTGTTTTATTCCATCTTTTTGCGGCACTTTCTTCAAAAATGGACTTGAAGGTTTAAAAAGGCTGGCAAAAATATAACTAATAGGGCCTGTATCTTTAGAAATTAAAGAATTTGAGAAATAGTTCAAGTTCAGTATTTTTGAACAAAGGAAAAGCACTACCACGTTTTGCAGTCTTGAAATGAACAGCTTTATGTTGATAAATTTATTGAATAAAGGAATTGGAGAAATATCTCCAGTAAGTGTTACAAGTCCTTTTGAGTATGGTGAATTATTGACAAGAGATAAACGCTACGATAAATAAAGCTAAAACAAATGAAATTATTTTCAGCATGAAAGATTTGAAAAAGCCATTTTTTTGACAGCAAACAACATAATGGTGGAATATTTGGAACCACAATTGAAACAGAAACTGGCAGAAATGGAAAGTGAGACATTTGAAACTTTTTGCAAGCAGAGTTCAGAAAAACTTTTTCAGCTTATTCCGAGCGGGCAGTTTGGACTGGAAAAATGTAGCAGAAGAATTTGGGATAAGTGGAAGGACTCTTCAAAAAGAAATCTGTCTGCAGAAAATACCAGTTTTAATCAGATGGTAAAAGATATTCAAAAATGATGACCTTTAACTATTTGGAAGCAAAGGAACTTTCAATAGATGAAATAGCCTATCTGGTTGGGATATACTGGAAACTTCTTCCTTTTATCGGGCATTTAAAAATGGACAGGGGAAAAACAGTATCTGCAGTATCAGAAAAAGAAGGAATAATATAAAATGCGTCCTCGAAATTGACGTATGTTGCAGAATAGAGCAGAAAATGGAACGAAAAGCTTTTCGTTGCAAAAATATTTTCATTTTCTTTCTTTGTTATATGTATTGTGTAACTTAAATCTGAAAAATGCAATATAAAACTACTTTATAGATGAATTAAATTAAAAACTTGATATTAAATATTATAAAAATTAAGCAAAATTATTTTAGGAGATGATATAATGAAAAGTTTATTTTTATGTTCTTTCTTTTTATTTTTCTATTTTGGGATTTTTCTAATACTGTTTTGGACAAGTTATCCGTATAAGATGGGTTTGTCACTAATCTTAATGATGTACAGTTAATTAATCTTTTATTTCAAAAAGTGCTCCGGATAAAATACAGATTAGCCACATTTAATTCATTTAATAATATTACAAAACGGACCTAATGAAGTTGAACTTGGAGAATTTAGTCTTATGATAAATGAAAAAGAACAATATTTCTATTTTTACTAATTTAAATAAAAATCACAAAAGTTTTCAAGTTACAGATTTAATTATAAAATTGGTATAAAGTGAAATTTTTCTTTATACGATACTTCTAAAAATAGAAATATTTGTAATTTTTATTCTGCTTAAATGAGTGAAAACTTCAGTTATCGCATTGAAATTAAAAAGTGATAACTGATATTTTTATTTAAAATATTTATGTTATGAACAAAGAATCATGAATTCAAAGGACTTATTTACTAGATTTGCTAGTACTATTTCCTGACTTTACTTCCAAATAAGGATATAATTTATTAAATAGAAATTATATGATGCAATTTGTTGGAAGGAGAGTAGAAATGTGGAAGAAAAGATAGAAAAAGAATTGAAATGGGCGGTTCTCGGAACAGGAGTTATTGCAAAATGAAATGGCACAGGCGCTTGAAAAATGGGTAAAAAGCTTTATGCAGTAGCAAACAGGACACATAGCAAAGGCTGTGGAATTTCACAGAAAAATATGGAATTGAAAAATCTATGATAGAATAGAAGATATGTTTACAGATAAAGGAAACCGATATAATATACATACGACACCTCACAATACACATATAAAATTTATGATTGAAGCACTTGAAAATGGGAAACACGTACTATGTGAAAAATCAATTACACTAAATAGTGAAGAACTGGAAAAAGCAGTGAAAAATTGCAAAGGAAATCTTATTCTCGGAGAAGCAATGACAATTTTTAATATGCCACTTTTATGCTGAGCTTTTTAGAAACTGTAAACTCAGGTAAGCTGGGTGATGTAAAAATGATACAGGCTAATTTTTGGAAGTTACAAGAATATGACATGAATAACAGATTTTTTCAACAGGAATCTCGCTGGATGGCATTGCTCGATATAGGTGTTTATGCCATTTCGTTACAAGGCTGTTTTATGGATTCAAAGCCTGACAATGTGCTTTCCCAGGTGAAATATGCACCGACCGGAGTGGATGAGCAGGCTAAAGTATAATTATGATGAACAGGAACAGCAGATGTCGACAATATCCCTCACACTTCATTCAGAAACAGCAAAAAGAGTTGTAATTGCATGCGAGAAAGCGTATATTGAAATTACAGAATATCCAAGAGCTGATAAGGCTAAAATAGTTTGTACTGAAACAGGTGAAGTTGAAGAGATTACAGCAGGAATAACGGAAAATGCACTTCAGTATGAACTCCGAATATGGAGAATCTCGTGAGAACAGGAATTAATAAAATGAAACTGGAATATACAATAGATGTTATGGATATTATGACAAAATTACGTAAGAATGGGGAATGACCTATCCTGAAGAAGAGTAGCGAATAAAAAGGTAATTGTAAAGTTGGTTGATGATGTTTAATATTTAAATAAAAGAAGATGTCCTGTTATGAAAAATAATGAATTTTGTATTGCTTATGCTATGTCTTTTTCCATGTAATATTGCTGTGAATGCAGCCACTAAGGTAAATTCCGTAGTACAGGAAATAAGGAATGAAAAAGGACAGAACAGATAAAGAGAAATTGACAGTACGGAAAAGGAAGAAGTAGATGATGGGCCTGTAGGAGAGTCAGCTATTACTATAAAGGAAATATACTGATAGTGAGCCACCTTTATTTTGAAACAGGAAATGAATACAGGGAATATTATATTAAAAATAATAGAGTTTACTTTATATATAGTAAATTAATATCTACAGAACATGTTATATGGACAGATAATCCTAAAGTTCTTGGAATTTATGAAACAAGATATTATTTTGATTCTAATGGAAAAATTGTAAGATATGTGGATGAAAGATGGAAAAATTCATGAAAATGATGCAGATATGAGGAAGCGGACAAAAACTTAAAGAATATAAACCTGGTTTCTTGGGAAATAGATTATAAGTTTAAAGGTATGATTAAAATAATAAAAAGTAATAAAGTTATACTTCTTTAGATTTAAGAAAAATTTTAATTAAAGAAGTTTTTATTTATATTTTGATGTAACTATTGACATTACATCAAAAATATTGTATTATGATTTTAAAAAGATGTAACCGTTTATATTACAACTAAAAATAAGAAGTTTTAGGAAATGTCACGAAGTTTTTGAAGTTTTAAAAATTGAAACAGACATTTATAAAAATCAAAAATTTAGAGGAGAATGGAATTATGCAGATATCACAAGCAGATTTACGATAGCACTACATATACAGTGTAGAAGTATTTAAAGATGAGTACAGGATTACAAGTGATTTTCTTGCTGGAAGTATAAATACTAATCCTGTTATTATAAGAAAATTTTGACAAAAATTAAAAATGCAGGATTGATAACAGTTGTACAGAGGAACTGGAGTGAATTGAAGTGACAAACCTCTAAAGGAAATAACATTTTATGATGTATATATGGCAATAGAACCATTGGAAGATAATGGAACTGTTCAATTTTCATAAAACTGAATAAAGAATGTCCTAGTGGGAAAAATATTCATAAATTGCTTGATAGTAAGCTGGAAACAATACAGAAGGCTACAGGAAGATGAAATGGAAAAATATACACTGGAAGGTCTTAAAAATGAAATGCAGGAGCTTTTTAAGAGATTAAATTTAAAATAATAAGATACAGGAAATGTTTGAAAATTATAAAAATTATTTTGAATGAATACTGGAAGGAAGGTGAGTTATGGAAAAAGAATAAAGAGCAGGAAAAAGAGCTTGATTATCTTTTAGAAGAGTTTAGAAGCTGATTCAGTTGAATATAAAGATATAGAAATTCCAGAAGATATAAAATGGAAAAACGTTGTATTTTAGGGCAGTCTTGATGAATGTCCGTATGCCTAAGAAAATACTTCAGATTCAGTATTGAAAGTACAGTGATGAATATTTATCTCGTCTGTACCATAGAAAAAGGTATTGTCCAGCTTTCAGATATTCCTGTCACAGGGAATATTTTCTATCTGGCAGGGAGATATTACAAGGTTTGAAGTGGATAGTATAAAAGTGCGGCGAATTCTCAAATGTTAGGATGCTTTTATACCGATGCATATGTGCATTGATAATCAGATCTCATACTTATGCAGGAGTACAGCTTAGGAAGAATGTAGTCATAAAATGGAGGAATTAAAGGGATGAATACGGAAGTCATTACAGAGCAGCCAACATCTGTTCTATGATTACAGATGCCTACAATCTCCTGCAAAAATGTAATCTATGTAGTCGGTCCAATAGTAAGAAATAGGCTGACATCAGAATTAGAACAGGAACTGGCAGATTGCTATACAAAATGTTTTAAATATGTCTGTGAAACAATTTTTAAAAAGTGTGGCATTTTTATGTATTTTCAACTGAGTGTTCTGTTTTCTAAATAAAAAGGCAGCAGCAAAATTGCTGTAAAACAGTTAAGGAATGGTCTTGGAACATCCAGAGGCTATGGAAAGAATAATTTTCAATGTTTTTAAGGAGTGAGTATAAAAATATTATGAAGAAATCTTACAATAAATGGGTATTTAGAAACAATCTAAAAGGGATTGAAGGCATTAGGAATATTAGGTAGAAAAAGCATCTTCAGGAAAAGGTCTCAAGGAAGAGCGTATAGAACTTCTAAAAATGAAATTCAAAATGCAGATGCTGTTGTAATCGGTGCAGGCAGGACTGTCGACTTCAGCAGGTTTTATATATAGTGAGAAAGATTTGAAAAATACTTTTTGACTTTTGTAAAGGAATATGGAATTAGAGATATGTATTCAGGTGGATTTTATCCATTTCCAAATGATGAAATCCGTTGGGCCTGGTGGGCAAGACATATATATTTTAACGTTATGTGAAAGCTCCAAAAACCCGTCTATGATGAATTATTTTCACTTTTTAAAAGATAAAGATTATTTTGTTATTACAACAAATGTGGATCATCAATTTCAAAAGGCAGGATTTGATAAAAAGAGACTTTTTTATACGCAAGGGGATTACGGTTTATTTTCAAAGTGTCAATCTACAAATACAGAAAACCTATGATAATGAGAAGAATGGATAACGAAAAGCGATGGAAGCACAAGATTTGTGAAGAATGAAAAATGGAGTATCTAGTGTTCCTGAAAGTAGAGAAATTCTTATGAGAATACCAGCAGAATTAATTCCTAAAATGCCCTGATGACGGCTCAGATATGACAACTAATCTTCGGGCTGACAGTTCATTTGTAGAAGATGAAGGATGGTATACAGCTCGAGAAAATATTCAGAATTTTCTGAAAAATCATAAAAATATGCATGTACTGTTTTTAGAATTAGAGTTGAGCAACATACGCCTGTAATTGTAAAGCACCTTCTGGTATATGGTAATGGAAAAATAAGAAAGCTGTTTATGCATGTGTAAATTATCAGGAAGCATTTTGCCCAAAATGAACTTGAGGAAAGAAGTATCTGTATAGATGGAGATATTGGGAAGTTTTTGCGAAAATACATAGGAAAAAACGTCAAAAGTCCTAAATGGAACATTTAGATATTAGGAGATCAGTATTTATCTGTTAAAATTAACAAAAAGTAAAAAGGATATAAAACTATGCTCAAATCTACATTAGATAAAGTAGAATCTGAATCCTTTTTATGATATTTTAAAGAAAATCCATAAAATTTAAATTTCTTTATTGAAATATAAGATTATTTAATGCTTGTTTTCTTTGTAAATTATTTTTTCTTCAATGGTGGTAATAAAGGACTTTCTTCTTTGGCATCGTTCGACAGAAATTCACCTAGATCATATTTATCCTTTCTTTCCAGATCCAGTTCAGTTTCAATGTCACTTTTCTCTGGCCAAGCATTAGAGTTCCAATGTCAGGATTTAGAATAGCAGTTTTTCCAAGAGCTGTGAGTCAGACCATCCGCTCTATTTAAAGCTTTGTTTATCTGGTCCAGCAGTATAAAGATCCAACTCAAATTAAAGGAAGCTTTCCAGTTTATTTTATCGTGAATCAGTTTTATAGCAGGCTTTTCACTATCTCCACCACGGTAAGCATTTATATGAAATCTAGTAATGAAACATGTAGATATTGTAGCGGTCTTTTTATTAGCTCGTCAATCAATGCAAAAGTTTTCAATCATTGTCAAACCATTTTCTCCTGGTTCTTACAGGTGAAAAACGGTATCCTATTATAAATTTATCGGCGTTATGTTTATTTTTAACTTTTATTTACTTCATCTATAACCGCTAAAGGAAATTTCATCCTTTTTCTGTATATCCCATTCTGTCACGTTCTTCTGTTAGTTATCCCTGAATAAAACTGCTGGATAAGATATCTGTTTGCACCCATGAATTTCCACTCCGTCAAACTCTGCCTGAATAAGCAAATCTGTAGCATTTCCAAATGCCTTTGTATAAGATTGTTGATTTCTGTACTGTCATTTCCCTTGCTCCTGTTTCCTCATCAGCTTGGAGCTATTATATCATTGGTATTTACTGCCGAACTTGCTAGCCTTCCCACATGATGTATCTGAAGTATAGCTTTTGTTCCCGTTTCTGTAAATTTCTGCTACTTTTAAAGCCGGTAAATGTGTTTCATTTATAGCTTGGGCTGCCTTATGAATGCTTTTCACCCATCAGCAAACCAAAGTAGCTTCCCACTATGAACATCCTCATATTTTTCCCCACAGTTTACTCATAAACCTAAAATCTTCATCTGAAAAAGTACCGTCTTCATTGGCAACAGAATAGCGTCATAGGAGCTACTGCAAGCCTGTAATTTTCTACTCCCATTATTCAGCATATATTTTCAAAGATTTTACTTGAACTCATTACACCCTCCCACTCATTAATAGATTCTATAATTATAATAATATATCTGAGTATAATTAACAAATAGAAAAATTAAAGCAAGAAATGTTATAATAAAATGGCAAATCTAAAAATTGAAAAGGAGCAATGATGGATGTACACAAATGCCCTGAAGTGTGGCTCTGAATATACATATGAGGATGGAAGTATATGAATCGCCTGGAATGTTTTTTAAGTGGACATGGAAAGAAGTAGTGAAAAATGAAAGAAAATATTGTAAAGGATGCAAATGGAAATATTCTGCAGAATGGAGACAGTGTTACAATAATTAAAGACTTAAAAGTAAAAGGTATCAAATGATCTGAAGAGGGTACAAAAGTAAAAACATCAGATTAATAGATGACGGAATTCATAATATTGATTGTGCAAAACTGATGATTTGGAGCAATGAAATTAAAATCGGAATGTTGAAAAATTAATATAAATACTGTAAATTATAGATATTATAAAAAGGGAATGCCACTATTACTGAAGTATTCAGAAAAGATTGTCTCAAAAATTGAAAAATATCGCAAAAACCATATTTTATTCATTTACTAAAATTTTCTTTATATAAAACAGAAACATTCGTTAGGAAAAATCAAAAATTTTGCTAAAGGCTGTTGATTTTCCAAATTCATTTCCTGTTTTACATTATAAAATTTTAAAATAATCTCATATAGTTTTTCTATCTTATATTCTCTTTTTAGAGATCTTCTTCATCAAGTTTTCAGTTCTGTAGTGACTTTCCGTCGTTATATGAATTAGTTTTTCAGTTTCAACTTCCATCTGTAAACCTCTTTTCCCGCTGAAACTATTATCTTATCAAAATTTTGAGCCTCCATCATGTATCATATAATTTTTCTATCCAACAGGAGAACATCCTCCACGAACATATCCTGCTCTTTTCAAGTTCTGAAAAGAGGAAGAAGATCAATATTCTTTTTCATCTACAGGCTTTTGGCAACTTTCTTCAAATCCAGATGAGCATCTCCATGGATTACACAGACATATAGAGCTTTACTTTTTCCCTTTAACACAATAGTCTTAAAAATTCTTTCTCGGCAAGTTCAGGGAAATGTTCGGCAACTCCAAGCCCCGCCACTTTTATCTTCACTCCATTCATAAGTGTGGACAGTATACGGAATCTTTATTTTTATCCAACTGTCTAAAGACATTTTGTTTTATGATCTTTTCCTTTTTATCTTTCATTGTTATCACCTTGTTTGCTTGTAGAATATTTTTAGTATATCAGAATAGAAATTTACTCACAAGCCTCTACAAACTTTGTTGAAAATTTTTCTTCATTCCATCGTTTCCTCTTACAGCCATCATTTCTGGATGCCATTGAGTCGCATAGAAGAAAGGGTGGTCTTTTTCTGAAGGGCTTCAATAACACCATCAGAAGATTTTTGCAATAGGAGTAAGTCCTTCCGCTAAATCTTTTATCATCTGATGATGGAAGGAATTTCCCTTGTTTTTCACCAAAATTTCGTATAAAATATTATCTTTTTCCAAGAATATCAATATTGTGGGTAGGCAAATAGAGATGCCATTTCTGTTTGTGCTGAATCTGTGTATCCAGATATTTTATATCCTGATAAAGGTACCACCAAAATATATATTTACAAGCTGCAATCCAGCATATTGCTAAAATTGGCTTTATCAGTTTTTAAATATTCTTCAGCAGCATGATTTTCAAATTTATCCTTTCAGGTAGAAATAACTCCAATTTCCTGTAGCTGTCTTCTCCTATATAAAAGCAGGGTCAGAATCAACTCTCCTGAAAGAAGAAGCCCATCAAGGTGTGGAAATTTGCTCTCTTATAACTTCTATGTTGTCGTGAACAGGCAGAACAACAGGAATTATCCCGCATTCATGACAGCACGGCTATAATCTATGGAAACACTTGTTTTTATAAAGCATTTTCTGATTCAGGTTATGTTCTGTAGAAGAGAAGTTATTCCTATAAGCGGTTTTCTCATAATTTATATCCTTTCGTATATCTGTATTTTATTTAATGTAATATGTTTTAACTGTATTTATAAAACTTAGGTTCATTAAATATTTTTATATAATTTTCTATTTTACGCTCATTTCTTATTCTTTCAAAGAAAGAAATAAAGTTTTTGTATGATACTTTTTCAATGTCTTCATCTGAATATCCACGTTTTTCAAAGCTGTTGCTACGTTTTTAACTTCCGTAATATCATAAACGCCTTTCAGACCTTCATCTTCATCTACACCCAGGTACATTGTAGTATCTAGCAAAATCAAAGCCGAATCCGACTTTATCAATTCCTATTTTTCTGCAACATATTCCATATGATTAAGCAATTTATCCAGATCATCTTCTTGTCACTTACAAATCCATGATAGCTGTTCATTCCCACCATTCCGTTTCTTTCTATACAAGTATCTGGTCATCAGTAGGTTTCTCATTGCAGGGACAAAGAGTTCTGGAGTTGGAATGTGAAGCAAAAAGGTTTTTCATATTTGCAACATCCCAGAAAGGTTCTCTATCATTTGCATAGGGAGAGATCAAGAAGAATTCAGGTTTTTCAATGAGATTTTCAACAGCTTTTATACCTAAATCAGTCAATCCTCTGTCTTTATCCCCTCTGTCCTGTTCAAAGGCATTCTGCTCATTCCATATGAAGTCCTATGTGTCTTATTCCTATTCTTTCAAGAAGGTAAATATAGTCAAGGGTTTGCTCTAATTCAGGTAGCCCTCGATTCCTAAAAGTGTATGGAATTTATTTTTCAGATTTTGCTTTTTCAAGTCTTCAGGATTTTTATGACATGTACTAAATCCCTTGTCGATGATAAAGCTCCTCGCTCTATTGCACGAGGCTTCTGAAAAAGTTTCTTCAGGTTTTGAATCTTAAAAGCATTAGATATATTACGAAAATACCTGCAAAGACACTCCTTCTATAAATCGATCTTTATATTTTCTTCTTATGACATCACTTTTCCCCTTTTTCATATTCCCACAGGTTGTCTGTCCATAAATCTGCGTGCATATCAAAAACATTATTTTTCTCCTTCCGTATCTGTAAATTTTATTATATCTGACGATAATGAATTTTACTTTTTCAAAAAGATATTTTCCCTGTTCTGAAGATTTTATACTGCACTTGCACCTAAAGGCAGTGTAAACATATATAGTTTTATGTCTGAGTTCCATTCCTATAACAGGTTTTGTTTATTATATAGTTGGCAAAAATTTTAAAAGTTCCATCAGGTCATAATGCTGGTTTTCTTTGGTATATGTATTTTTACATGCCGTAAAATTTCCAAAAACAACTGCCTTGCAGTCATCAAGTTTACCCGCATGTTTCTAGGTGGGTAAGCATTCTGTTGAGGAACCTGTTTCTCTTCATCAACATCTTCCAGAAACAGTATTTTATCTTTAGTATCTATGCTTCATGCATTTAGTGCCCAGAGTGGTAACTATAATTGCTAAATTTCCTCCTGTAAGGACACCGTTGATGATATCAGAGGATGCATTTCCATCTGTGAGAATGGAAAGTGGCATATTTTCAGGTTCTTCATATTTCATTTCTGATTTTCATAGCTTCAAAAAGAAGATTTTGTATAGTCATTGAAGTCGTTTATCATATTTGATTTATACATTGGACCATAGTAGAGTTCCAAGATTACATTTCTGATTGAATACAATGAAGGTTTGTGACATCGCTGTATCCTACAAAAAAATTTAGGATTATTTTTATCAGCTCATAGTCGATTTTATCTAGAAGCTGTGAAGCTGAATAACCGCCTTTACGCAGAATATACCCTTAATATCCTTTTCGTAGAAAAAGCTTCATGTAAAATCTTCATACGGATTTTCAGCCTTTCCTGCCATGTATCTCCATAGTTTTCTATACAAATTTTTCCAATGACAGGATTAAATCTAAATCTATTATAACTTTTTATTTTCTCAATATCCTCTTAGGAACTTATAGGCGAAGGACAGAATAAGAATACGTTATCCCTTTTTAATGGTTCAGGAAATATCATTTATAAGCACCCTTTGCAGTCGTATATTTTTATTATTTTTAAAGTATATTATATATTTAAGTTATCTACATTTAATTATTTTACTACTAACGAATATCAATATGGTTATTTTTTCAGAACTGTCAGATTTTCTTTCTTTTAAAGAGATTTTTAATGACAGTACAGGTTTACATCTGACAATTTTTCATTTCCTATCAAATCTCATTGTTTTTAATGTTTTCCGGCTTTCATTAACAACAAAGTTATACGTTCGGGAATTTTTGTATCAATAAAAATCCTCTGATATATTTATCCTTATAGCTGTGCTCTGACTTTTTCTATTTCTTCCCATGGAATCTGTATATAATCTTCAGGATTACGGGCATTATAAAACTCGAAGGCCTTATTTCTATCAGAATATTTCCGTTTTTATTTCCAAATATTCCATTCAGAAAATTTGCCTTTGTCGAGAATATTACTTTTGAATTCATTGAAATAGCCATTTTAAAACTTATATGATAAATATATGAAAAATAATTATATAAATATCATACACCTCCTTTCCTTTTTCGTTGGTTATCTGATTAATTTTAGATAATCCAGTTTATTTATAATGATTATTATATCATATATGTAAAAATTATTTTACTGTTTGTGCCAATAATTATGAGAATTTCCAGTTGGACAGAAATCCAAACAGGAAAAATATAATTCTGAATGTGTAGATTTAGTCCAACTTTGTATATTTAATTTATAAGTTATTAGAAAAATTCCAACAACATGTCCTATAATACCTACTGCAAATAATCCAAAGATAATGGCGATAGGATTAACTTTTTCTCAAGCACACATACACAGGAAAGTAAGCAGTAATGCTGCAAATCAGGTACAAGCTGATTTAGGTTATCCTGCAGGAGTAGTTACCTTATCAGATGAAAGAGCTACTCCTTTATTCATAGCGGTACAGTACTTTCCTGTAACTGAGCATCCATTTACGGTACCTTGAGGAAATTTAATGAAGGCACCGTCAGCCATTTTTAACTCTTTGAGATAACCATTGAGAGTTAATGTTAGTCCAACGTTGAACAAGAATTCCCATCACGAACATTCCAAGGATAGAAGCTCCTTTTTGTAATTGTCTGAAGAATTCCACCTGAAAGATCCTTAGTGATTTCAGATCCTTTCTGATAACCAAACTCCTGAGTGTACCATAAAAATGCTACACGGACTATATTCCATACAAAGAAAAAGAATAATGGAGCAATTACTGAACCACCTGTTGCCAATGAAGCTGCAATAGCTCCTAAAATAGGACGTACAGTAAACCAGAATACAGGATCTCCAATCCCTGCCAATGGTCCCATCATTCCCTACTTTAACTCCTTGAATAGCTGCATCATCAATTTGGGCACCATTTGCACGTTCTTCTTCAAGTGCAAGTGTTACTCTAAAATTGGGGCTGCAATATAAGGGTGTGTATTGAAAAATTCCAGATGACGTTTCAATGCAGCAGAAGCATCATCTTTATTAGGATACAGTTTTTTAAGAGCAGGAATCAGTGAATAAGCCCATCCACCATTCTGCATACGTTCATAATTCCATGAACCTTGTAGAAACTGAGAACGCAGCATTACACTACGACGATCAGCTTTTGTTAATTTTATTTTATTTTCTGCCATTTCAAATTCTCCTTCTAATAGTTATCCAAAATATCGCTCTAAAGAAAAGCATCGTCAGAAGATGAACCTCCACTATTACCGCTTCCACCTTTTTAGAAAGGTTCAGATAAATACAGCTAAACATACACCTAGTAATTCCTGTTGCTATCAAAGTCGTTCTTTAACGGTGCAAAGTACGCAACCAAGGAAGAAGAAAGGCCACACTTTCTTTGTCGCCATAAGGGTTAATAACCATTGCGTATCCAACTGCTACAACAAAATCCTCCACCTATTGTCATTCCATCTGTAAAACCAAGGTGGTAAAATTCCAAGTGCACCTTGAATAGTGCTTGAAGGAATGAACATAAGTAATACTGCAGGAATTGCAATACGTAGTCCCCTTGACATGCAAAGGGCAACCATATGCCAGAATTCAACACCTTTAAAGTTACTCTGTTCAGCGGCACGGTCTGCCTGATGAACTATAACTCTACTGATAAAGTACGAACAACCATAGTAAGAACAAGTCCTACAGTTGCCAGAGTAACAGCTGCGGCAATTGCCACGCTTTGCCCTTTTTCATCAAATTGTCCTGATTTAACAAGGATGATAGCTGAAGCTACTGAAGCAAGATGCATCCGAGCTATAGCAGCTCCAACGTTTGCCCAACCAAGAGCTATATAGCTGTAATGCTCCACCACAGCATATACATTTCAGTTGGACGTCCTGTTGCAAAACCTATTAATGAGCATGGCACACTCGGCTGATGGAATTGGAACTGGTCAAGTACACCTTCCATTCCTGCCAGGAAAGCCAGAACAAGAACAAAAATAATTGAAAATAATATTAAAATCCATAATAACCTCCCTAATAATTAAATTTTTAAGCCTTCACTGGCTTTTTGCAGAAATCAGTTTAAATAAATCTGCAGGTTTGTCAGCCACAACTTTACGCACATCAAATTTTTACATTTAAATCAGCAAGTTTTTGTAAGTTTCAACGTCATCCTGATCCATTGACAGTGAAGTACTTTACTATAACTTTACCTACAGAGTGTGCCATCGAACCTATATTAAGTTCCTTGATTTCCACACCTTTTTTCCATTACTTTTAGAGCATCCTGCGGATTTTTCAAAAAGTAATAATGCTTTTTGTAGTTACCAAAAACGTGTATCCTTTGATACTTCTACAAGTTTATCAAGAGGTATAACGTGTGCTTTAACCCCTGGAGGAGCTGCCTGTTCTATCAGCTTTTTACGTAATTCATCCTTAGAAACAGTGTCTGAAACAACTATAATTCTGTCAGGATTTGTTGCCTTAGTCCATGAAGTGGCAACCTGTCCATGCAGCAGACGTGTCAATACGTGCAAGTACAATTTTCAGTTTTCCATCTCCTATAACAGTACCTTCAGGAATACTTCTCTGCGGGAGCTTTTTGTTTCAGCTGGCTTAGGCTGTTTTTCTTCAGGCTGTAATTCTTCCGGACGAACTTTAATTTCTTCCTTTGCTGAAGGAAGAATTGCTTTTTACGATTTCATGAGCTGATGTTGAAGTCATTCTTTCAGAATAAGCTTCTATAAGCATTGGTAAATTAAGCCCAGCAACGATTGCCCTTTTTCAGGTGCTTCTTCAAAAATTCTATTTGCCTGGTTAAATGGACTTCCACCCCATAAGTCAACAAGAAATAAGATTTCATCTGAGTTTATCTTTTTCCATGTAATTTCAGATTTTTATTAGAAAAATACTGATATTTAAAAGGATACAGCATTTTTATATATAAAAAATATGTGAGTTTGAATAAAAATGGTTTTTAAAAAGCATGAAAAATATTAAGAGTAACATAATAAAAATTATTTGAATAATATCAGAAATAGAAAATAGATTTTTATTAAAATGATGAAGGTAATAACTTTAAATATAGTATTTTTCAGTACCTCTAATAAAATAGAAAAAAATTAAAAAGTACTTGACATTAATGCAAAAAAATATAATATTATATATCTGTAATTAGCACTCCTTTAAAATGAGTGCTAACAAAAGGAAGGTGCAAAATATGAATGAGAGAGAGCAATTGATACTAAAAGCAATCATTAAGCATTATCTTGAATTCGGTGAAAGTGTAGGTTCAAGAACTCTGGAAAAGAAATATAGTATAGGAGTTTCTTCGGCTACAATAAGAAATACGATGGCGGATCTTGAGGATAAGGGCCTGATTGCTAAAACTCACACATCTTCCGGAAGAATTCCAACAAGTGAAGGATATAAATTATATGTGGAGGAACTTATTAAGATAAGGGATATTTCTACAGAAGCAAAGGCTAAAGTAGTTGAAGCATATAATAAGAAAAATGAACCAGATAGATATGATATTTGAAGAAACTTCAAGGCTACTGTCAAAGATAAGCAAGTATGCAGGAGTCGTACTAGAACCTACTATAAGGCAGGAAGGAATAAAGAAAAGTACAGCTAGTACATATAAATGATACAAATATTATGGCTGTTATAATTATGGATTCATTTCTGACTAAAAATCTCAACATATTTCTGGAAAATCCTCTGAAAGAACAGGAGGTACAGAATATAAATGTGATTTTTAAATGAAGAAATAAGAAAAAAAGTCAAATTTTACTTTTATCTGACTTAGAAAAGTTTCTTATGAATACAGATTTATTTGTATCGGAAGATTTCAAGAGGATAAAAATATTAAATGAGGGAAATTGTTTTTGAGGGTGGTTCAAATTGATTGAAAATAATACTTCAGATGTTATGGAAAATAATAGACAGAGTAAAATTTTTAACAATCCTGAAGATATGAAACAGATATTTCACAGTTTATTCAGACAAATCAGTTTAAAGATGGTGAAGTAAATGTTATCTTTGGTGAAGATCTGGATATTGCCGGACTTGAAGATTTTTCATTTGTATTTTTCCGTTTGATACTGATGGGCGATGCCAAGGGAATAATGGGAGTAATCGGTCCGAAACGGATGAAATATCTCAGAAACGGTGGGACTTGTAGAATATGTTTCAGAAGAAGTGAAGCAGTTATTGCAAAAATAAATAAATAAATAGAAGGAGATGAGGGGTAGGAAATGGCTGAAAAAGAGTTTGATGAAAAAGTAGGACTTGAAAATGAAAATATTGAAACGGAAAATCAGCAGAATGAAACAGATAATGAAACAAAAAGAAACTGCAGATGAAAAACGTTGATAATAAGGAAGAGACGTGTGAAGAAAAATAGCAAAACTGGAACTGGAAGTTCAGGAATGGAAAAATCTTACACAAGAAAGCTTGCAGAATTTCAGAACTTTTACTAAAAGGAAGGAAACGGAAGTTTCTGAGGATGAAAAATATGCTTCAGAAGGAATAATAATAAAAACTTTGATAATATTGACAACTTGGAAAGAGCTGAAAAATGCTTCTGCTGAAACTAAAAACTTTGATGCTTTAGTTGAAGGTGTAAATGTGATTTTTAAGAAACTTAAAATATGTTATCAGAAGAAGGTGTTGAAGTAGTTGAGGCAGGTGAAGGAGTACAGTTTAATCCTTATGAACATCAGGCAATGATGACAGAAGAGAAAGATGACTTAGATAATGATGTTATCGTACAAGTATTTCAAAAAGGTTATAAATTAAAAGGGAAGGTAATAAGACCGCAATGGTGACAGTTAATAAAAATAGTTTTTAACTTTATAAAAATAAATAAAAATTCAAAAAAATAAAAACAGGAGTGATTAATATGAGTAAAATAATAGGAATAGATTTAGGGACAACAAACAGCTGCGTGGCAGTAATGGAAGGTGGAAATTTTTCAATAATACCAAATTCTGATGGATGAAGAACTACACCGTCAGTTGTAAATATAAAGGATAACGGAGAAATAATAGTTAGGGAAATTGCTAAAAGACAGGCAATTACAAATCCTGATTCAACAGTAATTTCAATAAAAACACAAATGGGATCAGACTATAAAGTAAATATTCATGGAAAAGATTATACACCACAGGAAATTTCAGCAATGATACTGAAAAACTGAAAAAGGATGCGAAGCTTATCTTGGTGAAGATGTTAAGGAAGCAGTTATTACAGTGCCTGCATACTTTACAGATGCACAGAGACAGGCTACAAAAAGATGCAGGAGAAATTGCAGGACTTACAGTAAAAAGAATTATAAATGAACCTACAGCGGCTGCATTGTCTTATGGATTAGATAAGAAAAAGGAAGAAAAAGTATTAGTATTTGACTTAGGTGGAGGAACATTTGACGTATCTGTACTTGAAATTGGTGACGGAGTAGTGGAAGTTATATCAACTTCAGGAAACAACCACTTAGGAGGAGATAACTTTGACCAGAAAGTTATTGACTGGTTGGCAGATGAATTTAAAAAAGAGACAGGAATAGATTTAAGAAATGATAAAAATGGCAATTCAGAGATTGAAAGATGCTGCAGAAGATGCTAAGAAAAAATTATCAACAACATTGGAAACACAAATTTCATTACCATTCATCACAATGGATGCTACAGGACCTAAACACTTGGAGAAAAAACTTACAAGAGCGGCATTTGATGAATTAACAAAAGATTTAGTAGAAGCAACTAAAGGACCGGTTAAACAGGCGTTAGAAGATGCAAACTTAAGTCCTAATGAAATAGATGAAGTGCTATTGGTAGGAGGATCTACAAGAATACCTGCAGTTCTAGGAATGGGTAAAATCTTACTTAGGAAAAGAACCTAACAAATCAAGCCTTGACTTGTTGATGAGTTGTTTGCAGCGAGGGCAGCAATTCAAGGTGAGTAATTCAATAGTAAACCGAAGAATCCGTTACATTTTTACTTTTAGCATCATTTTGCTAATCTTTCTATACTATTTGTTGATTATTATTCAACTTATAACTATAACAATTATATCAAAAAAATACTAAAAGTTCATACTCAATCCACCTAAATTTAAAGCAATTTATACTTCTTTTTAATAAAAAAAGAAAATCACCTATGCTTGGTGATTATCTTTTGTATTTAAGATAAATAATCATACAAATCTTGCATTTGTAAATCATCGGGTACTAATTGTAGATAGGATTGAATGTAGTCTTTTGCTTCTTCTAGCTTACCTGAACTCTCTTAACAAATAAATAAACTGTTCCAAAAACTCTGGATTGTCCTTGAGTTCAGTAGCAAGTTCCTTATAGAAATCATATGCTGCATCTAATTCTTCAGTCTCTTGATAGCTTCGAGCAATCATCCATTTAGTCAAGAGGTTTTCAGGTTCATAGACTGCTAAAGCTAGAATATCTTCGTATCTTTCTTGTTCTTGGTAGATGGTAGCTAAGCGTAGCAAAATTTCTTCCTGGTCATCAGCATTTTTCTTGTGCTTGAATCAGATAAGCTTCTGCTTGCTCAGGTTGATGCAACTCATAAGATAGCTGAGATGCAAGGAGTAAGAGCCGAGTTTCAAAAGGATTTTTTTGACAAGCCCTGTTGAGCTATTTTTAAGAGCCTCTTCTGTCTGATGCTCCTTATGCAGTGCTTGACTATAACCATACTCATAACCCTCAAAAATCTGGAGAAATAGTGTCTAGTTGTTTAAAGTATAGTACGGCTTTCTGGTAGTCTTCTTGGTCAAAATAAAGACTTGCAAGCTCAAAGGCTGTTTGGTCATCATATTCTAATTCTAAGGCTTTCTCTAAAAATTCTATTGCAGATTCAAACTTACCTAAACGTGCATAAGCAAGACCAATTCTCTGATATGTCGAAATTCCAGTTTGATCGTAGATAACTCGATTATCTAATTGAGCATAGCCTTTAATGGCTTCTAAATCGTTTCCTAGCTCGCTATCTAGCTCAGCTAGTCCAAATATTAGGAGAGGGTCATCAGAGTAGCTACGAGCTTCTAAGAGCTTCTCACGCGCAACATCTGTCAATCCTTCCATCTGATATAAATCTGCTTTTAAGGCAAGAGCTGATACGTACCATTCACTTTCCGGACCAATATTCTCTAAATAATCAAAAGCCTCCTCAATCAATCCATCCTCACCAGCTATTGCAGCTAGATTGATGTAGACTTCTGGAAATTTCGGTGCTAGTTTCTCATAGATTTGTGCAGCTTGTGGGAAGAAACCAATCCCTTCGAGATATGCAGCAAGTTCAAGAAGAACTTCATCTGAATCTTCTTCTAGGGCTTTTTGGAAAAAAGATTCTGCTTTTGATAAATCTTGTTGTTCTAAAGCTTCGAGCATTTGTTGACTATTGTTCACCTTCAGTCTCCTCTACTGGTTCATAAAGTCCACTAACTCCTTTATACCAATCAAAAATTGCTGAGATGACTACTTTTGCGGAAGCGTAGATTGGAATACCTAGCAATACACCCCAAATACCAAACATGGATCCTGAAGTCAACAGCACAAAAAGAATGGTAATTGGGTGAATATTTAATTGACTACCCAAAATCAGTGGAGAAACAAAACGTCCTTCAATAGTTTGCTCTACAATGAAAACGATAATAACTTTTAAGAGCATAACAGGACCAGCAATCAAACCCAAAACAAGGGCTGGAATCATAGCAAGAAAACTACCAAGATAAGGAACTAAATTGAGAATACCAGCTGTAATACCTAAAGTAACAGCATATCGAAGCCCAATTATCTTAAAGAAGATAATAAACATGATAGCTACGATTACAGCGACCGTAATTTGTCCTCGAACATAATTGGAAAGTTGTTGATTGACATCTGAAAGTACCTTACCAACTGGTTCTCTCAATTTATTTGGTAAGAATTGAGTAATATAGTCTCTAAGTCCTTTTCCATCTCGAAGGAGATAAAAGAGCATAAATGGCATGATGATCAGAGCGACAATGACCTGTGACGTTCCACTGATAAGAGCACTTACCCAGTTAACAGCCTTAGAAGAAATATTACTTGCCCAAGCAGTTGCTTGTGTTGAAAAATTAGCTAAAACTTGCTCCAGTTGGGGTCTAAAGTCATCTGGCAAACGCTTGGTTACAAGGTCATCAATGACTCTATCAGCATCCTCGAGATAACTTGGGACATTTTGCGCAAAAATTACTACTTGACGTTGAAGGTTTGGAATTGCAACGGCTAGTCCAATAATCAAGAGAATGGCAATAATGATAAAGATAATACTAATGGCTAAGACACGGTTAATCTTGTACTTCTCCATCAGATCTACTAGTGGATTTAAGAGGTAAAAAAGTAGACCCGATAAGATAACCGGCAACATCACTACTGATAAAAAGTCTATAACTGGGAAAAATAAAAAGCTAATTTTACTGAGAATAAAAATATTGAGACCTAATAACAAGGTCACCAAGAAAACAGTGATCGCTTTATTGTCTAAAAACCATTTAAAAAACCAAGATAAGGTAAAGTGTTTCTCTTTTTGTTCCATTTTTTCTTCCTTTCCTTTGTCCTAACATTATACCATGTTTTTAAGAAAAATAAGGGTTTTTTATAGTCTTTTAGCAAGGGATAAATTTGTCTTCTTGACAAGGGAAGAGCTTTTTTTCTGACTTAGATTTTTCATCTAGCAGGCCTTTTTATGTTATAATTGAATTATCTTTTTCTAGAGGTATGAATATGAAAGAAATAGTATATTTTGGAACCTATACACGACGTATTTCTCAAGGGATTTACAAGGCTGATTTGATACTGAGACTGGCAAACTCTCAAATCTAGAACTATTTGCAACCGAGCCCAGTCCAACCTACCTAGCCTTTGATCAGCATCAGCATCTCTATACTGTCGGAAGCCATGATGACAAAGGTGGAATCGCAGCATACAAAACTGATGGTGCCCTCCTGAATCACGTCGTTGAAGAAGGTGCTCCTCACTGCTATGTTGCAGTCGATGAGACACGGAGTCTAGTTTATGGCGCTAACTATCATAAAGGTCAAGTTCTAGTCTATAAACGTAAAGAAGATGGCTGTCTTGAATTGGCAGACAAAGTTCAACACACTGGCCATGGTCCACATGAAAACCAAGCTTCTCCCCACGTACACTACACCGATTTAACACCAGACCAATATTTGGTAACTTGTGACTTAGGTACTGACGAGGTCATTACCTATGATGTCGATCTAGAAGGAAAGTTGACTAAACTAGCAACTTATAATTGTAATCCCGGCGCTGGTGCTCGTCACCTTGTTTTCCACCACCACTACAAAATTGCTTATCTCATCTGTGAACTCAATAGTACGATTGAAGTATTGATTTACGATGGTGTTGGAGAATTTGAACAAATGCAGGTCATTTCAACCTTACCAGATGACTATAGTGACTTTAATGGTACTGCGGCTATTCGTCTTTCTAAAGATGGCAAATTCCTCTACGCTTCTAATCGAGGCCATGATTCTATCGCTGTTTATAGCATTTTAGCAGATGGAAGCTTGGAATTATTAGAGATTGTTCCAACCAATGGGAAAAATCCACGTGATTTTGATTTGTCACCTGACCAAGAATTCCTTATCGCTGTTCACCAGGATTCTGATAATGCGACTGTCTTTAAGCGCAATCCTGAAACTGGTAGACTGGCAGAACTCTCTAATGAATTTCATGTTCCTGAAGCAGTCTGCATAAGTTTCACTAAATAAGAATAAAAAAAAATGAACTTGTTTTAAACAAGTTCATTTTTTATTTTATAATTTATTTCCGACATTGATACGGTTAATAGCACGTTGCAATGCAATTTTAGCACGGCGCTCTTGGTCGATTAAGTGTTTGTCTTGTGCTTCTTCGATTTCACGTTCTGCACGAAGTTTAGCACGTTCTGCACGACTAACATCAATATCGCGCGCACGTTCAGCTGAGTCAGCAATAATGGTAATGACATTATTAGCAATCTCAATGATTCCTCCGTTTACTGCAATCCAGTTCACATGAGTATCATCATCGATGCGTTTAACCTTTACTTCATCAACTGCTAGAACCGCAATCATATTTTCATGTCGTGGCAAGATCCCCATCTCACCATCCAGAGTTCGTACCGATACAAAGCTGGCATGGTGATCATAGACGAGGCCATCTGGTGTCACGATCTGGACAGTTAAATGTGCCATAGATCACCTCTTAAAATCCCATTTTTCAGCCTTAGCAATAACATCTTCGATTGAACCTACTCCACGGAAGGCATCTTCTGGAAGGTGATCGTATTTACCGTCGAGAATTTCCTTGAAGCCACGAACAGTTTCAGCTACTGGAACATAAGATCCTGGTTGACCTGTAAATTGTTCCGCAACGTTGAAGTTTTGTGACAAGAAGAACTGAATACGGCGTGCACGAGCAACCAAAGTCTTTTCTTCATCAGAAAGTTCATCCATACCAAGGATGGCGATGATATCTTGCAACTCATGGTAACGTTGAAGCACACGTTTCACTTCTGCAGCTACTGCATAGTGCTCTTCTCCAACAATTTCAGGCGCCAAGGCACGTGAGCTGGAAGCAAGTGGGTCAACGGCTGGGTAAATCCCCAATTGAACCAATTTACGTTCCAAGTTAGTTGTTGAGTCCAAGTGAGCGAAGGCTGTTGCTGGCGCTGGGTCAGTATAGTCATCCGCTGGCACATAGATAGCCTGGATAGAGGTTACAGAACCCTTCTTAGTTGACGTGATACGTTCTTGCAATTGACCCATTTCTGTTGCGAGGGTTGGTTGATAACCAACGGCTGAAGGCATACGACCCAAAAGGGCAGATACTTCTGAACCAGCTTGTGTGAAACGGAAAATGTTGTCAATGAAGAGAAGAACGTCTTGACCTTCTACATCACGGAAGTATTCAGCGATTGTCAAACCAGTAAGGGCAACACGCATACGTGCTCCTGGTGGCTCATTCATCTGACCAAATACCATGGCTGTTTTTTCGATAACGCCTGATTCTTTCATTTCCCAGTAGAGGTCGTTCCCTTCACGAGTACGTTCCCCAACACCAGTAAATACTGAGATACCACCGTGTTCTTGGGCAATGTTGTGAATCAATTCTTGGATCAATACGGTCTTACCAACTCCGGCACCACCGAAGAGTCCGACCTTACCACCTTTAAGGTAAGGGGCAAGAAGGTCGATAACCTTGATCCCAGTTTCTAGAATTTCTGAAGAGGTAGACAATTCATCAAAAGTTGGTGCTTTTTTATGAATTGGCTGACGCTCTGCATCTTCACCAAAAGGAGCTTCCAAGTCAATGGTATCTCCCAAAACGTTGAAGACACGTCCTAGAGTTTCTTTCCCAACTGGTACTGAGATTGGACGACCTGTGTCCAATACTTCCAAAACCACGGGTCAAGCCATCAGTTGATTCCATAGCGATGGTACGAATCATACCATCTCCCAACCCAAGGCTACTTCAAGGACGATTTTTGTTTTTCTTTCGTCATTTTTGTAGACGACAAGTGCATTATTAATCTCTGGTAGTTTCTCACCTGCTGCAAACATGACGTCTACAACGGGACCGATAACCTGAGCAATTTTACCTGAACTCATCTACTTCTCCTATTCTGTATAAGATACTGTCGGTTCCTAGCTCAACTAGGTCCTAATACTCTTCGAAAATCTCTTCAAACCACGTCAGCGTCGCCTTACCGTACTCAAGTACAGCCTGCGGCTAGCTTCCTAATTTGCTCTTTGATTTTCATTGAGTATAAGTTCATTTTCATACGAGCTGGACTAGAGCCTATTCTAAAGGCACTAGCTCCCTGCTACGATTTCTGTAATTTCTTGTGTAATCGCCGCCTGTCTGGCACGGTTATACTGGATAGTCAAATCATTGATAACTTTTTTAGCATTATCTGTCGCTGTTTGCATAGCCGTCATCCCTGCCGCATTTTCAGCTGTCTTGGCATCAATAATAGCACCGTAAATCATACTTTCTGCAAACTGTGGCAATAGTTGATCCAAGATTTCTTCACGACTTGTTTCAAGCTCAAAAGTCAAGCTGTAGTTATCATCTGCTTCATTTGGGTCCAAGTCGACAATTGGAAGCATCTGCTCCACACGCATTTGACTTGTCAGTGTATTCACGTGGTGGTTGTAGCAAACATAGAGCTCATCGAAAAGTTCATTTTGGTACATTTCAATAGTTTTTTTGAAATAATCTTGCGAACTTCATCGAAGCTTGGTTGACTGGCTAGACCACGCAATTCATAAATTGGCTGAATACCACGAGCTTTTAAAGAAGTCTGCTCCCATACCACCGATACAGATGACTTCAAAATCATCACCTGAAGGATGGTATTCTTGTTGCAGTTCCATGACAGCCTTCAAGATTGAAGAGTTATAGCCTCCAACAAGACCACGGTCAGATGTAATGACGATATAGCCTGTTTTTTTGACAGGGCGACTAATCAACATTGGATTTGTTGATCCGCCAGCACCATCTCCGTGAAGGATATCTGTAAGGAGTTTACGGACTTTTTGAGCATAAATCTGGAAGTTGCGTGCAGCTTCTTCAGAACGACCTAACTTAGCTGCAGAAACCATCTGCATGGCGTTAGTAATTTGACTAGTATTTTTCGTTGAGGCGATTTTTGTTTTAATATCATTTAGAGATACTGCCATCTGACACCTCTATTCTTATTGGAAGCTGGATTGGTTGAGAAACTCAGTAATCGCAGCATCCAAGACTGCTTCTTCTGGCAAGTCTTTTGTTTCACGAATAGTTTCCAAAATCTCTGGATGTTGCGCATCAAAGAAGGCATGGAATTCTTCCTCAAAACGAACAATATCATCAACTGATATAGTATCCAAGAATCCATGAGTCAAGGCATACAGAATGGTTACTTGTTTCTCAACAGGTAGTGGTTTATGAACTGGTTGTTTCAATACTTCTACAGTACGACGACCACGGTTCAATTTAGCCTGTGTAGCTGCATCCAAGTCTGAACCAAATTTAGTGAAGGCTTCCAACTCTCGGTATGAAGCAAGGTCGATACGAAGAGTACCAGCAACCTTCTTCATGGCTTTAATCTGAGCAGAACCACCAACACGAGATACAGAAGAACCCGCATCAATAGCTGGACGAATACCCGCATTAAAGAGACTATCACTTAGGAAGATTTGTCCATCCGTAATAGAGATTACGTTTGTGGCGATATAAGCTGAGATATCTCCAGCTTGGGTCTCGATAAATGGAAGAGCCGTGATAGATCCACCGCCAAGCTCATCAGATACTTTTGCAGAACGCTCAAGTAGACGGCTGTGAAGGTAGAAGACATCCCCTGGGAAGGCCTCACGACCTGGTGGACGACGGAGCAAGAGAGAAAGTTCACGATAAGCTACCGCTTGTTTAGATAGGTCATCATAAACGATCAAGACATGCTTTCCTTGGTACATGAACTCTTCTGCCATAGCAACTCCTGCATATGGTGCAAGGAAGAGCAATGGAGAAGGCTGTGAAGCTGAAGCTGTCACAACGATTGTGTAATCCAAGGCACCGTACTGACGAAGTGTTTCTACTTGTGTACGAACTGTTGATTCTTTTTGTCCAATCGCTACATAGATACAAATCATATCTTGACCTTTTTGGTTCAAGATAGCGTCAATAGCGATAGTTGTCTTCCCTGTTTGACGGTCACCAATAATCAACTCACGTTGGCCACGACCGATTGGAACAAGGGCGTCAATAGCTTTCAAACCTGTTTGCAATGGTTCTGAGACAGACTTACGTTGCATGACACCAGGAGCTGGTGCTTCAACTGGACGAGTCTTATCTGTGTTGATTGGACCCAAACCGTCTACAGGACGACCAAGGGGATCGACAACACGTCCAATCAAGCTATCACCAACTGGAACTTCCATGATTTTTCCCTGTACGACGAATTGTATCGCCTTCACGGATATCTGTAAAGTCTCCCAAGAATGATAATACCGACATCTGTTGATTCCAAGTTTTGCGCCATACCATAAGAGCCATTTTCAAAAATCAACAGCTCACCACTCATGGCATTTTCAAGACCATGAGCACGCGCAATCCCGTCACCGATATAGGTTACAACACCTGTTTCAGTCACATCAAAATTGGGTTTGAAATTTTCAATTTGTTGCTTAATTAAAGCGCTGATTTCTTGTGCGTTAATTGCCAAAAGAACACCACTTTCTATTTCAAATTTTCCTTAACAACTTTAAGTTGTTGTTTAATACTCACATCAATTGTCTTGTAATTGGCAAAAATAACAAAACCACCTGATTAAACTATCGTCAATTTTTTTTTCCTTAATGCTACGAACTTTTAGAGACATCTTTTTTTCTCGATTAGAGGAATTAGTCGTTCTTTCTGTTCACCAGTCAAAGGATGTGCAGACAAAATAGTCACTTCAAAACGATTGGTTTCTTTTTTTCAAGACGATTCAGCAATCTACAATCACATCATAAAAACAGGTTTGATCTGTGATTGTAAAGTAGAACCTCGATAAAGTTTTTGTACTAAAGGTGACATAGAGTCCTGGAAAAAAACGAACCGTTTTTTTCTTTATCCGACTCATCTACTGCCACCTGAGCTAAAAAAAGAAGGTAAGCCTGTTTCTTCAGCTACTTGCTTGATTTGAGACAAGTCTGAAAAAATAGAGTCTTCTTCTCCTTTTTCAATCACCAATTGGACAAAAGGCATGCTGTATTTTTCAATTACCTTTAGAGTCTTTTTGTCCATTAAGCTTCTCCTAGCTGATCGATATACTGATCAATGAGTTCTTTATGGGCCTGACCGTCAAGGTTTTGAGAGATAATTTTTCCAGCTAGACTGATTGTCAAGTCTGCCACATCTCCCTTAACACTTTGTAAAGCTTCAGCTTTATTTTGAGCAATTTCTTGGTTGGCTTTTTCTTTTAAGCGCCCTGCTTCAAGTTTAGCTTCGGCCAAAATATCAGCTTTACTTTTCTCAGCTGTTTCCTTTGCATTCTCGATAATCGTTTTAGCTTCGGTACGGCTACCTGCTAACTCAGCTTCGCGTTTGCTAGCAAGTTCCTCTGCCTTTTTACGGGCTTCCTCGGCACCATCAATATCTGAAGAAATCTTTTCAGCGCGTTCATCTAAGACACTGGTAATATTTCCCCAAGCATATTTCTTCACTAAAAAAAGATCAATAAAAAGGAAGGAACCAGCGATCAGAATAAAGTCACCAATAATGGTACTAATAGTTAAATCCATCTTCTAATCCTCCTCTACTTACTCTTCCCCTTCATTTATTTTTTTACCAATGTACATAGATGACAACATGGTAAATACATAAGCTTTGAATACATGAAATGAAAAATCGAAAAATGCTGTCCATAACATGTTTGCAATAAAGGCAAAAAGGATACCAATACAAGGCATGTTGTGACAAGGCCAATAGCAATCCTGCTAAAACCTCACCGGCAAAAGATATTTCCGTATATCCGAATCGCCAAAGAGGCAAAATTGGTGAACTCTTCTAAAATGTTCATCGGAGTCATAAAGCCAGGTGTAACAAATGCTCTCAAATATTCTTTAACGCCTCTACGACGAACTCCTTCTACATGAGCGATCAAAGTGATCAATAATGAGAGGGATAAATCGTATCCAAGGTTGGCTGTTGGAGAAGTCCACAAGTTATAACTGTTTGTTGTTTGTACTTTTTGCCATTAAACCAATATTATTGGCAAACCAAGATAAAACAAGAATAGAGAAAAATAGGAACAAGGAATAGTCCTTGATGTATGAATCTCCAATGTTTGGTTTTTGCAAAACTAACCACAAAGTCATAAATCATCTCAAGAGCATTTTTGTTTGCTCCTTGGGACGGATGGTCATTTTTTTCGACTTGCCCAATAGACAAAGGCAAAAACCATCAAAAACAGTTACAAGAGACATGGCAAGCAGGGTCAAATCAAAGGATATTGGTCCAATATTAACGGTTGGATTCAAACTTTCTTCCATGGTTTGACACCTCCATTTCTAAATAGAGTTGTCTATTTAATGACAAATGCCATCGCTAGGGTTACAAAGAAGGTACCTTCTACAAAGGCAACACCAAGAATTAAAAGGCTGCGTAATTGATCAATAATTTCAGGTTGACGAGCAGCAGACTTGAAGAGATTACTCATAATCAATCCTTCAGCAATAGATACACCCATACAGGCAAGACAAAGTCCGAAAAATGTTAAATTCATGACGAATTCTCCTTTTTTAAATTAAATTTACCCTCCTAGTTTAGTCCTAAAATTTGCTTTTGTCAACTTTTTACTAGTAATGAAAGCGTTTCGAATCATTTATTTCTAATTTTACGATTTTCAAGACAATTATATAGAAAATTTTATTGTCTTTTCATACCACTTTCGCTACCTTTCCTTGTTTTTCTGAAAATAAAAAAACCGAGTTTTACAACTCGGTTTTGTCAGTTCTTATCTGAAATAAATTGAGTAATGATTTTGACAAGCTGGATTAAATGCAGCATTACAAAATGGACAAGTGCCCGTCTCTGTATACTCCTCATACGTTAGTGTTTTCCCACAGGATCCACATAAGATAGGTCTATCCTCTTTCAGATTTAAAGGATAGGGAGAAAATATGTGCGACTCCAGTTCATTATGACACTGATAACAGGCATAGTATTTTCTGACACTCATAGCACTGTAAGGCTACGATATCCTTATCACTATGGTAATGAACACATCTGCTTTCATGATCTACTAGTAAGCCCTGAGCTTGAACCATTCTTTTTCCTTATCTAGGCACGAACTGTGACGCTTGTTCCATCTTCTTTGTAAAGATTGATCAGACCTTCTTTCAAAGCACGTACCATGTCACCAGCTTCTACTGGTTGAGGAACCTTGATAGTCAAAAGTTCCATTGGATTTGGTGCGCGATCGATTTTATTTCCTTTAGCATCGTGAAGGTCTTCAATATAAGTCTCAAAATGACGGAAACCTGGACCGTAGAACTCAACTTGGTCGCCTTCGTTGATAACGTTACGTTGACGAATGGTTGCTGTTTGAGTTGCAGCATCATAAGCTACTACTTCAGCAACAAACTTGTATTCTGGAATCTTACGGCGAGCACCAAACAACTGCTCATTTTCAGATGGTGTTCCATAGTAGAAACCTGTAGCCAACTCACGTTGGGCAACCTTCCACATTTCATCAATCAAGTCTTGCTTGATAGCTTCAAACTTTTCAGGGCTCTCAAGATAAGCATCAACAGCAGCCTTGTAGCAGTTTGTTACTGTTGAAACATAGTGGATAGACTTCATACGGCCCTTCAATCTTCAGACTGTCCACACCATTTTCAATCATATCTGGGATATGGTCAATCATAGACATATCAACCGCAGACATAGAGAATTCTTCAGGAATTTCTCCCTTTAGACTCTTACGTTCCTTACCGAACGGCATATCGTAAAGGTCATATTTCCAACGGCAAGATTGTGAACATCCACCACGGTTGGCGTCACGCATACTCATATGGTTAGAAAGAGTACAACGACCAGAGTATGAGATACACATAGCTCCATGGACGAAGGCTTCAATTTCCACATCTGTACGTTTGCGAATCTCTGCCAATTCTTCCATGGAAACTTCACGCGCCAAAACGACACGAGTCAAACCAAGTTCTTTCCAGAATTCTAGGGTTTCGTAGTTAGTCGCACTGGCCTGAGTTGAAAGGTGGATTTCAAGTCCTGGTGCTTCTGTTGCTGCAATCATAATCAAGGCTGGATCTGACACGATAACCGCTGCAATCCCAATATCACGTAATTTACGGAACCATTCGCCGGCCCCTTCTTCGTTTCCTTCGTGCATAACCATATTGGCAGCCACATATACCTTAGCTCCATACTTAGCCGCGAACTGAACTCCTTCTTCCATTTGTTCGAAAGTAAAAGTTCCCTGCACGGCTACGAAGACCATAGGCCTGACCACTCGATAAAGACAGCATCTGCTCCATATTGAACAGCTACTTTTAGTTTTTTTCAAGTGTTCCTGCAGGTGATAGAACCTCAGGACGTTTCAAAGTTTTTTTGTCATGTTTTTCTCCTATTTGCAATATAAAAGTTTGACACTAATCTTTACCATTTTATAGCAAAAAGGTTCTAAAATCAAGTTTTGATTGATTGTTTAGACAATTTTAATTTTCTTGAAAAGCTAAGCTCAGCGAACTGTTTCTATTTGCCAAGCACTCCCAACCTTTAAAACGAATGGCCCCCTTTTGATCCGTTTTGTAAATCGAATTCCCAAGTTCTTGGTTATTCTCCCCATTTTTTTCTTTTTAAATTTTTTTCTTCTTGTCTACAGAAATGACAGTGATTTTAGGCTGAAAAGATTTCGAAGACTTCGACATCTGTCTTTTTCTTCGATGCTTGCTGATGAGTTAGCACTACATCTGCTTGGATTTTTGGATAAGACTTGTTTAAGAACTTCTCCTCTATATTTCCAGTGACTAGAAAAGTTTGATTTAGTAGCTTTCCATACATTGCTATTGAGGCTTTACTATCCCTGTTTTGATTTTTCGATTACTTCTAAACTACTCCCAAAAAAATAAACTAACTGCTCTCCTGTTTTAATAGGACGTACTTTTCAAGTTACTTTCCTTTTAATTTATCCATAAATTCTCTTTTAGATAGAGTTTCTTCAGTTACTAGAATCTCCAAGATTGAAGGCTTTTACTAATTTCTAGTAGATGGTCTAGTTGCTTAGGTTCACTATCCGTTAAAACAAGCTGATCAATCTTTGCCACTCCTCTACTTTTTCAGATAGGGAATTAAACCCGTTTGGCAACGCTCGAGGTGACTTTCTCCTGCCAAGCTTCTTTTTTTCTCAACTGCTAACTTTTTCACCGACATCCAGTAATATTGTCTTTCCTGTCATGTCTCTTAGAAAATGCTCCGTCCCTGCTCCATGTCTAGGACTGTGATTTCATTTTCCAGTGGATGTTTGGTTACTAAGAAAAGGAAAACGATAAATAGGATAAGCAAAGGTGCTTTCTTCAAATTTTTACGATAATCATAAATCAGCGCCAAAGAGACTAATAGACATACCAAAACCCAAAGATTAGGTTGACCAAAAACAAAGGGTCTAGTAGATAGCTGAGAAACATAGCGTATGATGTTTTCTAGCCATTCAAAGAGAAAGTTAAACTGGGTAATAGGATATATCCATGACAGACAGAAGAGTATTGATAAAAGTGGTAGCAAGACCATATCAAATAAAAAAAAAAAGACAAAGGTTAAGAGTATGGACCAAGGTTGAAATTCAGAAAAATAGAATGATAAAATTGGCAGAATTCCTAAGGAAATAATGAAACTTTCTCTCACCAGACCTTTTATCCCTGCTACTTCTTCACCAGTCATGGTCAGGATAAAGGCATAGGCACAGGAGAGCACTCCACCAGCAGTTAGGAAGAAATTCGGCATCACGATAAACAAGACAAGGACTGTCAAAGCAAAGTTATCCAGCCCCTTGAAAGCCATGTTGAGCCAAAAGTTTTTGTAAGAGACTACTAATAACAGAAGCTGAGAACCCTGTCAAACCTGCATAGACCAAAGAAAAGGGATAGGCATGCCATTTGAACTTCTCTTGCGTCAAACCCAATCGTAAGAGTGACTTTTTAAAAGCATTCATGAAGAAACCAACCTGCATCCCTGACAAAGCAAAAAGGTGAATAATCCCTAGACTGGAATAGAGTTCATTCATTTCCTCAAAATCTGTGTCCAAGTGCCCTAATAAAAGACCCTGTCATATAATTACGCATGGGGTCAGGAAATTTCCTTTTTATCCAGACAACTGCTTTTCTCCGCAAGCTGGATAGATTTTCTCCTATATCCCAGCTGGATGCTTTCTTTAATTCGACAATTTCCGATATAGTTAAGGTCTGATAAATCCCCTGCGTTTTTGAGATAGTTTTCGATAATCAAATCCAGCAAAATTATTTGCTCCTTGAGGAATAGCTAGCTTTCCTTTTACTACTATCTCATGCAGTTCAGATAACTCTTTAAACCTTTCCTTTTCAGACTCTGACTGGAATTTATAATAGACCTGAAAGAGTCTCCCATCAGCCTTCCCACGAAAAGGATAAACTATCTCCATTGACCTTGATAGTATCAGGCAAGATTCGTACTGTATTAACGGAGTCAACAAGATGTTGACTCGCTTTCTTCTTGTTGCCATTTTTTTGAAATATAAAACCAGCTACCAAAATAGACCACAAACCAAGAGAACCTTGACCACAGTCTTCCATGGAAATTGAAAAAGAGGCAGAGCAGTAAAAAGACAAAGCCCAAAAGTGCTAAAAAGCTTGCTGAAAAGATAGCATAGTAGAGCCAAAGCAGGAGAAAACTGAGATAGATTTTTGGGGATGGGAAATCGACTAATCCACTGTGACATACTCTTTTAACTTTTCTATCGTTTTTGCACCAATACCAGAAACCTTTTTGAGCTCATCAACTGACTTAAACTTACCGTTGGACTCACGATGGTCGATGATATCCTGAGCACGTTTGGCTCCCAACCCCTTGACTTGTTTCAGCTCCTCTAAACTGGCTTTATTAAGATTGACTTTCTTATTTTCTTTGGTGTTGGAAGCATTTGAATGCGCCTCTTGACTGGTAGCTTCTTCCTTAGTCGGAACATAAACAAGTGCTTCGTCACTAATTCTCTGGGCAAGATTGATAGACTTACTATCAGCATTATCTGTCAAGCCACCAGCTTTTTGAACAGCATCGTTGATACGACTTCCAACTGGCAAATCATAGATTCCAGGTGATTTGACCGCACCTTTTACATCAACAGTAATCAGATCTTGCTCCACCACTTCTTCCTTCTGATTTTTATCTTCCTTTTCCTCCGTCGAATCCTTTGAAACAGTTGTAACTTCTGTTTGCAAATTGCTTTCCTTGGCAGGTGTTTGAGAAAATGGCTTTAGGAGGAAAAATCCACCCAAGACCAAGCCCAAACTAGCACAGATAACAATGATTTTATATTCTTTGATTTTCTCAATAAGTTCTTCCATATTTTCTCCTCTCTTAGCTTATTCGTAAGAGAAAGAAAAAACAGCTGAAAAATCTTTTCAACTGCTTACTTATTTGCAAAATAATCTTCCTTGGTCAAGACATAATGGACATCTGTTACGAATCTTCCAGGTTTCATTTTTTTATCCATTCTAGCATATGGTTCTTCGTGAGAGAAACGCATTCCTGATTTCTCCATGACCTTTTCCTGATGCAGGGATTATCCTTATCGTGAAGAGCCGTCAACTTATTCATCCCAATCTTTTCAAAAGCCAGTTCAATTACAGCTCTATTGGCTTCTGTCGTCAAACCTTGATTCCAATATTTTTGATTGATAATGTAACCAATGGCTGCCTTCTTAAGAACAGTATCGATCTTGTGCAGGTCAATGGTTCCGATAAACTCTCCTGTACTTTTTTTAATTCAATTCCCCATCGACCCTAATGGATTGGCTAGATAAAAACTGAGCAATATTATTCTTTGGTTTCTCAGACTTTGATTGGTTGGAAAAGTGTAGCGTGTATTTTCTTTATCTGAAGCATATTCAAACATGGCTTTCTGCATCATCAAGTGTTACTGGTCTAAGTACTAAGCGTTCTAGTTTCGATAATTTGATGCTTCGCTAGTTTGATAAATAGTGATTCCATGATTTCACCTCCCTAAAAAATAAGTTGCTAAAAAGAATAACATAAAAAGAAATAGGTTTACAAGTTTTTCTTGCAATTTATAGCGGTTTCATATAAAATAAGAACATCACAAGAAAAGACTGGGTTCTTCCTGTGATGATTTCGTATAAGAACCTAGATGTTAAATAAGGAGCTAATCTCTATGTTAATTGGAATTCCAAAGGAAATTAAAAATAATGAAAATCGTGTTGCTTTGACACCTGCTGGTGTACAGAGTCTTGTCGGTCGTGGTCACCGAGTCCTCATCGAAACAAATGCTGGGACTTGGATCTGGTTTTGCTGATGCTGACTATGAAAAGCAAGGAGCTGAGATTGTCGCAACTGCTGCTGAAGCCTGGGCTGCAGAGTTAGTTGTTAAAGTCAAGGAACCCCTTGCTAGTGAGTACCAGTTCTTGCGTGACGATTTACTTCTCTTCACCTACTTGCACATGGCAGCAGCCCCAGAATTAGCGGATGCTATGCTTGCAGCGAAAACAACTGGTGTTGCTTATGAAACTGTACGCACATACTGAAGGGTCAACTCCTCTATTGGTTCCAATGAGTGAGGTTGCAGGTCGTATGGCTGTCCAAATCGGAGCTCACTTCTTGACGAAACAAGCTGGTGGTTCTGGAGTTCTTTTAGGTGGTGTCCCAGGTGTACCAAAAGGAAAAGTAACCATTATCGGTGGTGGTGTCGTTGGTACACACGCAGCACGTATCGCTCTTGGTTTAGGGAGCTCAAGTAACTATTCTTGATATCAGCGCTAAACGTCTCTCTGAACTTGAAGATGTCTTTGGTCACCAAATCCAAACACTCATGTCTCAACCCATTTAATATCGAAGCAAGTGCGTGAGGCAGACGTTGTTATCGGTGCAGTATTGATTCCTGGTGCCAAAGCTCCAAAATTAGTGACAGATGACATGGTTCAACAAATGCGTCCTGGTTCTGTCATCGTAGACGTTGCTGTAGACCAAGGTGGTGTTATTGCAACAGCTGACCGTGTGACAACCCATGATGAGCCTGTCTATGAGAAACACGGTGTTCTCCACTATGCGGTTGCTAACATTCCTGGAGCAGTTGCTCGTACTTCTACTATCGCCCTTACAAATGTGACTCTTCCATATATCGAAGCCTTGGCAGGAAAAGGATTTAAGAAAGCAATCCTTGAAGACGCAGGCTTGCTTGAAGGTGTAACAACTTATCAAGGTCAACTCACCAGCCAACCAGTTGCTGAAGGTTTAGAACGTGACTTCACACCTATCAGTGAGCTTGTTTAAAACGATTTATAAATTAAAACTACGAAAATAAGAGGCTGGGACAAAAGTCCTAGCCTCTCATTTGTCTTTGGATTGTCGAGCAAGACGCAGTGGTTGAGTGGGCTCTACTGCGCTGATTTCATTAGCTTTTACAGCCCTACTCAACTGTGCGGAGGTGGGACGACGAAATCGAATTCTAACGAATTACCGATTTCTGTCCCACTCTCTTTTTCTTTATTCTGTTTCTTCTTGATTTTCTTCAGCTTTGATAGGTCGAGGTTCATAGGCTCTGATAATCTGAGCAACGACTGGATGGCGAACCACATCCTTGGCTGAAAAATGAACGAAATCAATCTGATGAATGTTCTTAAGTTTTTCCTGGGCATCAATCAAACCTGATTTAACATTACGCGGCAGGTCAATCTGGCTAATATCGCCATTGACAATCATTTTTGAATTGAATCCAAGACGAGTCAAGAACATCTTCATCTGCATGATAGTAGTATTTTGGGCTTCATCCAAGATGACAAAGGCATCATCCAAGGTACGTCCACGCATGTAGGCCAAAGGCGCAATCTCAATAATTTCTCTCTCCATGAGACGAGTTGTTTGGTCTTTCCCTAAGATCTGATATAAAGCATCATAGACTGGTCGAAGATAAGGGATCCACCTTTTTCTTTCAAATCACCAGGTAGAAATCCCTAGGCTTTCTCCAGCTTCTACTGCTGGACGAGTCAGGATAATACGCTTGACTTGACCACGTTTGAGAGCTGTAACAGCCAAGGTCACTGCTAGGAAAGTTTTTTTCCTGTCCCCGCTGGCCCAATCCCTGAAGGTAACATCATGGTTCTTAACACTATCTACATAAAGTTTTTTTGACCCAGTGTCTTTACACGAATCGGCTTACCAGTATTGTCTTTGATAACTCTTCTTCATAGAGGGCAACAAACTTATCGATTTCATTGTTTCTAACCATATTGATGGCTGTCACCACATCCGGAGTTCCTACTGTCATGCCACGATTGACCAAGACCATCAAGGCTTGAATTACTTGCCGTGCTTCTTCACAAGAAGACTCCTCTCCCAAGACTTGTACAATCTCTGTACGAGCATGGATGATAACATCTAACTCATCCTCCATCAAGCGAAGATGGCGTTCATTGGAACCAAAAAGATGAAACAGGTCATCTGGATGACTTAACTGAATGTCTATTGAATGTTCCTTCAAATAAAGAACCTCTCTAACTCTTTAATTTCTTTTTATTATAGCAAAGGCATTTAGAAATTGCTATCCCTAACACCTATGGTATCTTTAATGTTCTAAATATTCCTGCCAGATGCGATCGAAGTCTCCCATATTAAAGGAAAAACTAGCATGTTCTTCTAAAAATCGACTCACCTGATCGAAATCATCCGTATGTTTTGGGAAGGCTGACTCCTCAAAGGCAAGATCCGCTAAAATTGCTTTGGGACTATGACTTTTAGGATTACGCTCTGTCATAAGCCAAGTATAAAATGATTTTCGCATAAGCCTCCCTAAATTAACTCTGTACCAAATTGGTCTTGTTTAATCTTTCCAGCTTTCATTAAACCACCAAGCGCTTTTTTAAACTGACCTTTTGAGATACCAAAGGTAGCCTTGATGTCATCTGGTGAAGATTTATCATTTAAGGTCATAAATCCACCATTACTTTCCAAGTAAGTCAGAATCATTTGTGCATCATTTTCTAACATCTCAAAAGAGCGAGGTTTTAGTGATAGATTAAGAGTTCGGTCAACTTCACGGAAACCAATGACACGCACATCTAACACTTGCCCCAAACGTGGCTCTGCATAGCGCTCACTTGGATGGATAAATCCAAGCATGTTGTTTTCTGGTAGATAGACAAAAGTTCCTGATAACTTAAGACGATAAACGATTGCAGGCCAGTTCTGATTTTGCATGTTGTTGTATGCTGGACGTGCCAAACGTTGGAAGTCTTCCTGATAAGCCAAAACTCCCCAGATACGGTCTTTCTTATCTACTTCTAGACGAATATAAAGTTTATCGCCCTTCTTAGGCCAAAGCTCTTTCAGTTCAGGTAGGATATCAAGTGACACAACGATTTCCTTGTCAGGAAGCCCTGTATCAACAAAAACACCCAAATCCTTACGCACTTCTGTTACAGTTCCCCAACCAAATTGATCCTGAGTCGCAGTCACTTCTTGAGTTGTCAAGCGAAGTTTTTGCTTCATATCTGTGTAGGCGAAACCTTTAACGGTATCACCAACTGTATGCTGACCTTCTTCCTTGGCAAGAGCATATGTTTGACCATCCTTTTGAACAAAGTAAAAACGGTCATTTTCATCGATGATGAGTCCAACGATAAAACTTGCAAGATTTGTATTCATGTTTCCTTCTTTCGAATAAAACTCAGCCAGCAATGCCAACTGAGTTTTTTTCTGTTTATTTCTTAGACTTCCAAGATTTCTTTTTTTCTTTATTGGCAGTCATGTCGTCGATGTGTTTAACAGCATCGTCTGTCGCTTTTTTTGAATATCTTTTTTTCAAGAGTCTTCAATTCATCTTCAGTGATTTCTTTAGCTTTTTTTCTTGTTTTTTTAGCTTCATCCATAGCGTCACGACGAATATTACGGATCGCTACTTTAGCATTTTCACCAACTTTTTTCACCTCTTTAGCGAGGTCGCGACGAGTTTCTTCTGTAAGAGCTGGGATTACCAAGCGAATAACAGAACCATCGTTAGCTGGTGTAATACCAAGATCTGAAGCGTTCAAAGCACGCCTCGATATCCTTCAATGAAGATTTATCAAATGGTGTTACCAACAAGACACGCGCTTCAGGAATTGTGATAGAAGCGATTTGGTTAAGAGGTGTTTCGACACCATAGTATTCAACAGTAATACGGTCAAGCAAGCTAGCGTTAGCACGACCTGCACGGATACCACCAAACTCACGAGCAAGTGAGTGGTGAGATTGAGTCATTCTCTCTTTAGCTTTTTCTACAATTGCGTTAGCCATAATTTTTCTTATTCCTTTTCTTCGATATTGTTTGAAACAGTTGTTCCGATATTTTCACCAAATACAACACGTTTGATATTGCCAGGTTGGTTCATATTAAAGACGACCAAGTCAATATCGTTATCCATAGATAGAGTTGAAGCTGTTGAATCCATGATACGGAGTCCTTTATTAATAACATCACGGTGAGTCAATTCTTCAAATTTAACAGCCGTTTTATCTTTCTTAGGATCCGCATTGTAGACACCGTCTACACCATTCTTAGCCATCAAAATAGCGTCCGCTTCAATCTCAGCTGCACGAAGAGCCGCTGTTGTATCTGTAGAGAAGTAAGGTGAACCAATTCCCGCGCCAAAGATAACGATACGTCCTTTTTCAAGGTGGCGAAGGGCACGTCCACGAATATAAGGCTCTGCTACTTGTTGCATGGCAATAGCTGTTTGTACACGAGTATCAACACCAGCTTGTTGCAATGAATCTGCCATCACAAGAGCATTCATGACTGTCCCAAGCATTCCAGTGTAATCCGCTTGAACACGATCCATACCAGCTTCTGCTGCAGGTTCTCCACGCCAAAGGTTTCCACCACCGATAACCAAGGCGATTTCAATTCCCTAGCTCGTGAACTTCCTTGATTTCTTGGGCCATACTTTTGGACGGTTTTTGATATCAATACTGACACCACGTTCACCAGCAAGGGCTTCACCAGATAGCTTGATTAAGATACGTTTATACTTAGGTTCTACCCATTTTTCTCTCCTTTTTTTCATCCTACCTATTTTTATCACAATTTCAAGAATTTTTATAGTATCATGAGCAATTCTTTTCAAAAAAATTAGATAGATAAAAAAATTTCTCTAAATCAGATAAGGCACGTTCTGCAATTTTTCTCATAACGAGCCTTTTTTTATCACGAATACGCTCACCTTCTAACTCCTTGATAATCCCGAAGTTGACATTCATGGGTTGGAAATGCTTGCTATCAGCATGGGTGATATAATGAGCTAAACTACCGATAGCTGTAGTCTCTGGGAAAATAGCTTCACTTTCTCCCTTGAAAAGACGAGCAGCATTGATTCCAGCAACTAATCCTGAAGCAGCTGACTCAACATACCCTTCCACACCCGTCATCTGACCAGCAAAGAAGAGATTTGGCTGTTTCTTAGAACGGTATGTCTGTTCAAGAAGATTTGGTGAATCCATGTAAGAATTGCGGTGCATGACTCCATAACGGACAAACTCAGCATTTTCAAGACCTGGAATCATTTGGAAGACACGCTTCTGCTCTCCCCATTTAAGGTGAGTTTGGAAACCAACGATGTTATAGAGACTACCTGCCGCATTGTCCTGACGAAGCTGAACAACTGCATACGGTGTTTTAAAGTCACCATCACGAGGTCCCTTTATAGTCTTCTGGATATTCTAGACCAACTGGTTTCATAGGGCCATAAAGCATGGTTTTAATGCCACGCTTGGCCATGACCTCAATCGGCATACAGCCTTCAAAGTATTTTTCTTTTTCAAAAGAGTTGAGAGGGTGCTTCTTCCGCATTGACCAAGGCTTCATGGAAATCCATAAATTCTTGCTTTGGTCATCGGAGCATTGAGATAAGCTGCTTCTCCCTTATCATAACGAGATTTGAGATAGACCTTATTCATATCGATGGTGTTGACGTCGATAATAGGCGCTGCCGCATCGTAGAAATAAAAAGCCATCGCCGTCCATTAAGGGAATGAATTTTCTCAGCCAGGGCATCGCTAGTTAAAGGACCAGTCGCTACAACTGTAATAGCATCTGTTGGTAATTCTGTGATTTCGTCACGAACGATCTCAATCAAGGGATGATTGGCAATTTTTTCAGTAACCATTTGAGAAAAACCGTCACGATCAACCGCAAGCGCTCCACCTGCAGGAACACGTGTTGCTTCTGCTGATTCTAAAATCACAGAACCAAGACGACGCATTTCTTCCTTGAGGAGCCCGACAGCATTTGTAAGAGCATCCCCTCGTAATGAGTTGGAGCACACTAATTCTGCAAAATTATCTGTTTTATGCTGAGGTGTTGATTTGACACCACGCATTTCATAGAGTTTAACTGGAATACCACGCTCTGCGATTTGGTAAGCTGCTTCCGAACCTGCTAAACCAGCTCCGATAACATTAATATAAGATTGAGACACGACACTAATACCTCTTTGGGTGGAACCTAGGTCCAAATCAAAAACAAAGCTACTGGACTGTTTGACACCCACAAATCTTTCTAATTTTTTTCTTTTACTAGTATAACAAAAAAAGGGAAGAAGGCAAACTTCCCTGTTTAGTCATCCGATTGATTCTCTTCCCATTCATGATAAGCAGCGTAGAGCTGGCTTTTTGTTCCACTGATAAATTTTAGCGACTTCCTTAATGGCTTGATTTTTTTCTTAACACCTTGTTGGATACGCTCTTGGATTTCTGAGAATAAATCCTCTTCATCCTTATCTTCTACTTCTAGACTAGCACCTTCTACGATGAGAAGACATCTCGCCCTTGAGCGGTGTTTCAGAGATACTTTTCAAGTAACTCAGTGATTTTCCCCGTTGGTATTCTTCATAAAATCTTAGTCAATTCTCGAACTAAGACAACTGAACGATCACCGTAGACTTCTAGCATATTTTCTAGCGTATCAGCCACACGATGTGGAGATTCATAGAAAATCTGGGTCTCAGGATAATCTTTTTTTGATTCGAAAAATTGCTTTTTGTTGTCCCTGATTTTCGAGGTAAGAATCCATAGAAAAATATGGGGTTGTGGAGCTAAACCACTGGCAATCAAGGCAGAAATTCCTGCGCTAGCACCTGGAACTGTGACAACTGCTATATCTTCTTCAATTGCCGCCTTAACCAAATCATGCCCAGGGTCCGAGATACTAGGCAGACCCGCGTCAGAAACCTGAGCAATACTTTGTCCTGCTTTCAGGAAACCAATCAAATCAGGAATTTTTTCCTTGGCATTGTGCTCATGAAAACTGATTTGTTTGGTTGAAATATCGAAATGCTTCAGCAATAGACCGGTATTACGAGTATCCTCGGCAGCAATCCAATCAACTTCTTTCAAAGTCTGAATAGCACGAAAGGTCATATCTTCTAGATTCCCAATCGGCGTTGCAACAAGATATAACTTACCATATGGTGACTGCCCTTTAAAACTTTTTTGAATCTGCATGCTTACTCCCTAAACAACAATTCATCACAAAACATACATTCTGCATCTTGTTCACGACGTTGGCCATAAAAGTCGCGACACACATGAAAACCGTCGTCATAGATTCGGCTCACGTTTTCTCTAACATGCTTGGTCTTAGTTGGAGCTGTTTCTTCTTCCTCACTCAAGCGCTCTCTAAGTTTGTCGTTTTCTAAACGAAGAGCTGTATTCTCTTCTACAACACTCTTGAGATTTTTTTTGATGGCTTCGACATCTGCCAAGGTTGCCAACAACTGTTGAGAAAAATCATCTAAGGCATCAAATAATTCTTTTTTGTTCATGAACAGCCCTTTCTTTTTCTGTTTTCATGTTCATTATATTGTAAAACTAGGTATTCCAAAGAATTCTGGAAAGACACATTTGCTTTCCACATTTTTCTGGCTTCGAGAAGGTTTTGCAATATTGTACGTGCTACATTTTTTTGAACCTCTTGACCTGCTAAAACTTCTAAAATTCTAAAGACTTGGTCTTGTTTTTCTTTGTCATCTGCTAAGCTAGCTAATTTTGAGACCTGTAAATAAGATTCCTTTTTCCCAGCATCTAACCAAGAATAGAATCGTTCACTTTCTTCAAGTAGAGTCCAAAAACTTGTTTGATTTGTCAGTTTTTCGGCTTCTGCTTGCGATTGACTAAACTCAGCTAAAAGCCTTGCTTTATTTTTGTCCAATCCTGCTTGTTCAAGTTGATTCCTAAGGCTTTCGACTTGCTTCTTAAATTGGAAAATTTGTGTCCGACTTCGGATAGTTGGTAACATCTGCTCTTGATCATTGGTTAAGAAGAAAATATAGGTTTCACTTTGCGGTTCTTCAATGACCTTTAGTAGTGAATTGGCGGCATTGGCATGCATTTTTTCTGCTTGTTCAATAATAAAAACCTGACGTTGATTTTCGATTCCTGATTGAGAAAATTGGCCAACTAATTCTCGGATTCGTTCCGTTCTAATGATTTGATTCATCGGACGAATAATGGTGACATCAGGAAATTCTTCCTGATCAATCAACTTACAATTTCGGCAAGACTCGCAAGGCAAAACACCTTGTTTTTCTGTACAGAACAAACTCTTAGACAGAAACAAGGCCATCTCCATGCTTCCGAAATACCCTGAAAAGAGATAGGCATGATTCAGCTGTTTTTGTTCCAAGATATGAACAAAAGCGTTCAAATTGCTGGGGTTGACAAGCTCTTTAATTGCTCTTTGATTCATTCTGTCAGCCCCATTCTGTCAAATAAAGACCTGTTTAGTATTTTCAATCACTTGATCTAGTGGTAAACTCGCATCGATTTTTAACAATACGCTCACCTTCTTTCTCAAGAAGGAAAGATAGCCTTGACGAACTTTTCTGTGTAGGTCTATACCTTCCAAGTCCAAACGGTTGACTTCGCGATTGCTGTTTGCCGCGATTCTTTCAAGCCCCTTTTCCACTTCAATATCAAAATAAAGTGTCAAATCCGGCTTGAGACCATCTGTCGCAAATTGATTGAGCCAGTCAATAGCTTCAATATCCAAACCACGACCAAAACCTTGATAAGCAACGGAACTATCAATAAAACGATCCATGATGACCAATTTTCCAGCTGCAAGTGCTGGCAAGACCTTCTCTACTAGGTGCTGTCTACGACTTGCAATATAGAGAAGCAACTCTGTCTTTGGATCCATCTGAGTATGACTAGGATCTAGAATGACTTCTCGAATCTTCTCACCAATCAAAACTCCACCTGGTTCACGTGTTGTTAAAACCTCAATATTTTTTTCTTCTAACACTGGAAGGATAGCTTCAAGCACACTCGTTTTCCCAGCTCCCTCTGGCCCCTCTAGAGAGACTAAAAATCCTTTTGACATGACGAACTCATTTCTTTTTTTCTTCCTTCTATTTTATCAAAAAAAGAGGCATTTGTGAAAAGCTTTTTAACCTAATAAAAATTTATTCTGAAAAACTAGGATATACATTCGTTAATAAATAAGATAATTATTTAATTAAGTTTCTATATTCGTAATCAACTACCATACTGTCTTATTTTGTCTTTGTATAACTAGAAAAAAAGAACCTTGCATAGCAAGATTCTTTTAATGTCTGACTTAAATAATTGTTCTTCTGGGAACTAAATCGAATTAAGCTTCGATTTCTGTAACCATACCTGAACCAACAGTACGTCCACCCTCACGGATAGAGAATGTAGTACCTTGTTCTACGGCGATTGGGTGGATCAACTCAACGTCGATTGTCACGTTATCACCTGGCATTACCATTTCAGTACCTGCTGGAAGTTCGATTGAACCTGTAACGTCAGTAGTACGGAAGTAGAATTGTGGGCGGTAGTTGTTGAAGAATGGAGTGTGACGTCCACCTTCTTCTTTAGTAAGGATGTAAACTTCACCTTTGAATTTAGTGTGTGGGTTGATTGAACCTGGTTTAGCGATAACTTGTCCACGTTCGATTTCGTCACGTTGAACACCACGAAGAAGGACACCTACGTTATCTCCTGCAAGACCTTCGTCAAGTTGTTTACGGAACATTTCAACACCAGTAACAACTGCTTTTGAAGTTTCTTCTTTGATACCAACGATTTCGATTTCGTCGTTGACACGAACAGTACCACGGTCGATACGTCCTGAAGCAACTGTACCACGTCCAGTGATTGAGAATACGTCTTCGACTGGAAGAAGCAATGGTTTGTCAGTGTCACGTTCTGGTTCTGGGAATGTACTCATCAACAGTGTTCATCAATTCCATGATGATGTCTTCGTATTTAGAGTCACCTTCAAGGGCTTTTAAGAGCTGAACCTTGGATAACTGGAAGATCGTCACCTGGGAAAGTCGTATTCTGAAAGAAGGTCACGGATTTCCATTTCAACCAATTCAAGCAATTCTTCGTCGTCAACCAAGTCAACTCTTGTTCATGAAGACGATAAGGTGTTTAACACCAACCTGACGTGAAAGAAGGATGTGCTCACGAGTTTGTGGCATTGGTCCGTCAGTTGAAGCTACTACAAGGATAGCTCCGTCCATTTGAGCGGCACCAGTGATCATGTTTTTAACGTAGTCCGCGTGTCCTGGAGCGTCGATGTGAGCGTAGTGACGTTTTTCAGTTTCGTACTCAACGTGCGCAGTGTTGATTGTGATACCGCGTTCGCGTTCTTCTGGAGCAGCATCGATAGACGCATAGTCTTTAGGTTGGTTAACTGCTGAAGGCAAGCGACGTGCCAAAACAGTTGTGATAGCTGCAGTTAGGGTAGTTTTACCGTGGTCAACGTGTCCGATAGTACCAATGTTAACGTGTGGTTTACTACGATCGTATTTTTCTTTTGCCATTTGAGTAAAAGCCTCCAATAAAATATATTTTATAGATAGACAGTAGGCAATACAGTCTAACTTTCCTTACTATTTTATCAAATTTTAGCTAAATTGCAAGTGTTTTACAAAGTTTTTATTAATTATTCTTGTTCTTACTATAAGTTGTCGATTTATTGATAAAAAAAGAAACAGATGAATCCGTTTCTTTTTAAAATCTTTATTTTTCTCCCACTTCTTGTACTTCTTTATGTTTTTCATAAAGTCGGACTAGGAATTTGGATATTTCTTTGAGAATTGAGTAGGTAGGAACGGCAACGATCATACCTACGACACCATAGATATTACTTGACAACAATAATAGCACGAGAATTGTAATCGGATGAACTTTCATGACTCCACCAACAATACGAGGGTATAGGATATTCCCATCTACTTGTTGGACAATCAGCATGTAGATAACTGCTATAATCATCTTTTGAGGATCCGTAAACAGATTTGAAATAATCATCGGAATTAGTCCAATACTCGGTCCAACATAAGGAATCAAATTTGCTAAACCTGAGAAAATAGCAAAAACTAATGCATATTTTAAGCCAATTATACTATAGCCGATAAAAGCCAAACACCCGATAATGAATGCATCGATTGATACTCCACTTATATAACGGGAAATAGTCTCATTCAAGTTTGTTATTAAGCCAGATATATTAAGTTTGTCTCGCTTTAAAATAGTTCTTTCTAGCATCGGTAAGAATTTATGACCATCTAAAAGGAAATAAATCAAGAAAACCGGTGTCATAATGATAATTAAAACAGTGCTTACCAAAGCTGAAAGGACACTTCCCACACTATTTGTCACACTATTTAAGATATTTTGTAAAATATCGACATAGGAGAGATTTAATTGTTGGATTGTTTGTTGGATATCTAGCTCTTGGAAAGTAGGATATTTCGATAATTCTATCACTAAATCTTGGATTCGAGAATAGATATCTTGGCTAGAATTAATCAAGCTACTCAACTGATTAATTAAAATCGGCAAGAGATAGACGACAGCTATCACTATGGTTCCAAAGAGAACACAAAGGGTTAACAAAATCCCAATGATTCGATTAATTTTGCATTCCTTCTCTAAAAAAATGACAATTGGATTTGTTAAGTAGTAGAGAAATCCTCCTAATAAGAAGGGAATCATGATTGTATTTATGACACTTACAAATGGTGTAATAATGGCACCCATTTCTCTCCATAGGTAGAAAATAAGGGTTATTAATAATATCTCAGTGGTCCAGAAGAATAATTTATTTCTCCGAAACATAAGCCACCTCCTCTTTTTCCTATTTTACCATATTTCGAAAAAGATTGATAGCCTACATTATAAAAACAAGAATATTTTTTGTCTTTATGATAGAATAAAGTTACTATGAAGAAATTATTTTTAACATTAATCACGCTTATTTCATTTGGTTCTGCTACTACTGTTTTTGCTCAGGATTTTGATGTCGCAGCAAAACACGCCATCGCTGTTGAGGCTAACAGTGGTAAGATTTTGTATGAAAAAGATGCGACCCAACCGGTTGAAATTGCCTCTATCAGTAAACTACTTACCGTTTACCTAGTATATGAAGCTCTAGAGCAAGGCAAAATCACTCTTTCTACCCCAGTGGAAATTTCAGATTACCCCTACCAGCTCACAACCAACTCCGAAGCAAGTAACGTTCCTATGGAAGCTCGTAACTACACTGTTGAAGAGTTGCTAGAAGCAACATTGGTATCTAGTGCCAATAGTGCAGCTATCGCGTTGGCAGAAAAGGTTGCTGGATCAGAAAAAGACTTTGTTGATATGATGAAGGCTAAACTTCTTGAATGGGGAATTCAAGATGCTACCCTCGTCAATACAACTGGTCTAAATAATGAAACTCTTGGGAATAATATCTATCCTGGTTCTAAGAAAGATGACGAAAATAAGATGAGCGCCTATGATGTTGCAGTTGTCGCTCGTAATCTTATCCTCAAGTATCCTCAGGTTTTAGAAATCACAAAGAAACCTTCTTCCACTTTTGCAGGAATGACCATTCATTCTACAAACTCAATGTTAGACGGTATGCCTGCCTACCGAGGGGGAATTGACGGCCTAAAAACTGGAACTACTGATAAAGCAGGAGCATCCTTTGTCGGAACAACTGTAGAAAAAGGAATGCGTATTATTACAGTTGTCCTTAACGCTGACAACCAAGATACCAATCCTTACGCTCGTTTCACAGCAACTTCAGCTCTTCTAGATTATATCTCATCTAATTTTGCTCTCCAAACAATCGTTAAGCAGGGGGAAAGTTACCAAGATAGCAAATCTCCAGTTTATGACGGGAAGCAAGATACGGTTACAGCAGTCGCTAAAGAAGATATAAAAATTGTTCAACGTCTCGGTAGTCAAGCACAGTCATCTGTTACATACACACCTGATAGTACCGTGCATACTGCACCACTTGAAGCAGGTACAGTCGTTGGACATCTGACTTACGATGACAAAGACTTAGTCGGTCAAGGTTATATCACCACTGACAAACCGACCTTTGAAATGGTTGCTGATAAAAATGTAGAAAAAGCCTTCATCTTAAAAGTATGGTGGAATCGTTTCGTTCGATTTGTAAATGAAAAATTATAAAAAAATCGCGAGAAATCGCGATTTTTTCTTTATTGATTTTTTGATAGTGTAGAGTTTTTATAGCCATAAGTAAAGTAAGTAATAACTCCTACTACTAAGGCTAATACAAATGCTATCCAAGTTTCAAGAGTGTATTGAAGCATAAAGGATAGACAAATCAGAATCGATAAGATTGGTAGAAAAGGAACCAAGGGCGTTTTAAATTCTCCCTCTTTAGGTTCTCCCTTGTCTTTTCTTAATTTAATTATTCCATAAGCTAAGAGAATGAGATAGGCTAAAGTACAGATGTTTAGAAAGGCTGCGATACTTGATAGAGGAAAAATCCCAGCTGCTATCGCTGAAACAAGACCTGTTAAGATGGTCGCATTCTTTGGAACACGACTGGTCTTGGTCACTTCTTTAAAAGTCTTAGGCAACAAGCCATCACGAGCCAAACTATAAATCATTCGAGACAAGGCATAGGTCATTGAAATACATACTGTAATCAAAGTAAAAATAGCAACCAGAGAAACATAATTAGCTGCCCAACCAATACCAATGCTTCTAAGAGCAAAAGCCACTGCATCATCAACATTGAGCTTACTATAGTGAACGATACCAGTTAATATCAAGGTAACCATGGCATAGAGAATAGTTACAATGATCAAGGATAAAACAATCCCACGTGGAATATTCTTTTGTGGACTTTGAATTTCATCAACTGCCATAGAAATGGACTCAAAACCTAAGAATCCAAAGAACATAAGTGAAGCACCTGCCATAATCCCAGTGCTTCCACCGTAAATTTGACCAAAACCAAATGGTGCAAAGTCTGACCAGTTCTCAGGCTTGATATACCAGACTCCAACTAAGATGAATAAAGCAAGAGCAGAGAATTTTAAAACTACTAGAATGGAATTAAATCGAAGCGCAGCCTTCGAATTCAATAAGACCAGTCCCGTAACAAGTACTAGAACTAGAATTGGCAGGAGGTCGATATATGTCCCTTGCTCTGGATTAAAGGTTCCATTTAAGGCTTGAGGCATTGAGATTCCATAGTTACTAAGCAACCCCTTAAAATAGGCCGCCCAACCTGAAGCGACACCAGAAACAGCTGTCATAAATTCCATGATAGTCAGCCAACCTGCAATCCAGGCTGGAAATTCTCCCAAAATTGCATATAAATAACTATATACTCCACCCGTTGCAGGAACACGAGAAGCAAATTCTGCAAAAAAGAGAGCAGATAAGGACACACAGAACGCAGAAATCACGATAGATACCACAAGAGCAGGTCCTGCTAGTGTTGCTGCAGCTGTTCCTGTAATGGTAAAAATACCAGTTCCCACCATGGCCCCAATTCCTAAAAGAATTAAATCCCATAATTTCAAATGACGATGCATTTCTGTTTTACTTAGACTGAAGTCTTTTGTTCTAAAAATATTCATTCTTCATCTCCACTAACAATAATTGTTTTATTTTACCACAGATAATGTATTTTGTGAATATTTATAAAGTTGTATCTAAAAAACTGAACAAATGTAATATTTGCTCAGTTTTTATTTATAGTTAAATTCAACAGTTGTTATACTTCGTAGTATGGGAAAGGGACGGTCACTATCTAATGGACGATTTGGTATTTCTTTTTCCAAAATAGCGCGCCAACCAGATACCAATTCTTCAAAAGTCAATTTGGCTTCAGGAGAAGCTGTTGTAAGCTTCCGTCCAAACCAAGCCATGGTTGCAGTTTCAAACTGAAGCATAGCGTAGTCGATTACCGGTACATTTGCCTCTTCATAATTCTCATTTACTGCTTGGGCAACTTCTGATGCTTGTGGAAGAAGTTGATTGCTGATTTTATCTACAACACTTGCGTCCATCTCTCGCCAAGAAAGTAATTGACCATCTACCTGATAAAAGAGTTCAAAGGTTTCTTGATTTTTCTTAAAATTAGTAAGAACAAAAGCACGTTCTACCGCATCTGGACCACCAACAGCCTTGACAGCGTTTACAAGGAGATTTTGTTCCATTTGTCTCCAATAATCATCTGCTTCTTCTGCTAGATCAATTGTGAAAGGTGGAACAATTTCCTCGGCAGAAATTTCGCCTTTATTCGCTTTCTCGATATTACCAAATAATTTTTTTAAGAATCCCATTTGCGTCTCCTTTTTGTCCTTATCCTACCGATCCTTCCATTTCATAGCTAATCAAGCGGTTAAGCTCAACTGCATACTCCATTGGAAGTTCTTTGGTGAAGGGCTCTACAAATCCCATGACAATCATTTCAGTTGCCTCAGATTCTGACAAGCCACGACTCATAAGGTAATAGAGTTGTTCTTCTGAAATCTTAGATACCTTGGCTTCGTGTTCCAAAGCTACTTGTGAGTTGTGAATTTCATTAAATGGAATAGTATCTGATGCTGACAAGTCATCCATGATAATGGTATCACACTCGATGTGAGAAACAGATTTCTTAGAGTTCTTGTTGAAAGTCACTTGTCCACGGTAGTCAACCTTTCCTCCACCTTTAGCGATAGATTTAGAGACGATAGACGAGCTCGTATGTGGAGCATTGTGGATCATCTTAGCACCAGTATCCTGGTGTTGCCCTGCATTGGCAAAGGCAATCGAAAGCATAGTTCCACGCGCTCCTTCTCCATCTAGGTAAACAGATGGATATTTCATAGTCGTTTTTGCACCCAAGTTTCCATCAATCCACTCAACTGTCGCATCTTTCAAAGCTTTAGCACGTTTGGTTACCAAGTTATAAACGTTGTCAGACCAGTTTTGAATAGTCGTATAACGCATATAAGCTCCGTCCAAAGCGAAAATTTCTACAATGGCAGCGTGCAAGCTGTTGCTTGAATATGTTGGCGCTGTACATCCTTCTACGTAGTGGACACTTGCTCCCTCATCAACGATGATTAAGGTACGTTCAAACTGACCAGTATTTTCATTGTTGATACGGAAGTAGGTTTGAAGTGGAATATCTACCTTGACACCTTTTGGTACATAGATAAAGGTTCCACCAGACCATACTGCTGAGTTAAGGGCAGCCAACTTGTTATCTGTCGGCGGTACCAACTTAGCAAAGTATTGCTTAAACAAGTCTGGGTATTCCTTGAGGGCAGAATCTGTATCTGTAAAGATAATTCCTAACTTCTCAAATTCTTCCTTCATGTTATGGTAAACCACTTCTGACTCATACTGGGCAGAAGCTCCAGCTAGATAGGCACGCTCAGCTTCAGGAATCCCGATTCGTTCAAAGGTTTCTTTGAATTTTTTCAGGAACGTCATCCCAAGAACGGGCTGGTTTATCAGATGGTTTTTGGTAGTAGATCAAGTCATCAAAGTCAATCTCTGACAAGTCTGCTCCCCAAGTTTGCATGGGCATTTTTTTGAAGGTTTCATAAGATTTCAAACGGAATTCCAACATCCACTCAGGTTCTCCCTTAGCAGCTGATAGTTCACGAATGACATCTTCATTCAATCCTTTTCCTGTCGATAGGACAGGCTCTACATCGTCATGGAAACCAAATTTATATTCACCAAGATCAATTGGTTTTGGTTCTACTCTTTCTTCAGCCATAATATCCTTTCTTTCATTCTTTATTTCTAATGATTTATAAGACAAAGAAAGCTTGTCTTATTTGTTTTCTTGGTCTTCAATTGTTTTTTTAAGGGCATTCCAAGCTAGGGTTGCGCATTTGATTCGTTGAGGGAATTTGGCAACTCCTGACAAGAAAGCTGCATCTCCAAGTTGATTTTGACGCTCATCCTTTTGACCTTGAACCATTTCAGAAAAAATGGTCGCAAGCTCTAGGATTTCTTGCTTGGTCTTGCCCAAAACTGCATCCGTCATCATACTAGCAGAGGCCGTTGAAATGGTACAGCCTGAGTTTAGAAAAGCGATATCTTCCAAACGATTATCAGCATCAAACTTGACAGATAGATTAATCACATCACCACAGGTCGGATTGTTGAGATTAATTTGCTCAGCATCTTCTAGCTTCCCTTGGTGATGGGGATTTTTCGAATGGTCCGCTACCACTGCCATATAAAGACTATCTAGTTTAGAAAGTGCCATTGAAAAACTCCTTTGTCTTTTGTAGAGCATCGACCAGCTTGTCGCAATCTGCCTTGGTATTGTAGATATAAAAACTTGCACGAGCTGTTGCTGGAACGTCCAAATATTGAAGCAGAGGTTGAGCACAATGGTGACCGGCACGAACTGCTACTCCTTCATAATCCAGAGCTGTCGCAAGGTCGTGAGGATGAAGGTCCCCTAGATTAAAGGCAATAACACCTGAACGCTGAGCCAAATCTTGCGAACCGTAAATGGTCAATCCTTCAATTGCCTGTAATTTTGGATAGACGTATGCGATCAATTCTTGTTCATGGGCTTCAATTGCATCCATACCAATGTTATCAAGATAATCCACGGCAGCTGCAAGTCCAATAGCACCAGCCATATTGGGAGTTCCAGCCTCGAATTTCCAAGGTAATTCCTTCCAGCTAGCAGATTGCTCGTAGACAAAATCAATCATCTCGCCGCCAAATTCTACTGGAGACATTTGCTCAAGATACTTTTCCTTGCCGTAAAGAACACCAATACCAGTCGGACCAGCCATCTTGTGACCTGAAAAGGCAAAGAAGTCCACATCCAAAGTCCTGGACATCAATCTTCATATGAGGCGTAGACTGAGCACCATCCACCACCATAATGGCTCCAACTTCATGAGCCATTTGCGTGATTTCTTTGATAGGATTAACCACTCCAAGAACGTTTGATGCGTGAGCTAGTGAAACAAATTTAACTTTGTCAGTCAATTTAGAACGCAAGTCATCCATATCCAGAGCTCCATCTTTGAGATAGACATAAACAAGCTCTGCCCCAGTCTTTCGGCAAGCTTCCTGCCATGGAATAATATTGGAATGGTGTTCCATGACAGAAATCAAGACCTGGTCTCCCTCAGTCAAGATTTCCTCAGCAAAACGTGCCACCCAGTTGAGACTAGTCGTAGTTCCTCTAGTGAAGAGTACTTCCTTTGTCGAACCTGCGTTGATGAACTTACGAATGGTTTCACGAGCAGCTTCATAAGATGCTGTCGCACGCTCTGCCAAGGTATGAACACCTCGGTGAACATTGGCATTGTCCTGTTCATAGTAGCGATTAATGGCTTCCAGAACAGCTAGTGGTTTTTGTGTCGTCGCAGCATTATCCAAATAAACCAGAGGTTCGTCATTAACAATCTGATCTAAAATTGGAAAATCCTTGCGAATAGCTTCTGCATCTAACATAGGCTTCCCCTTAGCGTTTTGACAATTTTTCTTCGATCGTCGCAATCATTTCATCACGAACTTCCTTGACAGGGATCTCAACGATAACGGATCCAAGGAAACCACGAACAACCAAACGTTCTGCAGTGGCTTTGTCCAAGTCCACGGCTCATAAGGTAGTACATGTCTTCTGGATCCACTTGTCCGATAGAAGCCGCATGCCCTGCAGTAACATCATTTTCATCAATCAAAAGAATTGGGTTGGCATCGGAACGCGCTTGGTCTGAAAGCATGAGAACACGGCTTTCTTGTTGGGCATCTGCTCCCTTAGCACCCTTGATGATGTGGCCAATACCATTGAAAGTCAAAGTTGCTTTTTCAAGGATAACCCCATGTTGAAGGATATTACCGATAGAGTTGCAACCATAGTTAGTTACTCGAGTATCAATCCCTTGCACCTGACGACCACTTGAAAGAGCTACGACCTTGAGGTCTGCATGGCTACCATTTCCAAAGTAGGTCACTATCAAAGTCAGCAACAACATTTCCTTCGTTCATGACACCGATAGCCCAGTCAATACTTGCATCGTTACCTAATTTACCTCGGCGGCTAATGTAGGCAGTAACATTCTCACCAAGACGATCAATTGCCGCAAATTTCACTTGAGCACCAGAACGTGCAATCACTTCAACAGTGATATTAGCAGTCGCCTTAGCACTACCCTCACCGCGTGATTCTAAACGTTCGAGGTAGCTGATTTTAGAGTTTTTACCAGCAATGATCAGAATATGCTTGTTAAACGGCACATCACTATCACTGTCTTGGTAGAAAATCCCTTCAATTGGCTCAGCAATCTCAACATTATCAGGAATGTAGAGAACCGCACCACTGTTAAAGTAAGCTGTGTGGTAGGCTGCCAATTTGTCATCATCGTATTTTACTGATGACATGAAAAATTCTTCTACGAGTTCTGGAATTTCTTCTAAAGCCGAATGGAAGTCTGTAAAGACCACTCCTTGTTCAGCCAACTCAACTGGAATTTGCTCAAAAACTGTTTGAGTTCCAACCTGCACCAATTTCAAGTGATTATCTAAAGCAGTGAAATCAGGAACATTTGCTGATGGTTCACTTTCTGTGATGGTACCATCACCAAGATTCCAACGGTGAAATTTTACACGCTCAATGACTGGCAATTCCAAACTCTCAATCTTATCAAAAGCTTTTTGACGGAGGTCTGACAACCAGCTTGGTTCAGCGTGCATTTCTGAAAAAAGTTTAATAGTTTCTTTAGTCATTTACTTCTCCTAAAAGATACGAGGGAATTACAATTCTTCCTTGTAGTCATAGCCAAGTTCTTCAGCTAGTTTCGCGTATCCTTCACGTTCCAAGCGTGCAGCCAATTCTGGACCACCAGAAAGAACAACACGACCTTCCATCATAACGTGTACCACATCTGGTGTGATATAGTTCAAAAGACGTTGGTAGTGAGTAATGATCATAGCACCAAAACCTTCACCACGCATAGCATTCACACCTTTAGAGACAACTTTAAGGGCATCAATATCAAGACCAGAGTCAATCTCATCTAAGAGGGCAAAAGTTGGTTCCAACATCAAGAGTTGAAGAATTTCGTTACGTTTTTTCTCACCACCTGAGAAACCTTCGTTGAGGTAACGCTCTGCCATTTCTTCTTTCATGTTGAGCAATTCCATTTTTTCGTCTAACTTAGTGATAAATTCACGAACTGAAATCTTCTCATCATCTTCTTTACCAGCATTCATAGCTGCACGAAGAAACTCAGCATTTGTAATCCCAGGAATTTCTGATGGATATTGCATGGCAAGGAAAAGTCCCATACGCGCACGCTCATCCACTTCCAATTCAAGGATGTTTACACCGTCAAACAAGACTTCACCTTTAGTGACTTCATAGTTTGGGTTCCCCATAATAGCAGCTGAAAGAGTAGACTTACCGGTACCATTTGGTCCCATGATAGCTGCAATTTCTCCTGTTTTAAGAGTCAGATTGACCCCTTTTAAAATTTCTTTTCCTTCAATTTCAACGTGAAGATCTTTGATCTCTAATACTGACATGATTGTTCCTTTCTTTTCATCCTTTTTACTGTATTTACCTGAAATTTAACCTTTTTAAATCCCTAGAAAAACACAGTAAAATGTCAATAAATATACCTTAATAGTATAACAAAAAAAAGCCTAAAAGGCTTTGATTTTGTCTAGAAGCTAGGAGCTACTTCTTCCCTTGAAAATGATCATCTATAGCGCTCACAATTTTACCCATGATATAACTCACGCGAAAATTTCTCAGGATCAAAATAGCCCAAAGCAAGGCCACGATATACCGTTGCTCCATGATGGATTCATTAAAGAAATAAGTCTCAGCAGCAGTAAATAAGGCCATGATAATAAATTGTTGTCTGTTCATAGTCTTTTACCACCAATTCCTTTTAGTCTTCTGCTATAGTCACTTTATCTGCTAAAAATTCAAAGCCTTGAGGAAGTATGGACTCTTCGGTTTCTTCCTTATTGACTTGTTCTTGAGAAACTTTAGCTCTGCTTGAAAATGCAGCTCGAACTTCCTTCCATTCTTCCTGTGAAATAGCTAAAATTTCTGGAGAAAAGCCAGCAGCTTGACTGAGAATATTGCCAAACATCAGATTCAAGTTATCTCGTTTCATGGTTTGACCAGCATTGAAGTTCGATTCAAAAGCCAAAATCGCATGATGTTCATTAGCAGCAACTGGTTTAGAACCAGCCAAGAGTGCCTTATCTGGACCAGATAAGCTTTCGATGACTTCTCCCCAAGCATTCTGAAGACGGATTAAGTTTTGACGGGCTAAGTCTGGATTTTCTACTGCTTCTTGAAGAATAGACTGCACCTTATTTCGGTCTACACGATAGATTGACTTACTGTTAGTCGGACGACTTGGTGTAGAAACAGTTTGTTTGGGATTAGAACCAACATTGGCAAGAGCTTGTTTCAATCGTACAACTTCTTCTCGAAGAGAAGACAATTCCTCAGCCACCTCACCTGAAAGTTCTGGTTGAGAATCAATTTCTGCTAAACGAATAGTCATCATTTCGGCATAAATTTTAGGTTGTAGGCTAGCCTTAATATCAGCTAGACTTTTAGTAGCAAGACTAATCATCTCAAACAAGACATCCTGCGGAAGAGCTAAGTTTCTCTCAAATGCATCACTATGATGAGTATTTTCTCCGCCTGCTTGAACAATTAAGATATCACGTAGATATTGTAGCAAATCGACTACAAAACGTGTCATGCTCTTTCCATTCTCAAAAATCAAATCAAGATTTTTGAAGGGCTCCCGGTACATCCTTTTGAGCTAAAGCAGCTACGTAATGATCCAAGGCACTTAGACTAATGGTACCAGTGATTTCTTCTGAAACAGCTGTTGTCAAAGTAGGTTCTTGTGTTAAGCTTAATGCTTGGTCTAGGATTGACAAGGCATCCCGCATCCCACCTTCAGCTCGTCGAGCAATAATTTCAACAGCTTCTGTTTCGTAATCAATCCCTTCTTTTTCTAAAATCTGGAAGATATGATCTCGAATATCCTGAGTCTTAATAGACTTAAACTCAAATCGTTGAACACGAGACAAGATAGTTGCAGGAATTTTATGCAACTCTGTCGTTGCCAGAATAAAAACGACATTTGGAGTAGGTTCTTCCAGTGTTTTCAAAAGTGCGTTAAAGGCACCTGTTGAAAGCATATGAACCTCGTCAATGATATAGACCTTATACTGAGCTATACTTGGAGCATAGGTTGATTTATCACGGATATCACGAATTTCATCAACCCCATTATTAGAAGCAGCATCCATCTCGATAACGTCTTCCAAACTTCCTTCTGTGACAGCTTGACAGATATAACAGTTATTGCAAGGTTCTCCCCCTTCTTGATTCGGACAGTTCATTGCCTTAGCAAAAATCTTAGCTACACTGGTCTTTACCAGTTCCACGAGGCCCTGAAAATAGGTAAGCGTGACTAATCTTATCCTGCTCCACAGCCTGTTTAAGTGTTCGAGCAACAACATCCTGGCCCACTAACTGTGAAAAATTTTGACTTCTATATTTTCGATAAAGCGCCTGATACATTATGCTTTCTCCTCAAACATTGAAAATATCCATTCTGTTTTATCTAACAAAATGGCAACAAACTCTTCTAAATAGTGTTGATCAATTTCATCATAATCATCTACATAAGATGAGTCCAAATCTAATACACCCAGAAGCTGTCCATTTTTTACCATTGGAAGTACGATCTCGCTACGAGCACTACTATCACAAGAAATATAATTTGGATAAGTCTTGACATCACCAACGATAACTGTTTGACAGCTAGCCGCTGACTCACCACAAACTCCTTTTCCGAGCGCAATTCTAACACATGAGACTCCACCCTGAAAAGGGCCTAAAATAAGCTCATTTCCGTCATATAAATAGAAACCTGCAAAGACAGTACGAGGAAAGTTCATTTTTAAGAGAGCACTGGCATTTGATAGATTAGCCAACACATTGGTCTCACCTTCTAAAAGACTAGAGAGTTGTTCATTTACAATTTGATAAATTGATTCTTTTTCGGAATGTAACATAAATCCATTATATCAAAAAATACTAGTTGAAAAAAGAAAAATCCCTTGTTTTACAACAAAGGATTTATAATTAGTTCTGATTGATTAAAGTTCGATGTCTCCGAACAAGTCAGCCATTGAGAATCCTGTTTGAGTTTCAGGAAGTTCAAAGTCACGTTTTTCTTGACGTTTTGGACGACGTGGACGTGGAGCACGTTTTTCTTCGTTTTGTCCTTCTTCTTGAGCTGGACGTTCTTCAAGAGCTTTGATAGAAAGTGATACACGTTCTGCATCAGCATTAACATCAAGAACTTTAACAGTAACTTCTTGACCAACTGTAAGAGCTTCTTTGGATTTTCAATACGTTTGTGTGAAATTTGTGATACGTGAACAAGTCCATCGATACCTGGCAATACTTCAACAAATGCACCGAAGTCAGTCAAACGTTTAACTGTACCTTCTACAACGTCACCTTTAGCCAATTTTTGCTCAACGCCATCCCATGGTCCAGGTGTTGTTGCTTTAAGTGAAAGTGATACACGTCCTTCTTCTTCGTTAAGGTCAAGGATCTTCACTTCAACTTCTTCACCAACAGTTACAACTGATTTTGGTGAAACGTTACGTTCGTGTGACAATTCAGTCAAGTGAACCAATCCATCAACACCACCAAGGTCGATGAAAGCACCGAAGCTTGTGATACGAGCAACTTTACCAGTTACTACATCACCAGCAGCCAATTTACCGAAAACTTCAGCACGAGCTGCTGCAGTAGCTGCTTCTACAACTTCACGACGTGAAAGGATGAAGCGGTTTTCTTTAGGGTCAACTTCTTTGATTTTAGCTTCAAATTCTTGACCTACAAAACGCTCAGTGTTACGTACGAAACGAGTATCCAACATTGAAGCTGGGATAAATCCACGTACGCCTTCAAATTCAACTGAAAGTCCGCCTTTAACAGCGCGAGTTCCTTTAACTGTAACAACTTCCTCTTCGCGTCCTACAAGTTTGTCCCATGCTTTGCGAGCTTCAAGGCGTTTTTTAGATACAAGGTATGTTACTGTATCAGTATCTTTACCAACTACTTGACGAAGTACAAGAACATCAAATACTTCACCTACTTTTACAAAGTCATTGATATCAGCATCGCGATCGTTTGTCAATTCGCGAAGAGTCAAGACACCTTCAACACCAGTTCCAGAGATTGCAACGTTAGCTTGATTAGCATCAACTGTCAATACTTCAGCACTAACAACATCACCAGGTTCAACTTGGCTAACGCTATTTAGCAAATCTTCAAATTCATTCATCTAAAAAATCCTCCAACAATCAAGTTTTTTAACTTGACATACTTATAATTTTTTTCCTAAGCACCCGCAAGGACATGTTTATATCGTTCACGTCTTTCAATTATAAAAATAAAATACCCTAAGATATTTTTACTTTTATCTTGAATATATTACCTAAGAACTGGGGTAGCTGGATTCGAACCAACGCATGAGGGAGTCAAAGTCCCTTGCCTTACCGCTTGGCTATACCCCAATAGTGATATGGAGAGAGAGGGATTCGAACCCCCGAACCCGAAGGAGCGGATTTACAGTCCGCCGCGTTTAGCCTCTTCGCTATCTCTCCGACAATCAACGAAAACTATTATATCATGAAAATTTGCAAAAAACAAGCATTATTTTGCTAAATTATAGTTCTCAATCAATATTTCCACAGCTTTTTCAAGATTTTTGTAAAAACTATCGACATTTCCATTCTTTATGATTGCAAATTGGTTATCTAGTTCGGCAATTTCACCGATTAACTTTTTACCAATTGTTAATGTGTAACCAGCGTACTTATCTTTTCCAACTGCTACTTTAGCATCTGATAATTGAATCTCAATTTTTTTATCTTTTTTACTCATACCATACCTCTTTTCACTTTATCTATTTTACAAGAAATTCCCTAATCTAGCAAGAAAAAACTCTCTATCAAGCTTATCTTGATAGAGAGTTTAAGGAATAAAATAGGAAATTTTTTAATTTGAAAATTGAATCATTAGTGAGTCGCCCCTCCGACCAACTTCAAATCTTTATCTTTATGGTCCACGATAGCACCAATCGCAGCTTCGATACCTCTGACAATATCTTTTAAGCACATGGATGCAGTATTAGGCTTTATTTACCACTTGTTCTGTCATATAGGGAATATGCATAAAACCTGCCCTCATATTAGGAAATTTCTTATCCGCTAAATAGAGTGCCTGATACATCAGATGATTGCAAACAAAGGTTCCAGCTGTATTGGATACTGAAGCAGGTAGCCCTTCTTCTTTTATAGCTTGTACCATTGCTTTGATAGGGAGTGTGCTAAAGTAGGCAGCTTCTCCATCTAGGCGAATTGGAGTGTCAATCGGTTGATTTCCTTGGTTATCTGGAATTCTAGCATCATCTTGATTGATAGCAACTCTCTCAGGAGTTAAACTCGCTCTTCCTCCTGCTTGTCCGATGCAAAGCACAACATCTGGATGGTATCGATTTATTTCTGCTTCTAAAACCTCTGCTGATTTATAAAAGACTGTTGGAATCTCTACCCAGCGTATCTCAGCGCCATGAATTACAGACGGTAATGATTTAACTGCTTCTAGAGCTGGATTGACCTTTTCACCACCAAAAGGATCAAATCCTGTAACTAATATTTTCATTTTATTTCCTTTACTAAAATGCCAAAAAGTACATCAGAAATACATGTATGATAATCATGACAATAGCTACTCCTACTTGCGCTTTGATAACGCCATTTGGATCTTTCATATCCAAAAGGGCTACAGGTAATGTATTGAAATTGGCAGCCATTGGGGTTAATAGAGTCCCACAACAACCTGCTGTCATAGCAAGAGCACCCGCCATGATTGGATCTGCTCCCAAGGAAAATACAAAGGGAACACCAATTCCAGCAGTAATGACAGTAAAGGCCGCAAAGGCATTTCCCATAATCATTGAAAATAGAACCATTCCTAACACATAAGCCACTACACCCATCAACCGACTCCCCGAAGGCACAAAACCACTTATCAGATGTGACATTAAATCTCCAACTCCAGCTACAGTAAAAATAGCCCCCAAAGCTCCTAAAAGTTGGGGTACAATCCCACTAGTTGAAACTTGCTGAACCATGCGATTATTTTCTGCCAGCAAGCTTTTAGGAGAACTCTTAGTAATCAATAAGAGAGAAATGGTTGCTAAAAATGCTGCAAGGCTGATAGCAATCTTACTAAACTCAGGGATCATTTTTGCTAATACTAAAGCAATCAAAGCCATCAGCATGACCGGAATAAAAATTTTATTCTTCAACCGTTTAGCCTCAATATTCGCCTTGACTTCATCCAGAGACGGCAAGGTTCCGATACGAACCTGTTTAAAGAGTGTTAGTAGGGCTAAGAGCACCACGATAATTCCAATACAGATAGATGGTAGATAGGAACCACCAATAAAACTGATGCCCAATAAAGCCCAAAACCCAGCTGTTCCATATCGAACTGGGTTTGTTTTGTCTTTATAGCTACAATAGGCCGTGTGAAGAAATTGACAACCAATCACAATATAGGTTAACTCTAATAACTGTCTTGCTAGATTGGTCATTCATCTTTTCCTTTACTAAGCTTATTCGCTAGCAATTTTCTATCAAATAAGTAATTGTACAGCCCTACCACAAGCAAGGCAACTCCTGCAACAATAAGAGAAGCCGAAGCGATCCCTGCATAATTACTTTCGTAACCTAATTGGTCCAGAGTGCCCCCAACTAAGAGGACACCACCTGCACCAACGAAAGTATTCTGAGCAAAGAAATTTGCAAAATTATCATTTGCTGCTGCACGCGCTTTTAGCGCTTCGCTCTCCTGCTCCGTTAATTTTCTACCTAATTGTGACTCTGCCGCTGCTTGTCCCATGGGTTGAACCAAAGGCCTTACAAACTGTGGCTGCCCTCCGATACGAATGGCAAAGAACCCGTCGAGTTCCCGAAAAAAGAAATAAATTGTATAAAAACTTCCTACGGTCAGTCCCTTTATCCTTTGAATCAAGTCAATCGAACGTTGCTTGAGTCCAAAAGTTTCAGATAAACCAACCAAGGGCAAGGTTACCATAAAAATCGTAAGAACTCGTTGATTGCTAAATTCTCTTCCTAAAATATCCAAGAACTCAACAAGAGAAACTCCAGAAACTAGAGCTGTAACTAAACTAGCTAAGACTACCGTTGCGATGGTATCTAATTTATAGATAAAACCAACCACAATGATAGCTATCCCTATTAGTTTAATCCATTCCATATAGGCCCCTTTATTCCAAAAATACTAGTCTGTTTTATTTGACATGACTTTCTAGTTCTTTTTGGTATTTACTGTTTGATTCCAATTTTTCTTTTTGCCATTTTTCAAGAGCTGCTTGATATTCTTTAGCAGATACAATTTCTTTTTGCAATTTCATTCCCTTGAAGATATATGGATCACCCTTAATACCTACTTGTGAGTATGGTTTAGAGAAAGGAACAACGTTGCTGACAACTGGTGAACCACCTGATGAAGCGGTTGGCATTAAGAGAGAGCTATCAGTGAGCCATGCTTGAGCTTTAGCATATTTTTTTCATATCTCTTATCCAAATCATTCTGTCTCAGAAACTGCATCATCCAAGAGTTTCTTATATTCGTCCAGACCAAGTTGAGCTACTACTTCCTTGTCTTTGCCTTTCGTAATACCAAGGTGTTTCATAGCAGAACCTGTCTTAGGATCCATGATATTAAGATAACTTGCTGGGTCTTGGTAGCTTGGAGCCCATCCAGTACTGTTCAAGTCATAGTCTTTTTGGGCTGGAACACGCGCTTGCGATGTAATGCTTTCCTTTTCGTTATCGGTCATCTGAAGGACATCAATCACGACATTTTCAGAACCAAGTGTTGATTCGATTGATTGTTTAAAGGAATTGCTTTGTTGAACGGCAATTGTATCTGTCTGTTCAACTGGAACATCCAAATGAATTGGGAAGGTTACACCTTTTGCTTCCAATTCTTTCTTAGCTTTTTCGAATGAAGCTTTGGCTTTGTCTGGATTGTAGATGGTATCTTTTCCATCAACAAGCTCAACACCTTTCCATTGGTCTCCATAGTTGACCAATTCTGCTTGAGCGATATCTCCAAAGTTTTTACCACCAGATTGTACAAAGTTATCTGGAACTAGACTGTTACGAATGATCTTGTCCGCACCATCTTCACCATTGAGCTGTGCGGCATAAGAATGACGGTTGAAGGCAAAGTTGATTGCTTGACGGAAGTCCTTGTTCAACATCGCTTCTTTTGTAGAAGTTTTCTGTTCTTCACTTGTTTTCGCAGTCTTATTGTAAGATTGACGGTTTACGTTAAAGGTAAAGTAATAACTAGTTGAATCCTGTGGACTGTATGTAATTTTATCCCCGTATTGTTCCAATGTAGAAGCAAAGTTTGAGCTACTTGGGAAGATACGAGCTGTTGTATAAACACCTGAAGAGAAGCTACGGATTAATGATTCTTGGTCTGAACCATCATAGTAGGTCAATTTTACCTTCTCAATTTTAACCTTCTCTTTATCCCAATAATTTGGATTCTTTTCGTATTCGATTAAAGATTTTGAAGTCAATGTCTTCAGGATATACGGACCGTTATAAAGAATACCAGATGGACTTACTGCTCCGTAGTTCTTACCTGAAGCTTTGAGGAATTCCTCATTTACCGGCAACATGGTAGCTGAAGTTACTTTCGAATTCCAGAAACTTTCAGGTGCATTAAGAGTATACTGGACTGTGTAGTCATCCAATGCCTTGACTCCAACTGTAGAGAAGTCATTAGTCTCACCAGTCATATATTCATTCAAGCCCTTAATGGAGTTTTGAATAAGAGTAACACCGTCTGATTTACCATCTGCTACGTGTTTTAGTCCAGTAACAAAGTCATGCGCTGTTACTTCAGCGTATTCTTCACCCTCTGAGGTATACCATTTAACTCCTTTACGAAGTTTATAAGTATAAGTCAAACCGTCTTGTGAGACAGTCCAATCCTCAGCTAGTGAAGGAACCAAATTTCCATATTCGTCGTTTTCCAACAATCCATCGACAACGTTACCGATGATATCAGTTGTTGAAGTACGAGTTGCGATACTGTAGTCCAAAGATGATGGGTCTACTCCATAGACATAAGAGAAGGTTGTAGGTGCATCTGCTTCTTTATCAGCTTTACCACAGGCCACAAGAAGAACTGCTGTACTCAGGACAACTCCTGCTGTTAACATCCACTTTTTCGTTTTCATAAAGATCTCCTTTAATAATGTTTAATCTACTTTTACAATCCAGCCTTCTGGTGCTTCAATGTCACCAAATTGGATACCTGTCAATTCATCGTATAGTTTACGAGTCACTGGACCAACCTCTGTTTCACTGTAGAAAACATGGAAATCATCACCGTGTTGGATTCCCCCAATAGGTGAGATTACTGCTGCTGTTCCACAGGCACCTGCTTCTACAAATCGATCCAAGTTATCGATTGGTACATCTCCCTCAACAGGCTTCAAGCCCAAACGATGCTCTGCCAAGTAAAGCAATGAATACTTGGTAATCGATGGTAAGATTGATGGACTTAATGGGGTTACAAACTCTTTATTAGCTGTAATACCAAAGAAGTTTGCTGAACCAACTTCTTCAATCTTAGTGTGGGTTGATGGGTCAAGATAAATAACGTCTGAGAAATGACGAGATTTAGCCATTTTTCCTGGCAAAAGACTAGCTGCATAGTTACCACCGACCTTGGCAGCTCCTGTCCCATTTGGTGCAGCACGGTCATACTTATCTTGAATCAAGAAGTTTGTTGGAACCAATCCACCCTTAAAGTAATTTCCAACTGGCATAGCAAAGATAGTGAAAATATACTCCTTGGCTGGTTTTACCCCGATGATATCTCCGACACCAATCAAGAGCGGACGAAGGTAAAGGGTTCCACCAGTTCCGTAAGGTGGTACGTATTCTTCATTAGCACGAACAACTGCTTACAAGCCTCTACAAACATTTCTGTTGGAACTTGTGGCATCAAGAGACGGTCGCAGGTACGTTGGAGTCGTTTAGCATTTTCATCTGGACGGAAGAGTTGAATACTGCCAACCTTTGTACGATAGGCTTTCAATCCTTCAAATGCTTGCTGTCCATAGTGAAGGCTTGGAGATGATTCTGAAATATGCAAGGTTGCATCTTCTGTTAATTCTCCCTGATTCCATTGTCCATTTTGAAAATGAGCAATGTAACGATAAGGTAATTTCATATAGGCAAAACCGAGATTTTCCCAATCAATTGCAACTGTCATATTTTTCTCCTTTATTCTAATCAAAACTATGTGTTCTATTCTACACTATTCTCCTAAAAATTCAAGTATTATTTGTAATTTTCTGAAAATTTTACTTATAAAAAATCAGTCACTAGGACTGATTTTTTATTAATTATCTTTTTCTTCTTTAAAGACTTCTTTGAGGTAGGCATCGAAAACTTCCTCGTCTGAAATAGTATCTGAGATAAAGCTTCCATTACTTGTGCGCTCTGATAGATTCAAATCTTGCAGAATTGCTTCGTAAATCGTTCCATTATTTGATTGGATAACCAGAGTTTGTTCGCCATCTTCTACTTCTGTACTAAAAAGATCTCCGATAAATCCTTGTTCTGAGACAGAACCGGCCAAGAAGACGCGATGTGGTTTACTCTTCAATTCTCTCAGAACTTGAAGACCACGCTTAGCACGACTGGTTGCTGGAATTTCCTCTGTTAATACACGTTTCAAGCTTCCACGTTGCGTTAACAGATAGAAGGATGAAGTATTGCAGATAAAGGCAGCTTGAAGCTCATCATCTGCTTTCAGATTCATAGCTTTAACACCTGCAGCCTTAGCTCCAACAACTGGAACCTCTTCGATATTAAAGCGAAGGGCATAGCCATTTTTACTAATCAACAAAACATCATCCAATTTAATCGGAGCAACTGCTACAATCTGGTCATTATCGTCTTTCAACTTAGCATATTTGACCGATTTAGAACGATAGGTTCTCCAAGGAGAGAATTCTTTGCGTTCGACACGCTTAATCTGTCCAAGGCGAGTCGCTGCAAAGTAGGTTGTCGCATCATCAAACTGGTCCACAACTTCTACGTATAGCACTTCTTCAGTGGTTTCAAAGTTAGTAATCGTTTGGCTCAAGTGCTCTCCGATATCCTTCCAACGAATATCTGCTAATTCATGGACAGGACGGTAAATAACATTTCCTAGTGTCGTAAAGATTAACAGATGTTGAGTTGTCTTAACAGATTGGATAAATAGCAATCGGTCATCATCCCGTTTACCAATTTCCTCTAACGTTGAAGCTGAGAATGAACGAGGGCTAGTACGTTTAATGTAGCCTGCTTTAGTTACGCTGACGTATGTATCTTCTTCAGAAATCAAACTAGCTGTATCAATCTCAATGACTTTTGCTGTGTCTTCTAAAGAACTCAAACGAGGTGTCGCAAATTTCTTCTTAACCTCACGAAGTTCTTTCTTCATGAGATTATACATAGTCCTTTCGTCACCAATGATTGCTGCCAGCATAGCAATTTTTTCGCGAAGTTCTGCTTCTTCTTCCTGCAAGACAACTACGTCTGTATTGGTCAAACGGTATAGTTGCAAGGTAACAATAGCTTCAGCCTGCTCTTCAGTAAAATCATAACTGACCTTGAGGTTCTCTTTGGCATCAGCCTTGTTCTCAGAAGCACGGATAAGAGCAATGACTTCATCTAAAATAGAGATGACACGAATCAAACCTTCCACGATATGGAGACGTTTTTCAGCCTTTTCCTTGTCAAAGCGAGAACGTGCCAAGATGACCTCACGACGGTGGGCAATATAGCTAGATAAGATAGGCACAATTCCAACCTGACGAGGGGTGAAATTGTCAATCGCTACCATGTTGAAGTTGTAGTTGATTTGCAAGTCAGTATATTTAAAAAGATAGTTGAGAACAAGCTCTGTATTTGCATCTTTCTTGAGTTCGATAGCAATACGAAGACCGTCACGATCAGACTCATCACGAACCTCAGCGATTCCTGCCACCTTGTTATTGACACGAACTTCATCGATTTTCTTGACTAAGTATCTTTATTAATCCTTACAGGGAATCCTAGTGATAATGATTTGTTCCTAACACCTTTAACTTCCCCAGCACTCCCAGT
>BNJT01002360.1_pt1 | contig 103516 bp, 115 predicted proteins | sample 8540491 | NCBI WGS metagenome assembly BNJT01 (sample SAMD00202455, study PRJDB9452) | human saliva metagenome | host: Homo sapiens
CTCTACCGCTCTGTTCCGTACCTTATCTGCCCGTTCCGATAAGCCTTTTTAAAATTTCTTTCTGTTCATCACTGGGCATGGTCTTAACGACTTCAAAGTGAGCTTTCGGAACTGGAAGGTTTAACATATCTGCTGTCTGAATATCTGCCACTTCTTTAAACAGACTCATAAGTTCTGGCAGATTATAAAAATTTTGAAAAATCTCGTCTTTACTCTATATCCTGTTCCCTCAGGCGATAATTCAAAAAGCGGATTGAGTCTCTCCAAAAAGTGGAAGCCCAGGAGTCAAAATGCTCCAAACCATTTTTTTCTTTAATTCCTCATACTGCAAATACCTCTGCATGGTATAAAGTTCCGTCATGGAATTGCTTACTGGTGTTCCCTGTAGCGAAGACAATGCCCTTTCCATTGGTCATTTTCGTCCATATAGCGGCACTTCATGAACATATCTGAAGACTTGAACGCTTCTGTCTGTCCAATGCCTGCCACATTCCTCATTTTTCGTGTAAAGGTAAAGGTTTTTTTGTAATTATGGGCTTCATCTACAATCAGTTTATCCACACCAAGTTCTTCAAAAGTAATGACATCATCTTTCTTGAAATCATCGTTTAGCTTTTTCCAGCCTAGTCTCCAGTTTTTTTCTTGTCTTTTGCAACTCCTTCACGGTAAAGTTCTGATTTCTATCATGCTTATATTCCTCAACATAATTGATAATCTCGTCAATCTGGTCTTTAATATGTTTCTCTTGATACTCTTTACTCATTGGAATTTTCTCAAACTGGCTATGTCCTATAATGACTGCATCGTACTCACCCGTTGCAATCTTTCCGATAAAACGTTTTCTGTTTTTGGGCTCAAAATCTTTTTTGTCTGCCACCATAATGTTCGCTGAAGGATAGAGCTGCATAAACTCTCTTCCGATTTGCCCAGTCAAATGGTTTGGTACAACAAAAAGGGATTTTTGTACACATTCCAAGCCTTTTTGCTTCCATAGAGCTTGCTACCATTTCAAAAGTCTTCCCGGCACCGACCACATGAGCAAGAAGCGAATTTCCTCCATAGAGAATTCTTGCAATAGCATTTTTTTGATGTTCATAAAGTGCAATTCCTTCTCCCATACCATCAAAGCTTAGATTACTTCCATCATATTCACGATTCCGAATGGAATTGAATCTCTCATTATAGGACTTTACCAGTCTGTTTCTCCGTTCCTGATCAGCAAAAATCCAGTTCTGAAACTCTTCTTTAAGAAGTTCCTGTTTCTGCCCGGCAAGCATGGTTTCTTTCTTATTTAGTACAGAAGTTTTAGAGCCATCTGCATTTTCTATTTGGTCAAATACCTTGGTTTCTTTTTAGATTGAGGGCATCTTCAATAAGCTTATAAGCACTTACTCTGGAAGTACCGTAGGTCATTTCCGCTAAATCATTCCCTCTGTCTTGACTCTTTCCTTCAATATTCCATTCACTGGTAAGACCGGAGAATTTCACATGAATGTTCCACCTGGCATAGCCCGGTGTCTTTAAAGTCTCAAAGATAAAGCGTTCTATATCCTTTGTGGGAATCCATGTAGCCCCTAGTCGAATATTGATTTCACTGGCTTCAAGTTCTTTTGGCATCACTTTTTGAAGTTCTGCCTTTTGATATTCCAAACGATTTAGTTCCGTATCCAGTAGTTCTTTTTCTGTTTCTCTATCATCAGACAAGATTCTTTTAGCCTGACTGATTCGAAAGATATAGCTATCGATTGCCCCTATCTTTTCCCGAATATTTCCACTCAGATATTCGTCCTTTGTTACATAGGTATACTTAAAGGTGCTCCTATCATCACTACAACTAAAGGGCAGGTCTCCGTCTTCAAGATTAAAAGAAAACTTTTGATTGGTCTTTACGTTTTCTTCACGGATATTTAGGAATATCTCTCCTTTTAGCTCCGAAATAATGGTGCTTCTATCCTTATCTGTAAGACCCTGCATATAGTCAAAATCCACATAGCCTTTTTGGGAAATGGAAAGTACCAAGGCTTCCAGAGAAGTATCCACATGATTTATCACCTTTGCCTTACTGATCGTGCGTTTCGAAAAAATATCTCCCTTTGCCTTAAAATTCTCCTCTTCGTCAAGAACTTCAATAGACGATACCAATGGGAAGTTACTGTCTTCCCGTAAAGCTCTTGTATTCGAAAGAGTATTGACAAAGCCATGCTTTTTAGAGAATCCGTCATAGACTTCATTTAAAATTTCTTGAGAAGCCTTGATTTCTGCATCACTAAAATCTTCCTTTTGTTTGTAAATAACATTTTTTTAACGCTTCCTTTAATTTGAGATAGTCCCTAATCTTTTTCCTTATTTTTTTATCCGGAATCTCTTTCTTGATGAAAAGGGAGTTTTCCCTGTAATACACCTCATTGTTAAGGATTGTATAAGAAAAGTTCTTCACATCATCTGTTGCCGGAATAAAGCTAATCTCATCATCAAGAAGTTCTATCTCTTCGTATCTTGTATTTACAGAAATTTGTTTCCCGGCACTTTCCAACATTTCTTTTAAATCTGCATTCTCCTTTGGTAAGCAAGCGAGAGTATTTCCAAATCGCCCTGAAACTTCTTCCATCTTGCCAAGTACCATTTCCGGGTGTTCCACAAAATATTTGTTGTAAGTAAGCCCTTTTTCATCTTCCTCCAAATGTACCCAGCTGTCATCTCGCTCCAGAACGCTGTCTCTCTTCTTTAAGAAAATAATATCACTTGTTACTTCTGTACCAGCGACACCCTTAAAAGTATCGTTGGGAAGCCTTATCGCTCCTAAAAACTCAGCCCTGGCATTGATATACTTTCTGATACTTTCATCTTTCTTATCCATTGTGCCGGAAGAGGTGATAAAGGCAATCACACCACCATTTCTAACCTTATCTATGGACTTGGCAAAGAAATAATCATGAATCAAAAAGTTGTTTTGGTTATACGCTCTGTCATTTACCTTGAAATCCCCAAAAGGCACATTTCCAATGACAAGGTCAAAGAAATTATTGGAAAAGCTTGTTTCCTCAAAACCCTTTATCTGAATATCACTATTAGGATAAAGTAGCCTTCCAATGCGGCCACTTACCCGGTCAATCTCCACTCCATAAAACTTGGACTGACTCATTTGCTCTGGAAGATTTCCGATAAAGTGCCCAATGCCCATGCTCGGCTCTAAGATATTTCCCTGCTTAAATCCCATATCCAGAACTGTTTTATATACGCTGTCAATCACTGTTTAGGCGTGAAAAAAGCAGTTAAGGTGGATTCCTTAGCTGCTTCATATTCTTCTAAACTTAGGTTTTCTTTTAGGAATTTTCTGGCTTCCGACCACTGCCCGGTCCGTTCTTCATCAAAGACTTCGGAAAGCCCTCCCCAGCCGACATATCTTGCCAATACTTCTTGGGCTGATTCATCAAGGACTCTTTCCCCCTTTTCCACTCTGTTCAGCATAGAAATGGCTTCCAGGTTATAGTTTAGCCTTTCACTTGGGGTGAGTTTCTCAGGGAAAATCTCTTGCCGTATTTTGAAATTGGAAGCCGATGCTAAACTTCGACCACTTCCTTTATCACCATCTCTTTCAATGCTGAAATCATGGTCTGGTACTTCGGATCTTCCTCGCCCGCTATATTCAGCTCCTTCATCATTTGAGGCTTCACTTCCCTCATAAGTTGGATTGCTCTCTTCTGTACTTCCATTAAGTGACTGACCAGCTTCTTCTCCTTGTATAGCTCGAGCAGCATTTGATAATTCATTTCGTTCTGACTCTCTGCCAGATACTCCAGTCTCATTACGGCGTAAGTCGGATTCGGAAATTCCGACAGAAAGATCGTCTCCTCTTCCAGGCTGTCTAAAGTTTCTGCTTGATTATGCTCGCTATTTCGTCCGTATTCTCCATCTGAGAAAACTCCTTCCCCTCTATCATCACCTCTTTCGTCATTTGATCGAACAGCATCTTCCATACCTCCTTGTTCCGCTTCACTATTTCTTTCAGTCTCTACTCTTACTTCTTCAGGATTGTTCTTATTATATTCTGCACCTCTATTTTTTGTCAGCCCTTGATTTAGGGATAATTTCTTTGTGCGTTCAATAGTTGCCTCTAAAATCCTATTACAAGCGTTAGAAATACAATTTCCTACAAACATTAAAGACACACTATCTATGTAAAGAAAGTTTTCCTTGCCCTTTTCCATATCTATTGGATATTCCACATGAAATCTGCCAGATAAGGCATAGCTAATAGACTCTCTCATAAAATGCACAAAAGAATTCCTATCCTCAGCCGGAACTCGTAGATTGTTGGCAAGTTCATAGATATCTTGATCTGCATATATTCTGCTAAGAAAGTAAAGATTTTCTAATAAACTGTCATGAGGAGTATAGTCCTCGAGCCTAATCATTTCTTTCAATGTATCCGTATCTTTCTCTTTATCAAAAGACCATAGTTCTACTTCGTTTACGTTTCGGTCTATAGAGACAGTTTGAGCAATATCAAAAACATAAGCTATTTTTTGTTTTCCTTCACTTTCGTAGAAAATCGGAATCCCTTTCTCTCCACGCATAACCGTTCGGTGAAACCTTTCCCGCCACATATCAAAGCCTGCACAAGCTACTGCTTTGGGATTTCTATCGTAAATACTTAACTGACTCAAAAAATCATATCTCTGATTGTTACCGATAACTTTTAGAAGCTTTAGATACTCTGTTTCAGAATCTAAAACTTCTCTTTTTACAAGCTCAATCAGAGCATAAAAATCGTTCGTCCTCATTGTTCCTCCTTTTTCTTGCAATAAAAAAAGGCGATGGATTATCGCCCTTTTTAAATCTTTATTTATTACACTCATCTTTTACCCTAGCAAAGTTTAATTTTTTATCTTTTAAAACCTCTTTATATAAATTTGCTTTTCTATTACTACATTTATATATATAAAACATAGGAATGGACAAGATTAGTGCCACATCACATAATAAAATCATATTTTCAAAAAAATATGCCACTTCGCTTTCATTAAGTTTACCTATTGCCGCTATATAAGAACCTTTCTTTTCACCAAAATACCATCCTAACAAAAAAACAGCGAGCTTTGTAATAATTTGAAGCACCGTGCTATTTTTTTAATTTCTGTTATCATATCATCTTCAATTTCATCACTTAAATTAAGTATTAAATCAATAGAATGTTCAGTAACTTCAAACTTATTATTACCCTTTAATGCTTTTTGTATTACATCATCAATAGCTTGATTAGCCTTAAGTTTAACTTTATCTTCAAAAGTAGCAAAATAAAAATCTATAACACTTATAGTAAATAGTAAAAAAAACAAGAGATTTACATAGGCATATTTTTATACCAATAAGTAAAAGCATGATAAAAATCAATTAAAAAGTCCTTTATGCCCTTAGGTAATCCATCAATAATATCTCTACATACATTCATTAAAGATGGACATTGATGTAAAGCAAAATCCAATTTAAAAAGTACCCATACCATTCCTATAAAAAGGCAAACATTTGGAATTCTATGATTCTTATCATTTAAAATTATTACTATGGCTCCAATCACCAATATTGAAATGCACTCTATTATTAAACTTCCACATTCTCCCCAATCGAACTCCGCAAGAATCAAGAATACTACAAGAAAAAATGCAAGTAGAGCCCCAAACTTAAGACCTAAGTTAGGCTCTTTATACTTGCTTTTAAATTCATCAAAAATCATTTGGGCATTCAGATTTGGATATTTTCTTTCTTCCTTATCACCACTTGAATCATCTAGATTCTGTTTACTCCGTTTTTGTCTTGCTCTGTTTTTAATGGGTTTTCTTGTCTTTTTCTTTAACATTTAAATTTCTCTCTTTATCAGACATTCATCTACATAATATAGCACAGGAATCTTATAATGGAATCAACAATCTTACAATACCCTCCAAGACATTCACTACTATACTGTTCCCTGCCTGTTTATATAGGATAGATGAAGTCATGCCTTTTCTCTCAGGAAAAACTGTCCTAAGCTTTTCAAAGTCTTCTTCATCAAAGCCCATAAGCCTGAAGCATTCCTTTTCTGTAAGATAGCGATACTTTCCATTCTTTAAGTCCACAATCCCGGAATTAGGGATTCTTACCTGCTTCGTAGTGATGGTATAAGCATATTTGTCTATCACATTAAGCTTTCCTTTGAAATTTTTATTCTTAGGCTGTCCTCCTAAGTAGCAAAGCATGGACTCCTGTCTTACCTCATATATCTCTGAAACACTTTCTTCCAAAAATTCGGATATATCTCTTGTTGGAACAGGCTTTAGCTTATAAAAGTCAAAATCATTTTTTCCGAACATACTTACCACAAAGATTCTCTCTCTTTTTTGAGGGATTCCAAAATCCATAGCATTTAGAATTGCATATTTGTTTTCGTAGCCCAACCTTTCCATTTCTGTTAAATAATGAAAAAAGGAAGCTCTCAAATTCTTATCGAGAACTCCCTTAACATTTTCCCAGATGACTATCTTTGGTCGCATGTCCATTTCTTCAATAATCCGTATTGTCTCAAACAAAAGACTGCTTCTTGTGCCACTCCCTCTTTCTCCTCCTTGCTTTAAACCGGCTCTGCTAAAGTCCTGACACGGACTTCCGTGCATGAGTAAATCAATTCTCTGCTTCGGGGGATTGTAGCCAATAACGCTATTTGGCTTAAAATCCGCATTATACAAGGCGTTATAGCTTTTCACGCAATTCTTATCGATTTCCACATAGTCTATGACTTTATGCGGTATTTTTTGCCGAATTAATGCTTTTCGAATCGCTCCGATGCCTCCAAACAGTTCCAATACATTCAATGTTTCTATATTCACCACCTCCAATAAAAAAAGGGAACAAGATTTTCTCTCGTTCCCCTAAATGCTGTTTCTATATTGTTCCACCAGACTTTGAATCTCTTTTTCAATTCTCCGAAGAAATTCTTCCTTACTCTCTTTTCCGGAAGCAATATCTGAAAGCTCCATTTCCCACTTCGCAGTGGTTTCCGCCGACTTGAACTTTTCCGCCACAATCGTGATTAGGTTAATGCCTTTATGCGTAACCAGTAAGTTCTTTTTATCTCTTTCCACAAATCCTTTATAGATTAGGTTTTCAATAACTCCTGCTCTTGTTGCCGGAGTTCCTAAGCCTCTTCGTTCTACTTCTACTGCCTTGTCTATCATTTCCGTTCCTGCAAGTTCCATTGCCTTTAAAAGGGTATCTTCCGTAAAATGCTTAGGTGCTGCAGTATATTTTTCTCTAAGCTCTGAACTTTCAAGATGTAAAATGTCTCCACTCGAAACACTTGGTAAGACAAGTTCCTCGCTCTTCTTCGCCTTATATGCTTTCAGGTACTTCGTAAAGCCTTCTTCTATAATTACCTTACCTGTACAGCTAAAGGAAAATCCTTCAACTTCTGCTATTACTTTAGTAAGACTTTCTTTAAGGGGATATCCTAAGCTGGCATGAAGCTTGTTTAGGATAAGCCGGTATACCTTCGCTTCACTTTCAGGAAGTTTCGATAAATCCTCTTTCAAGGAACTAATGGTTGGAATAATTGCATGGTGATCCGTTACCTTCTTCGAATTAAAGACTGCTTTAATCCGCTCTTTATCAAAATCATTTTTTCCTACGATATTGTTAAGCGTATTTACAATCATATCCTCTGTAAGGCATCTGCTGTCTGTTCTTGGATAAGTGATAAGCTTCTTCTCATAAAGGCTTTGTGCATAGTCAAGGGTTTGTTTTGCACTGTATCCAAAGAACTTGTTACACTCTCTTTGCAAAGTCGTAAGGTCAAATGGTAATTCCGGATTGGTAATTTTTTCTTTCTGCGTAACATCACTCACTTGAATTGTATTTCCAACCTTGTTTTTTAGTCGCTTTGCAGTCTCTACATCATCTATTCTTTCGCTGGACAAAGAAAAGCCATCGGTTAAAAGCTCTACCGTATAGTATTTTTCTTTTTTGAAATGAGCGATTTCATCGTCTCGTTTTACAATCATGGCAAGGGTAGGTGTCTGAACACGTCCTACGGAATAGTTTTGCTGATAAAGGCAGGAATACAGTCTACTGATATTCATACCCACCAACCAATCCGCAATGGCTCTTGCCTGAGCTGAAGCAAAAAGGGAGTTGTACTCCGAGCCATCTCTTAAATGAGAAAATCCCTCTTTAATGGCACTGTCTTCCATGGAAGAAATCCAAAGTCTTTCCACCTTCTTTTTGCAAGAAGCTTCAGTATAGACCAGTCTAAAAATGGCTTCTCCCTCTCGTCCTGCATCGCAGGCATTGATAATCGTGTCAACACTGCTTTCATTCATCAGCTTTTTTAAAATGGAAAACTGTTTCTTCGTTGCCTTAGTGACCTCATATTTATATTCTTTTGGAAAAATCGGTAAATCTTTCATATTCCATTTTGTATACCTACTATCATAGGCATCAGGATTTGCCATCTGAATTAGATGCCCAACACACCAGGAAACTTTATATCCATTCCCCTCCACATAACCATCTTTTTTAGCATTCGCTCCTAAGACTTTGGCAATAGACAAGGCAACCGAAGGTTTCTCTGCAATCACTAATTTCATATCTTTTCTTACTCCTTTTTTCAAAAAAAATAGGGTGGAAGTATGATTATCTTCCACCCTGTAATCCATAAAACATTCTTTTTAAACACATAGACTAAAGTCCCAAGCTTTACTCCTCTTCCTCATCGTCTTCCATGTCTTCTGCTTCCGTTTCTGCTTCCGTTTCTGCTTCTACCATGTCCATGTCTTCTGCTTCCAAATTTCCCCCAGCCTCTTCACTACTGTCAGCTTCTGAGAAGAAATTATCCTCTTTCTCAAGGCTTTCTACCGCCTCTGCTTCTTTCTTTTTTACTACCTTAAAGTAATAGGCAACTGCCATAACCAAAATCACTACAAAAATCAGTAAAACATAGCTTCCCATGCTCCCGTTTTCTTCCATTGTCTTTGGCTTTTGCTCTTCCTTACTTTCCTCTTTTTCCGGTTCCTCTTTTGTAATCTCCGGCTTGCTTTCTTTCTGTTCTACCATATTTAACAAATCATCTTCCGAAACTTCCGTAAGAAGCATTACGTTTTGATCCTGCTCATCATGGTTAATAATCAGATGAAATACTTTTCCGCTCTTGGTTTTAAAGCTAATAAACTGTCTGGCATCAGCAGAAAATTGGTCATTCGCTTCTGTTTCGTTTCCATGATGAATCGGATAGGCATTGTTAGCATTATCAACATCTTCCGTAACTGTTGCCCTAGCCTCTCCCGGTAAGGTGGCAATCCCTTTATTGGTACTTTTTTCTTCGTTGCTCCCCTGCTTTCCATTTTCAGGATCTTTTGCCTCCAGTTTATTGGGAAAACGTACTTCTCTCTCTACCTCTTCCTTTACTTCCTGCGTGACTGTAGTTTCTGTAGTTTCTGCATTTTCTTCCTCTTTAGTTACACTTTCCTCTGCAGCTTCCTGCTCATTAACCTGGGCATAAGACAGTATTGGATATCCATGCATGGTCAGCATGGAAGAAAGTACAGTAGCCACAATAAGTCTTCTCCACTTTTTAGTTTTCATCGCTATTCTCCTTTATTTTTTCCTCAATCATCTCTCTTTGCATTTTTTCTTCGCTTTGTATTTTCCCGTCACTTCTTTCTTTTCTTAGCTTTTCCATTAAGTCAGCAATCGTAATCTTATTGCTTCTACATATCGCAATAATTTCCTCATTTTCGAGTTCCTCTTCCCTAATAAATAAAGGCTCTAATTTTTCATCAATCAGAGCCCTTTTATCCTTTAATCTTTGTATTTTATTTTTCACTAAAATAAGTTCCTTATTCACCTTTATCCGTCCTTTCTCCACTTAACGAACTCTTCCAAAACCATAAAAATGCTCCTTCCAGTATGGTGTATTGATACTGACAAAGCGTATCGGATTTCCGGCATGAATCATCATGCCGTCTCCTGCATAGATACCGACATGAGAAATGGGAGTTCCACTTTTATAGGTATTTTTAAAGAAAATGATATCTCCGGCCTTTGCTTCACTTTTGGAAATAGGCTTACAGTAGGATTTGTAAATATCGTAAGCCGTTGTCCTAGGCATATTTTTTACCCCGGAATGGGTAAAGCTCCAGCACACAAAGGACGAACAGTCAAAGTTGTTCGGCCCATTTGCTCCAAAGACATATTTCTTTCCGATATGTTTCTCTGCTTCACTAAATAAGGCTTTAACAGACTCTTCATTGAAAGCAATTCCCGGATTTTCGAAATCAGGATTTAAAATCAACTCGGAAGTATTTGCATTTCCACTGCCAAAAAAGGATTCCATATTTCCTTTTGCAGAAAGTAAGGATTCATAGTGGCTTACATTATTCGGATGCTTTTCAAATATCTCCCTAATGACAGTATCCATCTCTTTTTTCTTTAAGCTTATAAACAGCTTTTTATACTCGTAAGGCACTAACCTATTTCTACTTCGTATTTTCCCTTCCCTGTCTACATAAGTCTCCTTAACTGTTTTGTATCTGATTTCTATCTTTTCCCGATACGATAGGCTGTATATTCTTTGAAAAAGATCCTTCAGGATATCCTCAACATCTCTTGCCTTTTTTACCTCTCCATACCGTGAAGTAACATAGGATAAAAGCTCATGTACATTGTGTCCGATTTCTTTATCCTTCTGAATAATATACTCATCGTAGCCTGGGTGATTCTTCTGCACGGAATTCATTTCGTCCTGCAATCCTTCTTCCATGCTTTCAAATTGCTGATTGACTTCCGTAAGGACATTCGGATCCGATAAATAGCTTGTACTAAGTACACCACTGGAAGAATTCATCATGCCGGACAAGGACATTACGGAAAAATTCATAAGGAATGTCCCCAAAATAATAAGACTTAAAAAGATAAGCATGAAGCCCTTGGCATTTCTTATCATGACCTCTTTTGAGCTTTTAATCGCTCCGAGCAGTCCTTCTTTCAGCCTATCCCTAAGTCTTGTCTTATATTTACTCTGTATGCTTTCTTTCATTTGCCTTTTCTTTTGAAAACGCTTATAGGCATTTATCCTTTGAGAATCATCTGAAGCTTTCCTTGCACCTTCACTTTCTTCAAAAATAAGCTTGGAATTTCGTTCTTTGGTCTTCCTATTGTACTTTTCAAGTCGAAAGGCTTTCCTATCTCTTTTCTTCTCTGCATATCGCCTTGTCCCCCGAATGAGCTTTGCACTAAAATCAGCTGTCTTTTCTCCTGTTTCAACGCCTTGATTGTCCTCACTCCCCTGGGATAAGTAGTCTCTTACCACCTCACTTCCCTTGGAAAAACTTTTAAGATATGATAAATTCTTTTTCTTTTTTGCAGCCTTTGGCTTTTTCGAAACTTGTTTTTTCCCTGTCTTTGTAAGTTTCTCTTTAACTGCATTCAGTGCCTCAGAGTCTTCTTTTTCTTTAGAAGGAAGCTTTTCTCCTGTCGTTGCTTCCCTGTTTCTTGTATAGAGATTCTCGGTAAAGTTCCGCCTTTTATGCTCTGCTCTTTTTTGTCTTTCTTTCCCAATACCTTTAATTAACTTCTTTTTATTGGAACTTCCCTCAGCTTTTGGATTATCTTTTTTAGGAATATCCTTCCCTAAAACCAACTTACTATCTTTTCTTCGTACCTTATCTTGAAAGCGTTCATGATTATGAAGAATCTTCTCCCGAAAATCCTTTTCGGCTCTTTTCCTCATAGGCTACCCCTGCTCTTCCGGCTTAGTGGTCATCTTCTTATAAAGAACCGTATCTTTTGGAAACTTATCCAGAAACGGCACAATAGTATTTCCAAAGAAAAGAAGCCCCTCTCCTTCATTGGAATTCGTGACATAACGAAGTTGCGGTACAGAAATTTTCAGTTTCTTCGCTAAAATCTCCCGATCTCCCGAAGCCTGATTAAGCATGAGAACAAAATCTGTATTATCGAAAATATTCTCTATTTCCTTACTCATCAGTAAATCTTTCACATTCTGCGTAATGCCTGTCGGAATACCGCCCCACTTACGAAACCTCTTCCAAATCTCTACAGAATAGGAAGCAGTCTGCTCTTCTTTTAGCAGTAAATGAAACTCATCAATATAATATCTTGTGGCCTTATTTCCTCTGTTCAAAGAAACTTTGTTCCAGACCTGATCCTGAATAACCAGCATACCGATTTTCTTTAATTGGCTGCCAAGCTCTTTAATATCAAAGCAAAGAAGCTTTTTGTTTAAGTCTACATTGGATCTATGGTTAAAGACATTCAGGCTTCCTGATACATAGATTTCCATTTCCGTTGCCAGTTTCTTTCCTACTTTTTCTTCCTGCCCTTTCAGCATATCGTAAAGGTCTTGTAAAATCGGCATATTCTCTGCACACGGATTTTCAAAATACTTTTCATAGATTTTCGGAAGACAACGGTCAATAACCGACTTTTCCTCTGCCGTAAGCCCGCTCCCTCCTACCACAAGCTCCAGCATAGACATAATGAAGTTTGCCTTATCCTTTAATGGTGCATCTCCGTCTCCATAGTTCATGTTAATATCCAGGGGATTCAGATAGTCTTTAGACTTACTGCTTACCTTAATCACCTCTCCATGAAACTGTTTCACAAGATTTCCATACTCTCCCTCAGGATCACAAATAATCACATCATCATTGGTAATCAAAATGGCATTTGCCATTTCTCTTTTGGCACTGAAGGATTTACCGCTACCCGGTGTTCCTAAGATAAGTCCATTAGGGTTCTTCAGCTTTTTTCTGTCTGCCATAATCAGGTTATGACTAAGGGCGTTCAGCCCATAATAAAGACTATTTTCAGAATTGATAAAAAGCTCCTCCGTTGTAAAAGGAATAAATACTGCCGTGGAAGAAGAAGTTAAGCTCCTATTGATTTCCATCTGATTTAGCCCAAGAGGAAGGACACTCACTAAGCCCTGTTCTTGAGCATGATCCAGTCTCTTAATCTTACAGTTATGTTTGTTGGCAATGGAACTAATCTTTGCGATTGTATTCTCAAGCTTCTGCACTGTTTTTCCGAAATTAAAAAAGACAATGCTTACCACAAACATTCTCTCATCTCTTGTCTGTAAATCTTTTAAAAGGCTCTTTACATCTTCCCCATAAGTGACTAGGTCTGATGGCAAAATATCCATATCATAACCACTTCTTACTGCCTTTTTATTTTCTTCAATTCGCATTTTATCAAGGTCAGTATTCTTTCTTTTTACCATCTTGATTGCTTCCGACTGATCAATCGCCTGAATGTGGAATGATACAGTGATATTGTCATCAATATCCAAAAATTCAGAAAGCATACGGTCAGAAAGCTCACTGGCAAGGATTTGAAAATGGCTTGTTGCCCCAATAAACTTACCAAACTTAAAATACCTGTTCGGTGTAAAGTTAAACATATCGGGAACTATATAGGACTTCGTGCTTTCCTTTTTCTTTAAATCCTTGTAAGAAAAGGAAAAGTTCTTATCCGGATTTAGCATATCATGTAAAATCTTCAGTCTCTCTTCTCCATTTAGGCTTTCTGCCCGAACTCCCATATTTTTAAAGCCTGATAAAATGTCAATTTCCAGTCTTTCCAGCATGGCACTTGCCTGTTCCAAATTATCGGCTTCTACGGTAAAGCTGATGTACTTTGCCTTTTTCAGTCCATTATTTCCTTTTACAATCTGGCTTTTTAGCATTTCCCTAAACTCCAGTCTTAAGGCATCAAATCCATCATGCTGATCCGGTATCTGCATAGACGCTTGAACTTCCTCATTTCTTCCAATCTGATTGATATAGGAAAACTCTATGGCAACACTTGGATCAAAGGAATTTAGGAAATTGGCAAACTGATTAAAAATCAAGTCTCTGTCCTCATCTAAGGCAAGCTGGTAGTTAATATCCTGAAAGGAAATAGTCTTACTAAAATGCCTTTCATCAAGCTGGCAAATGCCATTTTTTAGAAGTCTGATATAGGGCAATGTATCTTCTACGGTGTAACGCTTTGGCTCTTTCTTAAGAACCGACGTTAAAAATCCTTTGCTCGCTTTAGAAACTGTCAACTTACTATGGTCTTTCTCCTGTAGCCTTCTTTTTAATGCCCTTTTATTTTTCTTTAGCATGATTGTTTGCAATCTTCTTTTGTTCTGCAAGGTAAACCTCCTTTCTCACCCTTTTCCCCGGCTGATAAAACCTATGAAGATATATGAGCTTAAAATACTGTTCGAAAACCAAGCCGTCTTTTTCAAAAAGCGTAATAAAAAATACCGGAAGGGTGGCGGTAATCAAAAACAGGACGGCAATATCGTTTGGCACCAGTTTCCGTACAAAGATATAGGCTGAAAAGCCCAACAATCCTGCAATGGAAAAGCCGATAAGCTGTCTTTTCGTAAGATTAAAGGCAACTTTTGTTTTCACTCTCTTTAAATCCTTTGGAATCGGTACATACGCCATGGCTTAGATCCTCTCTGCTCTTTCCTTGGATAATTCTTCCATATGCTCATATACTGCTCCAATTTCTTCCTGAATTCTTGCAATATCCCCTTCCGTCCTTCTATTGTGTCTTTCCTGCGTTAGCTGGAGATTATTTTGAGAAGCAATTAGACTCTCCTTCACCTCCTCTAAATCTTCCAGTCTTTGATTTAGGCTAATCCATTTGATAACTGCCAAACCTGCCAAAACCATTGTTCCTACTAAAAATCCAGTTTTTCTTTTGTTCATCTTCTTCCCTCTCTTTCCTAATGTGCATTCAATACACTCTTTGCTAATGTTCCGCTCTTTAGCATCATGAGCCCGAGTAAAACTGCATAGCAAAGAATCATCATCGTGCTTTTGTGCATATCCGTGATTTCTATCGTTTTTACCAGCACTGCGTATATTCCAAGGCAAACCATAATAAAGAGTCCTTGTAGTCCCAAGGCAAACAAGCCTTTAATGTAGTTCGTTCCAATCTGTCCCCATTCCTTATTTCCCATAGTGGCAAAGGGAATTGCCGAGACAGAAGCATAAACATAGATTTCAAACATTCTCCCGTAGACAATGACCATGACTAATATAGAGATTGCTTGCATGGCAACTTTGATTAAAGAGATTTCAAAAAGAATCGTTATAAGCTCCCCTAGCGTTTTTCCCTTTATGGAATCCACCATAGCGATAATTTCATCTCCTGATACAACAGCAGTTGTATTGATGACTCCCGCTGCCTTATTGACCATATTTTGTGCCACATCAAAAACCGCCATGGAAAACTCAAAGGAATGAGACACTAACCAAACAGCAATCCACATCTTGATAATGTATTTGAAAAACTCAAAGGTATCGGTATCCTGCATATTATTTTTCTGCATAACCATGTTGATAAGTTCAATACATAGGATTGCTGTTATGATTAGCCCGGCTATCGGAATAATGACGGTATCGTTAATGCTTTTAATGAATTGAAACACATCACTATTCCAGCCCATTGGCGTTTGTCCTACATCTGTTGCCACTGACCCAACCTTATCGTTTAGATCAAGGAACATAGACTCTAAGTTTGCTTGGATACTGCCCAGTAGAAGCTCTCTGAAAAACTCTTCTATCTTGTCTAATATCTCAAACATACTCTCTCCCTTTTACTTAATCACATTGGCAAGAAGCGGAATTAGTTTTAATCCGATAAGGGCAATGCCTCCCCCTGCCATAAGCTGCTTAATGCCTTGGGATTTTGCTCCTGGATTATCATTTCCATATCCCTCCATAAGGTTAATGACTCCCCATGCCCCAAGTCCTGCTCCTACTGCCATAACCAAAATCTGTAATACATTGACTGCCTGAACAAAAAAATCCATATTTAATCCTCCTCGTTTTCTTCCTTCTTTTCAATCTTGTTGTAAGACTTTACAAGAAAATTCCTGTATTTCTTTCCTTCTTTTTCACGCTCCTTAAAATAGCCAAAGACATGAATCAGATCGCCTTTCTGAAAATCTCTTGCTTTCTCCACCTTGTCACCGTAGGCTGAGCAATTGATGTATTCCTTACCCTTCCCATACTTTTTTACAAGCGTGAAATTGACAGCCTCTACTCTCTCGCTATCTCTTTCAAAACTTGTAAAGCTTGGTTCATCGAGCAGATTGGCATTAATGTTAATCATTTCTTCCTTCATTTAGAAATTCTCCTTTTCTATGAGATACCGCACGTTTTACGAGCGATACTTGCTTAAAATAAAAAAAGCGACTGGAAGTGTTTCTTTCCAATCGCTCATCAACTTAATATTTATTTTTTTAGGTAGGGCTTCTATTCCTTATCATTTTTCCTCCTTTTAGGTAATAAAAAAGGCGATAGGAAAAAATCTATCACCTTGTAAGATATAGGGAATTTTAATACTACAAATTGGAATTAGGATTGTGATGGAAAATCAAATTTAAAAACTGAATCTCAGCACCCGGAACGTTTGCTTGTAGTGCTTGGGCATTGTACATCATTGCTTTATTTTCGTCTTTTGTAATATTGCCATAACCATTTGTATATATAGCACTTAATGTATTAGCAGCATAAGCAGCAATGGGATTCCCCAGTGCAGCTACTTCTTCGAATAGTTGAACAGCTAATTCTATATTTGGTTCAACACCTTTCCCTTATAATAACATTCTGCTAAATAATATTTAGCTCCATCTATGCCACAGTCGACTGCTTTCTTAAAATAATTAAATGCCTTCGAAGTATTTTGTAAGCTTCCATGCCATCCATAGTATAATATGCATCCAGCATATAGCATTGCTTCATCATGGTTCTTTTCTGCTGCTAAACAAAAATGATTTAATGCTTCTCTTTGTTTTTCCACATCATTAGAATAAAACAGTTCTAACCCTTTATCATATTCTTCTTTTCCATCCATTGTAGACGCCCCCCCATCATAAACCTCCGTGATAAATATTACTTCTGTTTCTAATAACTTGTATTTAATTATATCAAAAACTATAAATGAATAATAGGTGTTAATCGACATAGCTTTACCTTTCCTCTCCTCTTTACATACCTCTCTATATCAAACCTATTTTTCTTATCATAGTCCTCTAATAACCTATAGTTCTTATGTTTTGTTATATCAAATTTATCAGAGAAAAAAGGTCTGACACCTCTAAGTTGAAAGATACATTTTCCACCGTCCATCACTGTTATCTCATCTTGACTCATCAGATCTTTTCCAGTCTTTTGATAGTTCATGGCAAAGCTGTTCTGATTGGACTTGGTTTCCGAGATATTGTATAAGTCAATGGTTTCCTTTCCCAAAGTTTCTGAAAGTTCTTTTAATGTAGTCTTTTCCTTCCCTCCCAGGAATAAAGTACTATCGCAGTTTCCAATAATCGTATCCGCATTATCCTTGTAAATAGCTTTCAGCTGAGATTGTGCCTGTAGAATAATACTTGCAGAAATTTCTCTGGAACGAATTGTGGCTATAAGCTTCTCAAACTTTGGGATTAAGCCGATATTTGCAAACTCATCTAGGAGAAACCTGACATGAACAGGTAATCGTCCTCCATAGACATCATCTGCCTTGTCACATAGAAGATTAAAAAGCTGAGAGTACATAATGGAGACCACAAAGTTAAAGGTATCATCTGTATCAGAGATAATGACAAAGAGTGCCGTTTTTCTCTCTCCAAGGCAATCCAGCTCCAATTCATCTTCGCTCATTAAGTCCCTTAGTTCTTGTATATCGAAGGGAGCAAGCCTTGCTCCACAAGAGATAAGAATGGACTTTGCTGTTTTTCCGGCTGCAAGCTTATATTTCTTATATTGCTTCACTGCAAAATGCCTTGGTTCTTTCTTTTCCAATGCCTCAAAAAGCCTATCTATCGGATTTTTATAATTTTCATCGTCTTCTCTGACTTCTGAAGCATCTATCATGTCCAGCAGTGTTGCAAAATTCTTTTCTTCTTTTGGCGCTTCATAGTAGATATAGGCAATCAGAGCCGTGTAATAAAGCTTCTCGGCTTTCACCCAGAAATCTTCCCCTGCCTTTTCTCCTTCTCCTTTGGTATTGGCAATAATGGTCTGCACCAATTTCAGAATATCTTTTTCTGAATGGATATAGCTAAAAGGATTGTATTTCATACTTTTTTTGAAGTTAATGGTATTTAATATCCGAATTTCATACCCATTATCTTCCAGCATTTTGCCACACTCAAGAACTATCGTCCCTTTCGGGTCTGTTACGCAATAGGAAGAATGCATTTGCATAAGATTAGGCTTAACATAAAACCTTGTCTTCCCGGATCCTGATCCACCAATCACAAGAACATTTTTATTTCTTGCATACTTTGGATTGCTTGGTCTTCCATTCATGCTTAATCTCTCTGTTTTGGTAAGCAATATATTGTTTTGAAATTTTTCGTCCATGTACGGTTCAATGTCTTTCCTATTTCCCCAGCGAGCTGATCCGTACTCTTTCCCCTGTCTAAACTTTTTTGCATTTTTGCCTTTGGTATAGACAATAAATTTGATTAAAACTGCCGTCCCTATTCCCATGATAATGTCAATAAGATAAAGACTTGGGAAAAAGCTCATTCTGTTAAGCTCCAATAATCCTTGCAAGGTTTTATCTATCACATCACCGCCGGTATAGCTTCTGATATGATGAGAAAAAATATTCCCTAAATAGAAAAATGCAAGATAGGGAATATTTTGCTTTACAAATATTGCCTTATCCTGCACCTTAAATAAGCCTCTGATATCCTTTAGTATCTCCTCAATCATAGGCTTTGCTCCTTTTGCTTATTCTTGATTTTATCTTTGAAAATAGTATTTTTAACCAATTCTTTGAACTTCTCAAGGTTCTTATGGATAGACTCCTTCCTTTCTGTTTTTTTCTCCAAGTCTGCCAGGACCTTTTTTTAAATGCTTTATCCATGATTTTTTTACATCTTTCGCTTGAAAAAAATAGGGAATACTGCTTTGTCTTCTTATCTTTCATAACAGAAAACTTAACACCATATTTATTCAATTCTTTTTTTCAGGCTTTTTAAGCTCTTCTTCTCTAATAGCAATTTCTTCCAGTTGTCCTTTCTGAACCAAGTCCTTCAGCTTCACTTCATTACCCTTTTCACTGACAAATTTCTCCATTCCCCCAAATTTTTTAGCTTCTTTTAGTAATTTCTTTATCTGCTGAATAATCAGTTTTGCAGTGATTTTAGCTGCCTTTATTTCTAAGTTAAGGGTTTTATCGGATACTTCTTCATTGATCATGTTCCTTCACCTCCGCTCAATAATCGCTCTTTGTTTCGAGAAAGCTTCTCTTTTTGAATTTGCTTCCTGTAATCATGCCCTACAACCATAACCGGAATACACATCTCTATAATTCTTGAGTAAATTCTTTGATACTCCACACTTTCTATACAGTTTTGAATAGTGTCATAAGATAGATTTGTGGTAAATATGGTCGGCTTCCTTCTTAAGTACCGGCTGTTCACAATGTTGTACACCTGCTCCTTTGCATAGCTTGTGTCCCTTTCAATTCCCAAGTCATCTAAAATCAGTACGGAAGTATTAACCAAAGATTCAATGTAGGCATTCTTATCAAAGTCAAAACCACACTTTTGCATTTCATTCATAATCTGCGAAAAGTTCCGAATCTTCACCGTAATTTGATATTGCTCTATTAGAGCGTTGGCAATAGAACAGGCAAGATAAGTCTTTCCACTTCCAACAGAACCATAAAAAAGAAGTCCTATATTTTCCTTCTTCATTTGCTGATAATCCTTCACAAAGTTCTTGGCAATAAGAAGACTTTGATTTTCTTCTCCTTGATAATTCTCAAAGCTGTACTCCCATTCAGCTCTGGAACTAAAACAACTACTCTTGAGACGTTCTATTTCCAATTGCTTCTGTCTCTTAGCTTCTTTTTCTTCTCTCTGTTTGTCGCAATGACAAGATACACGACAAATCATCTTCCCACCAAAGAACTCCAAAATCTTTCCGTCTTTTCTTTCATGACAAGTCTTACAGTAAACATGTCCATCCTTTTCATATTCTTCATTTGCATCGTAGGAATACTCCACGCCCTCAATCCAAGTCCTTTTCATTTCACTCATTATAAATGCTCTCCTTTATCGTATTCTTCCAAACTGGGAATGTTGGAAGCTTTTATTCCCCTCCGATTTCCCTGATCTTTATAAAACCATGAAAGGATAGTTGCCTTATGGTCTTTGTAAGTCTTTCCCGTACTCTTAAGATATGCTGACAACCTTTCCACATAGTTTGAAAAATCCTTAACTAGAACTTCTTTCAATTCTTTTATTTCCTCATCTCTTAAATAAACGTTTTGAAAAATCCCATATGATTTTTTTCCAAAACTAAAATCAGGATAATTACCCTCATGTTTATTAATATTAGAATTAGTTCCGTGTATTTTCTTCACTTCCTGAAGTGTAGGTTCTTCACTTCTTGTATGTATATTCTTCACTTCTGAACTGTAGTTTTTACCTCCGGAAGAAATGATACTAAGAAAATCCTTTACATAAATGATATTTGGCTTTCCTAAACCCTGTTTCTTTCTCTCTATGAGCCCTAGTCCTCCTGTACTGTTATCTAATTCATTTAAAACTTTTACAGCTGTTTTATTAGATCTACCTAATACTTCCATAACCTCTTCCAACGTAAAAATGATGTATATTCTATTCTCTTGATCAATCCATTTATTTTTGAAGGACAAAGCCGTTCTCTCAAGTAAACAGGCATAAAGAATCTTGGCATCTGAAGATAAGGATTGAAACTTTCTATCAGTCACAAGAATCTTAGGAAGCATATAGTAACTAAATCGCTCACCATCTCGGTTATAAAAATAATCAAACTCCACATCTTCTCTCCTTTTTATTTTTTACATAATTTTAGGTATAAAAAAAGACGATAGAACTTTCTATCGCCTTCTTCATATAACTTCACTTCTCTTTTCTTAAAAAGATCGTATTCTCTGATTTAGCACTTCCAGGAAAGCAATAATTGTTGCACCCTATCATAGGTAATCCATAGGGACTGAGGATAAAGCCAACAATTAATGCCTCCAATGCAACTTTTTCCGTCCTGAAAGAATAGAAAAGAACCTATTGCTACAAAAAAATGCAAAGAATCATCAATAAATACAAGATAGCCGTTCCTATACTTAGCAAAAAAATGTTAGAAAAAGCGGTGCTAACCGATAATAGAAGACTAATAGGAAACAAGACAAGCTTAAATAGTATTCTCATAGGCAACCTCTTTTCTTTAATTAACTATCTATTCATCTACATACGATTACTAAGTTTATAATAGCACACGGGATGAAACAAGTCTTTGTAAATCATCAATTCTTTTTTTATAAAATGGCGGATGAAGTTAACTTCATCCGCCATAAGGCATAATCTCTTTGTCTTCAAAAATATTTCAATAACAAACAAAAATACTAATACAACTTTGCTCCTGCCGGGATATGGTTATCTGCCATCAGCAAATGCAATTCTTCCTCATCACTATCCTTCTTCTGATTAATAGCGGAAAGTAGCATACCGCGGGACTCTACGCCCATCATTGCTCTTGGGGGAAGATTTGTGATAGCAATCAAGGTCTTTCCAATCAGCTCTTCCGGCTCATAAAAGTCATGAATGCCGGAAAGAATCGTTCTGTCCGTACCGGTTCCGTCGTCCAAGGTAAACTGTAAGAGCTTCTTACTCTTGGAACGGCAAAGCAATCCTTTACCTTTACCGCACGGAAGTCAGACTTACTGAAAGTCTCAAAGTCAACCTGTTCTTCGAAGAGAGGTTCAATCTTCACGTTTGAAAAATCAATCTTTTCTGGAACGGTCGCAACTTGGTCGCAAATTCCGTTTCCATTACCCTTAGATGCCCTATTTCCCTCATCTTTCTTCTCTAAAGACTTCATCGTAGGGAAGAGTAAAACATCACGAATCGATGCCGAGTCGGTGAGAAGCATCACAAGACGGTCAATACCGTAGCCGATTCCGCCTGTTGGGGGCATACCGATTTCCATAGCATGTAAGAAATCTTCATCGGTGTGGTTCGCTTCCTCGTCTCCTGCATCCGCTAAAGCATCCTGCGCCTTGAAACGCTCTCTCTGGTCAATCGGATCGTTTAGCTCAGAGTAGGCATTTGCCATTTCTCTTCCGTAAATAAAGAGCTCGAAACGCTCTACCTTCGTCGGGTCGCTCGGCTTCTTCTTCGTGAGCGGGGAAATGGATAAGGGATGATCCATGATAAAGGTCGGCTGGATAAGCTTCTCTTCGCAGTACTCTTCGAAGAAGAGGTTCTCGATGTCCCCGATACCGTGGTGCTCTTCAAAGGCAATTTCCTTTTCTTTAGCAAGGGCTCTTGCCTCTTCCAAGGTTTGAATCTCATCAAAGTCGATGCCTGCATATTCCTTAATGGCATCGGTCATGGTCAGTCTTCTAAAGGGGCTTTCCAGATCGATAGGAGTCCCCTGATAGCTGATATGAAGAGTTCCGCAGACCTTTTCCGCAAGGTAACGGAACATGGACTCGGTAAGCTCCATCATGCCGTCGTAGTCGGTGTACGCCTGATAGAGCTCCATCAAAGTGAATTCCGGGTTATGACGGGTGTCGATTCCCTCATTACGGAACACTCTTCCAATCTCATAAACACGCTCCATACCGCCGATAATCAGACGCTTTAAGTAAAGCTCGAGAGAAATACGAAGCTTTACGTCCTCATTTAAGGCATTGTAATGGGTCTCAAAAGGACGAGCTGCCGCACCGCCTGCATTTTCAACAAGCATCGGTGTCTCCACTTCCATGAAATCTCTTCCGGCAAGGAAATTTCGAATTTCACGGAGAATCTCGGAGCGCTTCATAAAAACCGTACGGCTATCTTCATTCATGATGAGATCCACATAGCGCTGGCGATAACGGGTATCCGTATCCTGTAAACCATGGAACTTTTCCGGAAGCGGATAGAGGGACTTGGAGAGCAGAACAATCTTCTCTCCGTGAATGGAAATCTCACCTGTCTGAGTCTTAAACACAAAGCCGGAAACCTCCACAATATCTCCGATATCCAACTTCTTATAGGTCTTGTATTCCTCTTCCCCAAGACTTTCCCGACTCACATAGACCTGAATCTTTCCGTCTCTATCCTGCACATGAAGAAATCCTGCCTTTCCCATGACACGTTTTGCCATAACACGGCCGGCAATCACTACCTGCTGATTTTCCAAAGCAGAGAAGTTCTCTTTAATCTCTGTAGAGTGATGCGTCTGCTCCGCTTTCGTAATCAGAAACGGGTCCGCCTGAGCGTCCTGTAATTCTTTCAACTTGTCATATCTTGCCTTTAAAATATGGTTCATGTCCTGCTGATTTGCATTGTTCTTTTCCTTTTCGCTCATAGCTCTCCCTTTCTGTTCTCTACTGTTAGACATATTCATCTACCGTCAGACATATTCATCTACCGTCAGACATATTCATCTACTGTTAGACATTTCATCAAAAAAGACTTCTTTCATTGTCGTGAATTTTAATCCGGATTCATCAAAGAAGTCTTTCTACTCAATATCTTATTCTTCAGTATAACGTTCCACAGACAAAACCTTGTATTCCATATTTCCTGCCTGTGTCTCTACAACAATCTCATCTCCTGCCTTGTGGTGCAGTAATGCCATGCCCACCGGAGATTCATTGGAAATCTTACCTTGTAAGGAGTTCGCTTCTGTAGATCCTACGATGTGATACACCACTTCCTCGTCAAATTCCTTGTCATAGAGCTTTACTTTGCAACCGATATTGATGCTGCCTTCTTCCGCATCGTCCACCACTTCTGCATTTTTCAGCAGGTTTTCAATTTCCACGATACGCTCTTCGATCTCTCTCTGCTCGTCCTTCGCTGCGTCATACTCTGCGTTCTCGGATAAATCTCCCTGCTCTCTGGCTTCTTTGATTTTCTCTGCGATTTCCTGTCGTCGATTGACCTTTAAATCATGTAATTCCTTCTCCAGCTTGTTTAAGCCGGCTCTTGTGAGGAGATTCTTTTTTGCTTCTGCCACGATATCTTCCTGACCTTTCTTTATTATTGAAACGAGTAAGACCCGCTATCCATGAGAAAAAATCTTACTATTCATGAGAAGATAATCTCGATATTCATGAAAAGACGAAACCCGTTCTCTTTAAAAATTGATATGGTGTATCCTGAAAGAAGGAAACAGCACTTGTTAAGAATACGGCCTCCGGTCCGCCGGAAGCCGTAAAGCGTTCAATACAAATGGATATTTTAACAATTCGGTGTAAAGAAGTCAATCTATTTTCTATAGACTCTCCACCATCTTATAGACTTCTCTCAAATCCTGTTCCTGATTCACCTGTTTCCGCCATCTTGCCGAGTCCGGAAGTCCCTCCATATACCACGATAAATGCTTTCGCATTTCTAAAAGCGCAAGATGTTCCCCTTTGATGTCCTCCATAAGATGAAGATGCCGAAGCATCATTTCTTTTCGTTCTTCCAAAGAAAGGGCAGACTCTTTCACCCCCTTTTCCAGGAGGCTGCGAATTTTTCGTATCAAGAAAGGATTTCCCTGTACACCTCTTCCGAGGGAAATGCCGTCCACTCCGGTGGATAAGAGCATTGCCAGGGCATCTTCTTCCGTGAAAATGTCTCCATTTCCAAAAAGCGGAATCTTTACAGCTTCCTTGGCTTTTCGAATCCAATCCCAATTTGCCTTTCCTCGGTAGTACTGCTCTCTTGTCCTGCCATGTACCACGATGGCGGAGACCCCTGCACTTTCCGCAACTTTCACAAAGTCCAAAACATTGATATGGGAGTCCGTAAAACCTAAACGGCACTTTACGGTAACCGGCTTCTCGACAGCTTTTACCATGGAAGATAAGATTTTCTCGACCAGAGGAAGATTTTCCATAAGAGCGGATCCCTCCTGATTTCGCACGACTTTCGGTACGGGACAGCCCATATTGATGTCTATGATATCAAAATCCGCTTCCACCCGTTTCGCCATTTCCGCCATGATTTCCGGATCCGAACCAAAAAGCTGCACTGCTCTAAACCCCGGCTCTTCTCCCTTTTCCAAGAGAGAATCCGTGTTCTTATTACCATATAGAATCGCTTTTGCAGAAACCATCTCCGTGCAGGATAGACTCACCCCCATCTCCTTACAGAGTATGCGATAAGGCAGGTCGGTAACGCCCGCCATCGGTGCCATCAGGATATTTCCCGGAAGCTCGAGTTTTCCGATACGAACAGGATGAAAGAGCGCTTTCCTTTTCATCGTACTTTCTTTAGCAATTTCTTTTTCTTCCGGCATAAGAGGAAGAAGCTCCTCCTTTAAGGAGAAGCCTTCTATCCCGTGTGCCTTTATGATATTTTCAATTCTATTTTTAAAATCTTCGTTCAAAATCACTCTTTATCTTCTCTTAGCGTACCAGAAGCTGTGCAACCCGGTACTGCTCTTCATCAATATCCTTCTTCATCTGCAATGCTTCCTGAATATCATAGTCCACAAACTCGCCCTTCTTATAGGCAACAAGCCTGTTCGACTTCCCTGCACAAAGCAATTCCACCGCTCTTGCTCCCATGATAGACGCATAATATCTATCCTTACAGGTCGGTGATCCGCCTCGCTGCATATGTCCGAGAATCGTCGCTCTGGTCTCGATTCCCGTGGCAGCCTCAATGCGACTTGCCATGGAAGAGGAGTGCCCGATCCCCTCCGCATTGATGATGATGTAATGCTTTTTTCCCTTTTTTCGGCTTTCAATGATTCGGTTAATGATGGCCTGCTCGTCTCCCTCATATTTTTCCGGCAGAAGGATTTCCTCCGCTCCATTTGCCACACCGCACCAAAGGGCAATATAGCCTGCTCGTCTTCCCATGACTTCGATAATGGAGCAACGCTCGTGAGAAGTGGAAGTATCACGAATCTTATCAATTGCCTGCATAGCGGTATTAATGGAAGTATCAAAACCGATGGTATAGTCCGTGCACGCGATATCGAGGTCAATGGTTCCCGGAACGCCGATGGTGTTCACTCCGAGTGCAGAAAGCTTTCCCGCTCCCATAAAAGATCCGTCTCCTCCAATCACGACCATGCCGTCAATCCCGTGCTTCTTACAAATCTCTGCACCCTTCTTCTGCCCTTCAGCGGTGGTAAATTCTTTGCAACGTGCAGTATAGAGGATGGTTCCTCCGCGGCTGATGATATCCGATACGGAATGGCTGTTCATATCTACAATTTCTTCCTCTAAAAGTCCTGCATAACCACGCATGACGCCCTTAACCTTTAAATTATGATGAATTGCCGATCTAACCACACTTCGAATTGCGGCATTCATCCCCGGAGCATCTCCACCGGAAGTTAATATCCCAATCGTCTTCACCGCTGCCATAATTTTCTCCTCCTCTATTCTCAAAACCATATCGTTAAAATCAATAAAATATTGTGTGTTTATTTTTTACTAAATAACGGTTAGCAAAAAATATCTCGATTAAGCACAATATATTACTGTATTTCTATAGGAATTTCAAGGACTTTGTCTTTTCTTTCACATTTTCTGACCCAAATTTTTCCATAAGAACTGCTCCGCTTTCTTCAGTGCAATCAACCCTGAATCCGCTCGGAAGACGTTTTATGGCTTTTTCCTTTTTGAGATACAGTACCACTTCGCTTTCTCCGCTATATTCCCGAAGGAGCTGCAGGAGTTCCGCCTCTCTTTTTGCATACTCTTCCTTATCTTGGAACTGTATCCATACTTCTTTCGGCACTTTTCCAAAGGGAATTATCTTTTCCGCAATGAGCTTTGCTTCCCCCTCATCCTTTTTCTGGATTCTACCTTTCACAAAGACCTTTCCGTCTTCTTCCAAAAAGCCTTTGACGCTTTCAAAGACACGGGGAAATGCCACCACTTCCACAGCTGAAGTATTGTCCTCTATCGTAAGGAAAGCCATCATCTCATTTTTCTTCGTGATTCTCTTATTGATATTCGTAAGGAGTCCGCCCACGATGCAGACTTCGTCGTCCCGGATACCGTCCTCTTTCTGCTCTTCCTGTGCCTCTTCGGAAAAATCCACGGCTCTTCTCGTGCAGACCTCCTTCATCAAGGCCTTATCACTATCTAACGGATGTCCGGAAAGATAAACCCCTAGAGCATCCTTTTCATTTCTAAGAAGCTCTGCCTTCGGGAACTCCTCCAAATCCGGAAAAAGCAGTTCAAAGTCTCCCTTTTCTTCCGACTCCTCTCCAAGGAGGTCGGAAAGACTCATCTGTCCGGGGATCGTGTCTTTCTTCCCCTTTTGCAGGTCTTCCAGCACTTCCGAAAGCATCACGAGCTTCTCCCTCCGATTTCCTTCCAGACTATCCAAAGATCCGGCATGAATAAAGGATTCCATAGCTCTTCTGTTTAAGCCCTTTGCACTCATTCGAAGCACGAAGTCTTCAAAGTTCTTAAAGCTTCCCTTTTTCTTTCCTCTAAAATGGTTTCCGCGGCAGTTCTTCCCACTCCCTTAACCGCAGAGAGACCGTAACGGATTTCTCCGCCCTTTACGGAAAATCCCACCTCCGCTTCATTGATATCGGGCGGGAGAATGGGAATCCCCTCCTCTCTTGCCACTTCAATGTATTCTGCAGTTTTTACGGTATTGTCCATAAAGGAACTCATGGTTGCGGCATAAAATTCAGGAGCATAGTAGCGCTTTAAGTACGCTGTCTGATAGGAAAGAAGAGCATAGGATACGGCATGAGACTTATTAAAGGCATAGTTTGCAAAGTCAATCATTTTGTCGTAAATACGATTTGCCACTTCTTCCGAATTTCCCTTCGAGAGGCAACCGTATATTCCCTCTTCTTTGTTTCCGTAAACAAAGCTCTGTCTGGCCTTTTCCATTTCCTTCAGCTTCTTCTTACTCATGGCACGGCGAAGCAGGTCGGCAGCACCCATACTAAATCCCGCAAGGTCTCGCACAATCTGCATAACCTGCTCCTGATAGACAATAACGCCGTAGGTATTTTTTAAAATCGGTTCCATTTCCTTACAGTCATAGTGGACTTTCTCCGGATTCTTCTTCCCCGCAATGTAGTCGGGAATAAAGTCCATGGGCCCCGGGCGGTAAAGAGCGACTCCCGCGATGATATCATCAAGGTTCGACGGGCGTAGGCGCTTCATAAAGTTTACCATACCGCTTGATTCCAGCTGGAATACTCCTGCGCAATCGCCCTTTGACAGCATGGCATAGACTTCGCTGTCTTCATAGTTTAAATGGTCAAGGTCAATCCGAATTCCGTGATTTTTTTCTACAAAACGGATGGCATCCTGAATCACCGTCAAAGTACGGAGGCCTAAAAATCCATTTTCAAAAGTCCCAGCTCTTCGATGGTTGTCATCGTAAACTGGGTGGTGATGGAACCGTCCTGCGCCTTTGCCAAAGGGACATAGTCGGAAACCGGTCCGCCGGCAATCACCACACCTGCTGCGTGCATAGAACTGTGACGGGGGAGTCCCTCAAGACGAAGACAGAGGTCAATCATGTTTTTAGTCTCTTCTTCCGTGTCGTAGAGCTCTTTTAGCTCCTTGCTGACCGACAGCGCCTTTTGCAGAGTCATATTGAGTTCCGCAGGAACGAGCTTAGCAAGCTGGTCACACTTGGCATAAGGGACATCCAGAACTCTTCCGACATCACGAATAACCCCTCTTGCCGCAAGGGTTCCAAAGGTAATAATCTGGCTAACCTGCTCTTTCCCGTATTTTCTTCCGACGTAATCGATGACTTCCTGTCTTCTTTCGTACTCAAAGTCCACGTCGATATCCGGCATGCTGACTCTTTCGGGATTTAAAAAGCGCTCAAAAAGGAGCTTATGCTGTATGGGATCCACATCGGTGATTCCGATTGCGTAAGCCACGATAGAGCCTGCTGCAGAACCTCTTCCCGGTCCCACGGCAATGCCGGAAGTTTTTGCAAAGTTAATATAGTCCCAGACCACAAGGAAATAGTCGACAAAACCCATGTTCCGGATGACTCCCAGTTCATAGTAGAGGCGTTCCTTCTTCTCTTCCGTGACTTCTCCGTAGCGTTTTTCCAAGCCCTTTAGGCAAAGCTCTTCCAAATAACGGTAAGAATCCTCATAGCCCTCCGGGATGCGGTACTTCGGTAAATGGTATTTTCCAAACTCAATCTCTACCTGACAACGCTCTGCAATACGCGCTGTATTTTCCAAGGCTTCTTTCGCAAAGGGGAAAAGCGCTTCCATTTCCTCTTCACTTTTAATGTAGAACTGTCCTCCCGGATAGCGCATCCTATCCTCATCCTGCAACTTTTTTCCGGTCTGCAGGCAGAGCAGGATATCATGCGGTTTTGCGTCTTCCTTATAGGTATAGTGAATGTCATTTGTTGCAACAAGAGGAATCCCTGTCTCCTCATGGAGCCTTAGCATGCCTTGATTGACCAGCTTTTGCTCCGGGTATCCATGGTCTTGCATTTCGAGGAAAAAGTTCCCTTTTCCGAAAATGTCTTCATAGCGGCAAGCTGCCTCTTTCGCCTTTTCAAAGTCGTTATAGCGAAGTGCACGGGAAACCTCTCCTGCAAGACAGGCGGAAAGGGCAATGAGACCCTCATGGTATTTTTCCAATGTGGCATAGTCCACACGAGGCTTATAGTAGTAGCCCTCCGTAAAGCCCAAAGAAACCAGCTTCATCAGATTATGGAAGCCGGTATCGTTTTCCGCAAGAAGGACAAGATGATAGTATCTCGCTTCTCCCTTTTGGAGGCTTTTCTCCGCCATATCTTCCGTGAGATAGATTTCCGAACCAAGGATAGGATGAATCCCCTGTTTCTTGGCTTCCCTGTAAAAGTCAATGACACCGTACATCACTCCGTGATCCGTTAAAGCGCAGGAATCCATGCCCAGTTCCTTTATCCGGGAAATCATCTCCGGGATCTTTCCTGAGCCGTCCAACAAGCTATAGCTGCTGTGAACATGTAAATGTGTAAATGCCATTTTTCTCTCTGTTCTCCTTCTTAGCTTAAAACACAGTATTCTCTTTCCTAATATACAAGCAAAAGCTGTATATACAAAAATAAAGGACTTTCGGAATACTTTACCCGAAAGCCCCTTCTTTCACAAGAGTCTGTATTCTATATTGCTTCTCCCAAAAGGTAGTCGCTGATTGCCATAATAGCTGCCTCTTCGTCTTCTCCCTCTGCAGAAACATAAAGTTCTGTACCGTTATCCAAGCCCAATGCCATCATGCCCATGATAGACTTGGCATTGACTCTTCGATTTCCCTCAGACATATAAATGCTCGACTGGAAACTGCTGGCAATCTGTACCAGCATTGCCACCGGATGATCCTCCTTGTTCCTCGGTAAATTTACTGTAATATTGTTATCTTTCATAGTCTGTGCCTCCCTAGTGCCTATGAGCATCCAAAACGCAGATTGATTAAATTCCATCACGAAGCTCTTTTGCAATTCTAGCTAGTTTACGCAGTCGATGATTGACACCGCTCTTTCCGATTGGTGTTGCGAGCCCCTTGGAAAGTTCTTCAAGGGATGCGTCAGGATAGAGTAAACGCTGTTCAGCAACTTCTCGTAAACCGGATTCAATTCGTTCCAATCCTATTGTTTCTTTGATAAGAAGAATGTCTTCCTGTTGCTTAACACTTGCCTTAACCGTACGATTAATGTTTGCCGCCTCAAAATTGACTCTACGGTTAACATTCTCGCTGACTTCCTTGAGAATACGAGCATTTTCCAATTCCATCAGGCTGTCAAAAGCCCCTAGAATCTTCAATACATCCGCTATTTCCCCTGCATCCTTCAAGTACACTATGGGATTTTTCCTCGTAGTCCTCTCTTCGGACGAATCGAAAAGCTTTCTAATATCTCCTCTATTCGCTCCATCTCCTTGGACGACTCCGGTATAAATTCCAGATGGTATTCTTTCATGGGATCCGTTACGGAAGCTCCGGCAAGAAAAAAATGTCTCAACTCTTCCTTGTTTTTCTCCCTATCATATGGCTTCATCTTAATTGTTTTTCCGGGGTCTGTAAAGCCTATTTTCAGTAGTTCAGCCTTAATTCTCTTCGAAAAAGAGGATTTTTTAATTCCCTTTTCTTTGCTTTTGAATTTTTCCACTATACGATTTGCCCTATAATTTTCCTTGTTTTTCTTGAATTTTTTACAATTTTCTTCGTTTATAAATTGCATATTATTTATTTATATCTCTATGGTCCAGTCTCACTCCGATATTTTCCATATCCTTTATGGATTGATACAATTTTTCGGCAATGCTAACCGAGCGATGCTTTCCTCCGGTGCACGCAATGCCGATAACCAGTTGGTTTTTCCCCTCACTGATGTATAAAGGAATCAAAAAATCCAACAGATCTTGCAACTTATGCAGGAATTTTTCCGCATTGCCATCCTGAAATACAAAGCGCTGTATGATCTCTTCCATGCCCGTATGGGATTTCAAATCCTTTTCATAATACGGATTCGGTAAAAAGCGGACGTCAAAGAGCAGGTCCAAGTCTTCCGGAATGCTGTACTTAAAGCCAAAAGAAACGATACTGAGCTGGAGATTCTTATATTTTTTCTTTTCCAAAAAGATGGAAAAAAGCTGGCTTCTCAATTCTTTCGTTAAGAGCTTCGAAGTATCAATGATGATATCCGCTTTCTTCCGCAAAAATGCCAACTTCTTCCGTTCGGAAGCAATGCCCGTCTCCACTCTTCCCTCCTTGGAAAGGGGGTGCGATCTTCTGGTTTCTTTGAAACGCTGGATCAGAACCTCATCCTTCGCATCCAAAAAGACAATCTGAAAGGAGATTTTCTCTTCCCAACGGGAAAGATGCTCTTCCAGCCCATCCAAATCCTGTATATTTCTGCTGTCAATTCCGAGAGCAATCTGTTCTTCCCTGCCGTTTCCATCACAAGCTCCAAGAATTTATCCAGCAAGGCAACCGGGAGATTGTCTATACAATTGAATCCGAAATCTTCCAGAATCTTCAGCGCAACCGTCTTTCCCGCACCGCTCATGCCGGTCAGGATAAGACAGGAGCGCTTTGCTTCCTTTTCGTTTCGGAGCGCTCTTTCCATCTCTTCCAAAATCAGCTCCTTCTATTGCTAAATGCTCCTTCTATTACCAAAAACTATCCTTTGCTAAATGCTATTCTCTACTATAAAATTCCTTCTTCTAAAACTTGCCCCACAGTTTGATTTCTGTTTCCAGCTGCACGCCCTCTTTCTCTTTCACCACTCTTTTCACTTCTTCGATCAGCTCATAGATATTTCTTGCTGTAGCTTCCCCTAGATTCACCACAAAACCGCAGTGTTTCTCTGAAACGGCAGCATTTTCCATACGAAAGCCCCTGAGCCCTGCGACTTCAATGAGGCGAGAGGCATAGTCTCCCTCCGGTCTCTTAAAAGTAGAACCGGCAGAGGGCAGTTCTAAAGGCTGTTTCTCCGCTCTTCTTGCGCGAAAATCCTCCATCTTCTCCCGAATGGAAGCCGGTTCTCCCTTCTTTAAAAGGAAGCTTGCAGAAAGACAGAGCATCCCGTCTTCCACTGCAGAGTGTCGATAAGAAAAATCCATTTTCGAAAGCGGAAGTTCAAGCAATTCGCCGCTTCTTTTGCAAAAGACACCATGATGAAAGACGTCTTTGATTTCACTGTTATAGGCACCTGCATTCATTTTCACAGCGCCTCCCACAGTACCGGGAATACCCGAAAGAGCTTCCATTCCCGTGTACCCCTTTTCTTCCGCAAATTTTGCAAGCTCGGAAAGACTTGTTCCGGCAAGAGCCGTAAAAATTGCAAGTTCCTCTACATCCTCTATGTCTTTTATGTCTTTTATGTCTTCTTTGTTTTTAAGGGGAAAATCATCTTTTATCCGTGCGGCTTTCTGATTCTCTTCTTTTCTCTTTTCTCCCAAATACTCCTTATAGGAACAAAATTGCATTCCGGAAAGATTTTCCCGAAGAAGAATCACCGGAGCGTCCAGTCCCTCGTCGGAAATCAGGACATTGGAGCCTTTTCCGAGGACATAGAAGTCCTTTCTTTCTGTATACAGTTCCTTAAGAAGTCTTTCCACATCTTCAAAAGAGCGGGGTATATAAAGGTCCTTTGCCTTTCCTCCTACTAAAAAGCTGGTGTATTCTTTTAGTAGCTTGCCTTTAAAATGTTCCATTTACCCCTCTTCCTGCTTCTTCATGTTCTTTGTTACTCGCTCATACAGAACCTGAGCTGCATTGTAGCCCATCTTCTTCGCTCTGTTATTGATTGCGGCACACTCCACAATAATGGCCACATTTCTACCCGGGCGGATTGGGATATCATAACTGATAACTTGATTTCCCAGGTATTCCGTATAATTGTCTTTTAAGCCCAGGCGGTCATAGTCTTTGTCCCTCGACCACTCGGCAAGGGAAATGACCATGTTGATCGTTTGAGTATCCTTTACGGACTCGACACCGAACATCTGCTTTACGTCGATGATTCCAATACCGCGCAGCTCAATAAAATGTTTGGTCACATCCGGCGCAGTTCCTACCAATGACTCATCGGAGACCTTGCGAATCTCCACAACATCATCACTGACCAAACGATGTCCTCTCTTAATCAATTCCAGTGCCGCCTCGGACTTTCCGATACCGCTGTCCCCGGTAATGAGAACACCTTCTCCGTATACATCCACCAAAACCCCGTGCACTGTAATCATAGGGGCCATCTTCACCTTCAGCCAACGAATAATTTCCCCCTCCAGCTCGGTAGTGGGGCGCTCGCTGGAAAGAAGAGGAATCCCCGCTTCCTCACAAGCGGAAATCATGCAAGAATCCGGCTCTATATCTCTGGCGTAAATGATACAGGGAATAGGGTACCTTGTAATTTCCGCATATCTGGCTCTTCGCATGGGCTTATCCATAGTCATAAGATAGGCCGTCTCCACATTTCCGATAATCTGCACTCGTTCCGAATCAAATTGCTTAAAAAAAAACCCGCAAGCTGCAATGCAGGCCTGTTCACATCGGGAATGGTCATAAAAATCTTATCCGTATCTATAGAAGGAGTCAGATTCTTTAACCCCTCCTTCTCTATCAGCTGAGAAACACTAACTTTTTCGTTACTTTTCATGAGCTCCTCCTGTACCTGTTTTTGTTCCTAAAGTATAGGTTTTCCCGACTGAAATTGCAATCCCCGAAAAGCTATGCTAGACTCTAGCGAAGAAGAAAGGAAGCGCCGTGTATGGATAGTAGAGAGAAAAAAGAAGAGGCTATCGGCATTTTTGATTCAGGCGTCGGGGGCATCAGTGTACTAAAAGAGCTGCAAAAGGAAATGCCATACGAAAATTTTATCTTCTACGGAGACCAAAAAAATGCACCTTACGGAGAAAAATCCGGGGATGAAGTCCGTACTCTTTCCCTGGAGGCTTATCTTTTTTTACAAAAAAAGAAGGTAAAAGCCACCGTGATTGCCTGCAATACCGCAACCTCCGCCGCTGCTCGTTTTCTGCGGGAGCGCTTCTCGGATGAAATCATCATCGGTATGGAACCGGCAGTGAAGCCTGCTGCCCTTTTTCAGGGAAAAAATACCGCTGAAGAAGATTGCAGAGAAGAAGATCAATGCAGAAAAGATAAGCCTGAAAAAGATAAGCCCGAAATAGATGAATCCCAAAAAGATGAGTTCCAAAAAGATGAATCCCAAAAAGATGAGTCTCAAAAAGAAACAGTAAAGAAAAGAATTCTTGTCATGGCTACAGAAAGTACCTTAAAGGGCGATAAGCTTCACCACTTGATTGAAAGCCTGAAAGAGCAAGGAGAATACATCCTTCTTCCTGCACCGGGAATCGTTCGCCTCTTGGAGGAGGGCAAAGGACACGGAGAAGAAATGCGCACTTATCTGAAGGAGCTCCTTTCTCCTTATAAGAAAGGAAGTATTTCTTCCATCGTACTGGGATGCACGCATTTTCCCTTTGTAAAAAAAGAAATTATGGATGCTTTAGGATATACTGTCCCCTTCTTTGACGGTGCAAAAGGAACAGCAAGGGAGACCAGGCATCGATTAGCGGAAAAGGGACTGCTGCGTAATGAACTTCATGATGCAGACAGAAGAACTCCAAATCCAAGTGTAGAGCTATACAGCAGTACAGGCGATAGCAGTCTCTTAGAGACTTTCTACCGCCTGCCGATTTAAGCTATAGATTTAACATTATTTTAGCTTGATATTGTAATTTTAACATTTATCCAAGCCTGTCATTTTACTGACGGGCTTTTTTCTTTGCTGCATAAGCAATGCCGAGAAGAGCAATTGCACCGATAGCCATTCCTGCCGATTTCGGGAATCCGCTTCCACTCTTTCCGGCATTCGTACTTCCCTGATTTCAGCACTTGCTTCACTTTCCATCTCTTCCTGATTCGTGTTTTCCATGCTTTCTTCTTCGGCCACTTCATATCGGATGGAAAGAGCCTTAGTACTGAAAACATAGTGCTCATCCTTTACTTCACTTGCAATTTCCGTCTCTCCGTCAAAGAAGCTTGCCATTCCTTTAAAAGCGGAAGTCGGAATCGAAAAGTGCAGTTCTTCTTTCACTTCCGTTACGGGATTTCCGTAGTGATCCACGATGAGAAGCTCTCCGTTTTCTTCCTCTTCCCCCGGCTTAACCTGCAGCTTTAAACCAAGTTCGGAACTATTCTTCGGAACGAGTACCTCTGTACCGGAAAATACTGCCGTAGCGCGTCTTCCGCTAAAGTGGATGGTGTAATCATTTTCCTTGATATAGTTTTGGAACTTCTCTTTGATTTCCTTATGAATTTCCTTTAAAGTTTCAAACGCCTTTTCTGCATCCTCTTGATTTTTCGCAGTTGCTTCTTCGGCACTCAGCATCGTTGTTACGGCATTTTGCAATTCTTCACTTTCCAAAGTATTGATTTTCTCGGATACGATAGGCTGAAACTCGTCACGATTGTACTCCACCATGTAAAGGGTATCCATGGCAAGCCAATATACGGAGTCTTCATTAAATTCATTTTCCTCATTCTCCGCTTCCTTAATCCCTGCCGTCTGGTTCGGATAGTACGCTACAAACGGAGAAGTAAGAGGAGAGCCCAGTGCAAGCCACATGGTTCCCGGATACTCTGCTGTTGCAGTAGAAGGAACATGGTAAATATGTGCTTCCATCGTATTTCTGTTTCCGATGGGGTATAAGTCTCCGCGACTCATATCATCGGCTACCTTATCAATAGTTTCCAGACGATTTCTGGTAAATGCCATGGCATCTGCCAGCGTGATTTTCTTTGCCGTCTCCTGCAAGAAAGGATAACGATTTCCGTCAAACTTCGCATCCGGATTAAACTGCTTGATACCGGAGCAAACGCGGGACTCCGTACTATCGGATAGCTCCCCTGCATAGGAAGCATATAAATCAATAGACGAGCTTTCTTCATTACCCTTTAAGGTCTTCGCTTCACTTGCCACCTTAAAGATATCCTTCGAGTAAATATACATACCGTCTTTGGAAATGTTGAAATGCTCTTTCTCCTCTCCCACGCTTAATTCACATTCATTTAACCAGAAAGAATTCGGGAAAACGGAATATTTGTCACTCGGATACTTCATCGCTACAAACTGGTGTCCGGTATAGATTTCCATATACCAAAGCTCGTTATGGTCCGCTACCACAAGACCATTTCCCTCTGCAGCGCCCTTTGTTGCTACCTCTTCCGCAATAAACTCCACAGCCTGTCTTGCATTTTCACAGCTTCCGAGCACTGCCGTTGTGATGATGGCTTCGGTAATCCCAACCGGTACCGAGCTGTCCGTTCCGTCCAGATAAGGATCCACAGCAAGTACCTCATCGTTTGCACTTGCAGAAACGGTCATATCCGCAATGAGGCCCTTTTCATTAAATCCCGCCTCGTCAAAGTTACCGTACTCCGGTGTTGTATCACTTACCGAGGTATAGCGATAAGAGTCGTGAATAAACGTAAAAGAGTAGCCGTTATCCGGGTCGTAAGACACGTCCTGCATGGTCTCTCCGCTCTTATACTCTCCGGCAGGATGAACCTTATACACCTTATTATGGTTAACTTCCAGATCCTCCGTACGTCCAAATCGTACTGCCGTCTTCGGTAAGGTCCTTTCCGACAATCACTCCTGTACAGGCATAAGCCGAAAATACAGCGGAAATGCTGAGACCCGCCGCCAAAAAACAGCCACACAACATGGAAACAGTTTTTTTCATTTTTTCTCCCTTCGTCCAAGTCCTATCCCGGCTTATTCGGAAACCGGGAAAACACAGCTCATCTTCTTATAATTGTATTATAAATTATACATTTTGACGAATATGGAAAATAATCCGATACTTTCTTGTATATTTTCACAGAAAGCCGATAATAATGGACCGAAGAGATGATAAAACTGTTTTCGAATCTTCAAATCGATGAACCGGGAATAAAAACGAAAAAAGGGCGGGAAAGAATGAAGAAAAAATATTTCTAATTTTTTGCTTGACAATAAAAATGAATCTTTGTATAGTATACGGGTGCTACGGCATATGCGCCCTTAGCTCAGCTGGTAGAGCAGTAGACTCTTAATCTATTTGTCCAGGGTTCGAGTCCCTGAGGGCGCAGTCTTAAAAAAGGATGTCACGAGTTGACATCCTTTTTGTTTTGTACACTTCTCTTATTTTTTTCTGAATACTTTTTCCGATTCTTCCGCTTTCTCTAAAGCTTTGTTATACTAGGACAGAATGGCGAAATTTTTAGTATTTCTCTATATTAAAGGAGTGCTTATGCAAAATATATTGGTTTGTGATGATGATAAACAGATTGTGGAAGCCATATCCATTTACCTTACGGGAGAGGGCTTCCATGTACTCAAGGCTTATGACGGCTTTGATGCTTTAAAAATCATGGAAAAGGAGGCTCTGGACCTCCTGATTTTGGATGTGATGATGCCGGGACTGGACGGCATTCGAACTACTTTAAAGATTCGAGAGAAGAGCTCCGTTCCCATTATCATCCTTAGCGCAAAAAGTGAGGACACGGACAAGATTTTGGGCTTAAACATCGGTGCGGATGACTATATCACAAAACCCTTTAATCCTCTGGAGCTTGTTGCAAGGGTAAAGTCTCAGTTACGACGCTATACCCAGCTTGGCAATATGAACGAAACGGCGAAGGGCGATGCCGTCTACAGCTGTGGCGGTTTATTGATTAATGACGACACAAAAGAAGTAAGTGTGGACGGAGAACAGGTCAAGCTGACTCCGATTGAGTACAATATTCTTCTCCTTCTTGTCAAAAATGCAGGGAAGGTATTTTCCATTGATGAGATTTATACTTCCATCTGGAATGAGGAAGCAATCGGTGCGGATAACACCGTTGCCGTACATATTCGACACATTCGTGAAAAAATTGAAATCGACTCCAGAAAGCCCAAGTATCTGAAGGTGGTTTGGGGCGTAGGTTATAAGATTGAAAAGCAAGGAAAGACCGAGGAATAAAATGAAAAAGTTTTTCATCCCTTTCTTACATCTCTTTTCCCTGTTTCTTCTGCTTTGCAGCCTGGTTCTTTTGCATTTTGCACCAAAGGGTGGAGATGCTGTCTCTTTCTTAAAGGAGAAAGACTATCTCTCCTCTTCCGACTTTGACAGTGCCATTTCCGAAAGTGTCAACGATATCTTTGATTACATTGATTTAAGGGATATCTTCGAGACAAGGGGGACTTTGGACTTAAATCACACCATTGCGCAAAGTGAGACTAATGGCGCCACCAGATCCTACAGCTTGGACTATTTAATCAAATATGCCCGCTCTATGGGCTATTATTTAAACGAAAAGAATGAAATCATGGAAGATGGACCGGCCACCGTCACAAAAGAACAGGACGAGAAAGAGCATATGGTCCGGGTTATTTATCGTGCTTATCTTCCTGACTATCAACCGGCGACCCCTGCAGACGGCTTTATGAGTCTGGGACGCTTAGCCAAGGAGGCACTGGGATATCTTGCGAAATACTATGCTATTCGTTCCCGCTACTTTGATAAGGGTTCCAACTTCTCTTTTTATGTAGCCTATTCCAGTGAAGGAAATTCCACTTGCTATACCAATGCACAGGAAATCACTGAAAAGCAGATTCAAGCCTTGGGAAGATTCCTTTACACCGATTCCGATACATTGGAAATCAAAAGCAATCTGAAAACAGCGCCCTCCAATCTTGTTCCCCTTTTGGAAGCAAGAGACCCTTATAGGAATGGAAGCTATGTTTTCTCCGCCGGAGTGGATACTCTCTTTCCGGATGAGGATGAATACAAGGCTTCCTATATGGAATACAGCACCAGAAGGCAACTTACTTTTTTAGGGCTTTTCCTGTTTATCTTCAGCCTCATTTCGGTTTTAACAAGCTTTGTTTTGCTCCTTGCCTATACCGGACACGGAGAGAAAAGTGAGTTACAGCTTTATCCCTTTGATAAGACCCCGGTAGAGCTTACGCTTTTGCTCGGTCTGATCTGGTTTTATTTTACACAAATCCTCACAAAATATTTTTTTGAAAGTCTTTTACTGGTTGTAGGCAATTTTCCCGAACCGGCTTTTTTCGGTTCCTTAAGCCTCTTTTCCATTCGCTATCTTTTGCTCCTGCCTTTATTTCTATCCTTGGTACGGCAGTACAAGAAGTCTATGTTGTTTAATTGTTCTTATGCCAAAAAGATCTTGAAATTAATAGAAACTTATATCACCGCAAGCCAATTTGCCAGGTCTAAGGCTTTTTCTTATCTACTTTTTCTGTTTCCGAATCTGCTTTCTTTAGTGCTGATTCTCTATAATGCATATTGCTTTATCAACAGAAGAAGTCTCTTACACCTGCTTTTTGCTACGGTTTTAATCTTTATCACCGTTTCCATTGACTACTACACCTACTTTATCAGTAGAGGTTTACACGATGCGGTGAACGAACAGGTTAAGTCTGAACGTTTAAAGGCGGATCTGATTACCAATGTCTCTCATGATTTAAAAACCCCCCTGACCAGTATTATCAGTTATGTGGACCTCTTAAAGCGGGAAAACATCGAAGATGAACGGGTACAGGGCTATATTGAAGTACTGGAACAAAAGTCCATCCGTCTTAAAAATCTGACGGAGGATCTTGTAGAAGCCAGCAAGGCGAGCTCCGGCAATATCAGTCTTGAGCTGCACCCCATTAACTACAGCGAGATTCTTCTGCAAACATTAGGGGAATTCCAGGAAAAACTGGAAAAGCGTTCTCTCACCATCCTTACTTCCATACCGGAAGAAGATATTCTGATTATGGCTGACGGAAGACAGCTTTTCCGTGTTTTGGAAAATCTTTTTAATAACTGCGCGAAGTATGCGCTCCTCGGAAGCAGAGTCTATATTACTCTGGAAAAACGGGATAAAGAGGCTGTTTTCATTATGAAAAACATCTCTGAAGCTCCTTTAAATATTTCTCCGGATGAACTTACAGAGCGTTTTGTTCGTGGGGATGTCTCCCGTAGTACAGAAGGTTCCGGTTTGGGACTTTCCATTGCCAAGAGTCTTACCAGACTTATGTCCGGTAAGATGATTATTGATATAGACGGAGATCTTTATAAGGTATCTCTGCTCTTTCCGCTGGTGGAAAAGGAAGAAGGAGCTTAGCTTTTATGTTTAGACTTGAAAGACAAAGACAATTTGGAATACGACATACTTCGCTTATTTTAGTGCTCAGCCTGATTCTAAGCCTTTTTACCCCTATCCTTTCTTTTGCGGAAAGCTGGCCGGCTTGCCCGGAAACCATAGAAGCGGAGGGAGCCGTCCTTTTGGATGCCAACTCCGGCACGGTGCTCTATGCCAAAAATGAGCATAACAAATATTTTCCCGCTTCCATCACCAAAGTTTTAACCGCAATCGTCGTTCTGGAAAATGTGGAAAATCTGGAAACAAAAATCAGTTTTTCCTCTGCTGCAACAAAGGATAATCTGGAAGCCAATTCTACGGTAATCGGCGCTGTTCCCGGTGATAAGCTAAGTGTAAGAGACTGCCTTTACAGCTTGCTTCTCCACTCCGCAAACGACTGCGCAAATGCGCTGGCAGAGTATGTAGCCGGTTCCAATGCCAAATTTGCCGAGATGATGAATGAGAAAGCAAAAGAAATCGGTTGTACAGACTCTCATTTTACCAATCCCTCCGGACTGAATAACGAGGAGCATTACACCAGTGCCATGGATATGGCAAAGATTATGCAATATGCAATCCGGAATCCCATTTTCTTGCAAATTGATGCCACGCAGGCCTATACTCATGCTCCGATCAGTAAGTATCCGGACGCAGAGGCAAGTGAAAATACAATTTATGCGCACCACAAAATGATGCGTAAAAGCTATAAAGATTACTACGAGGGTGTATTTGCCGGAAAAACAGGTTACACCATGCTTGCCGGAAATACCCTGCTAACTGCCTGCAAAAGAGGCGATACCACACTGGTTTGCGCCATCTTAAACGGACACAACACGCAGTATAAGGATACAAAGAAACTCTTTGATTTCGGCTTTTCCCACTTTAATTCTTATCCTGTAGAGAAAAACGACCAGCGACTTCTTGCTTTGGAAAATAACTGGAATGTAGATGGTATTCCGCTATCCAAAGCACTGCACTTTACAATCGGCAGTACGGATCAGGTTTGCCTCCCGAAAGAAATCCCTTTCCAGGATGTCCTTTCCAGTTTAAGTTATGATGTAACGGAGGAAGAAAAGAAGGAAGGAAAGGTAGCAAAGCTCGTTTATAACTTTGACGACCGTACTGTAGGAACAGCGTATATTTACCTGGAAGATGAAGAAAGCAGTAAAGACAAGAATAATCTTCTCAGACATCTTTGAAAAAGGAAGAAAGCATTCCAAAGCGCATTTCCGTAGAATTAAAAAATGAAGAAAAAAGCACGAAAGAAACTGTGGACAGCAGCACGGAGAGGCAAAATAACGCCCCTGTTATATTTGATAAAAAGGCCGGAAAAGTTATTATCCAAAAACCGATTTTAAAGCTTCTCCGGATTCTTCTTGCTATTGCCATACTTGTAGCACTTGCTTTCCTGGGGGTTTATCTTTTCCAAAGAAGGGAAGAACTTTATCGCGCCAGAAGAAGAAAGCGCATGCTGAAACACACCAAAGACCTTAGCCGGGATCAAAAAGCAAAGCGGGATTTGCTGCTTGAAAAAAAGCGCAGAGAGAAAAAAAACAGAAATTAGATATGAATTTTATATTAAAGCTTTATGCTTTTTTTAGAGAAAAGTCCTTGCTTATTCTTCCATATCAGGGTATGATTTTGCAACGTAGGTGTATAAAAATAACTTAAATTATAATAGTAGGGTTGATTAAAAATTTGATTGGAAATGGAGAGATAAAGATGGAGACAGTAAGAATTTTAATTCCGGATTCTGAAGCCGTGAATGACTTCGTAAACAAGACCGGCAATTTTTCTTTTGATTTGAACTTAGGACGAGGAAGTCGCATCGTTGATGCAAAATCTTTCTTGGGTGTACTCTTCCTCGGTGTTGGCAATGTATGCGAATTGAGTGTTCCGAAGGAGTATATGTATTTGGTCAAGGAGAAATTGGAAAAATACTTGGTACAGAACGCTAAGGCATCTTAAACAAAGACATTCTCTTTTGTAAAAAAACAAGGTCATTTCGACCTTGTTTTTTTATTCTGTATAAGGATGATTTACTTCCATCAGATCCACAATATAGATTTTTCCGGTCTTTGCCCACATACGACAATCAATCTGTCCATTTCTCGGAAACCGTCTGGTCTGTCCGGCATTGTAGCCTCTATAATCCGTTTTCAATACGCGCTTCATAAGCATCTTATCCGTAACGGAAGCCCGCCAAACAGGGATAGAAAGGGTGCAGTCACAATCTCCGGTATAAATCACGATGATGGCAACCTGCGTTTCACTTCCTCTGGCATAGACTACATAGTTCTTTCCTGCCTGTAAGAGCATAAGTGCTCCATTTCGAAGAGAAGGCATATTTTTTCTGTTGGACAGCAGGTATCTGTGGTAGTCCAAAAGCTCCATATCTTCTTTTCCCCATGGATAAGGGCGACGACAGTCCGGCTCTGTCCAACCGCAGACACCGACCTCATCTCCGTAGAACAGTGTGGGCGCACCCGGCCAAGTCATAAGAAGCATCGCTCCCAGGCGAAAGAGTGCAGGGTCTATTCCTACGGCAGCATCATCCAATCCGGCTTTAATCCTTCCTACACGTCGATTGGTCCTTGTCATAAAGCGGGAATGGTCATGGTTCGAAAGCTGGTTCATAGAAGCGTCAATCGTATTTTCCGGCATCTTTGCCATATTGTAACGCATGGTATTAAAGAAGAGGTTTCCATCACCAAAAAGCTCCGGCATCTCTCTATCCGAATGCTTCTCCATTCCGGTTAAAAACCAGCTTACCGGCTCCATAAATGCATCATAGTTCATGATGCTGTCCCACTCCTTACCCTGTAACCACGCACTGGGATCTCCATAGTGCTCCGCAAGGATTACCGCATTGGGATTGGCCTCTTTTACAACTTCACGAAATTTTTTCCAGAAATAATGGTTGTAATCTTCCGTATGCCCCAGGTCCGCCGCCACATCCAGTCTCCATCCGTCACAAAAATAGGGTGCACTCACCCATTTCTTGGCAACGGAAAGAATTTCTTCTTCCAGAGAAAGCGCATTTTCGTAATTCAATTTGGGGAGGGTATCGTTTCCCCACCATTTCTCATAGGAATCGTTATACGGCCAGTCTCTATCTTCCTCTTTTAGAAAGTGAAAATATTCTCTGTACGGACTTGCGTAGCTTTCATAAGCTCCCAAGGGATAAGGACTGCCCTCCCCGGTCTTATAGAAGAAGGAGGCATTCATATAATGATGAAAGGATCCACAGTGATTGAATACACCGTCAATAATGACCTTCATGCCTCTTTTATGGCAGGCATCAACAAAATCCCTAAAGAGCGCATCGCTGGCTTCCAGGTTTTCTATAACCGTACTGCGAATGCTGTACTTGGAAGCATTTTTATTTTCCCGGTCCCCCTCTTTTAAAACTGCTCCCCCATCCTTTACAATACACCCAAGGTGCGGGTCGATATGCGTATAGTCCTGGGTATCGTATTTATGATTGGACGGCGAGACAAACAAGGGGTTAAAATACAAAACCTCTACCCCAAGATATTGCAGATAATCCAGTTTTTTCCAAACCCCTTCCAGATCTCCTCCGTAAAAGCGGTGCACATCAAAGGGCTCCACCTTGGCATCCCAGTCCGCCACTGCCTCAACCGGTCGTGCAAGATAAATATATTCTCTGTCCTCTACATTGTTTTTCCCGTCTGCATTGTAAAAGCGGTCCACGAAAATCTGGTACATCACCGCTCCTTTTACCCAATCGGGCACAAAAAAATCCGGGAAAATGGAGAAAGCATACTGCAAGTCCAAATCATCCGTCACGCCAAGACGGTTATAAGACAGGTATTCCGTCCCTTTTTGTATCTGAAAATAGTAATAAAAAGGCTTGTCCTGTAGCGCAATTTCTATTTCATAATAGTCAAAATAACGGTCACTGCTCACGATTTCCATGAAAAGCTTACGATCTTCCTCCATGAAAACCAAACTTACGCTGTCCACATCCTCTTTCAAGGTCCGAAAGCGTAATATTACCGTCGAAAAAGAGGGGCTCTCATCCGGTTCTCGGTAAAAGCCCTTCCCTATACTATACAGGGCATCCCTATTGATTCCCATCGTTCCTCCTTACACTTTAATCCTCAAAGTGAATTCCGGCCAGATAAGGAAGTCCTCTATAACGCTGCTGATAGTCAATGCCGTATCCCACTATAAAAATATCCGGGATCCAAAATCCCTTATACTTTACCTCAACTTCACACTCTCTTCTTTCGGGCTTATCCAGTAGAGTACAAATCGCCAAAGAAGCCGGATTTCTCTCTCCCAAAAGTTTTGTTAAATGACTTAAGGTTCTTCCCGTATCTACAATATCCTCAACCAAAAGTACATTTTTCCCTTCCAAAGGCTCGTCCAGGTCCTTTACAATCTTCACAATACCGGAGCTTTCCGTAGCATTTCCATAGCTGCTTACCGCCATAAAGTCCATAGTCACATTCGGATTTTCCAGACGCTTTGCCAGCTCACACATAAACATAACTGCACCCTTTAAGATGCAAATCAGATGCAGAGGTCTGTCTTTATAATCCTCATCTATGATTTTTGCCAGTTCCTTCACCTTTTCCTCTATCTCTTTTTCAGAGTAAAGGACTTCTAATCTCTCTTTCACCTTTTCTTCTCCATTTATTAGCACAGTATAGCTGTTTTCCTTAACTGTATCACAATTTTCCGGCTTTCTCATCTCTTTTCCCAAGATAGAGAAATTTATTCCGTACTTCTCCGATATACCCCTTGGGAAGCTCTGTCCTTTTTCCGCTTCCTGAAAAAATAAGTCTGTCCAGTGCATAAAGATGTGCTCTCGCAAGGTCCCTTATTTCTCCTCGCAGCTTTCTCACAGCTACACGATATATTTCTCTTCGCAGTAAGGCGGGCTCTTCTTTTAAATCCATCAGGGAAATAGCTATGGTTTCTCCCTCTTCTTTTCCAAAGCTTCGCAAAAACTCCAGTGCTTTTTGCTCCAGATACAACTCCAGCTCAGACATCAGCTCTGCCTCTTCCGACAGATGTTCTACTGCACGCTCATTTACCTCTTCCATAGCAGGAATCAGATTTTTTCTGATGTAATTCCGCGTAAACTGCTCATCAAGATTGCTCTCATCCTCCATGTATTCTAACGCCAAGACTTGAAGTCGTCCAATAATATCTTGCTTTCTTATGGATAAAAGCGGACGAATACAATGCCCTTCCTCTCTTTTCATCCCGGAAAAACCGGAAACACCGGAACCTCTCAAAAAATTATGAACAATCGTCTCTGCTTGATCATCCATGTGCTGCGCGAGAGCAAGCTTAGTCACGCATCCTGTCTTTTTTTCCCACTCCGCCCTTCTTTTTTCCAGCGCCTCATAGCGAAGAATCCTGCCTGCTTCTTCCAGTCCAAAGCCATTCTCCCCGGAAAAGCCCGGCACATCCACTCGTACAAAAGAAAAAGGAATCCCCCATTCTTTTGCTTTACTCTTGGAAAATTCCAAATCCCGTTCCGCTTCTTTTCCCCGAATCCCATGATGAACATGCATGGCTTCCAGAGAAAATGCAATATGATTCTGCAACTCCTTTAAGAGATAAAGAAGATATAAGGAGTCTGCTCCGCCGGAAAACGCCAGAAGAATCTGCTCACCGGGAAGAATTAAATTGTATTTTTTAATATAAAAGAAAAGTTCTGTATCGATTCCCTTCTGCATTTTCCCTCTATTCGCAAAGAAAAACGAAAGAAGAAGAATCCTCTTTCGTTTTCAAGTACTTAGTTTTCCGGTTTTACAATGATTTCATCAGGCATTTGTAAACCAAAAATCTCTCTCGCCTCTTCCATGATGTATTCCTTGGTTTTGCTATAAACCCTTTCTTCATCCAGTTTCTTTTCTCGTTGCTTTTCTTTATTTAATTCTTCTTCGAGACTTTCTTCCATGGCGAGATAGTTTTTATTCTGTTCTTGCAGTGTATTTCCCCTGACAAAAATCACAATAGCAAGGAGAGCTACCACCAGAACCAGTCCTAAAATGGTAACTCCGTTTCCAAACATTCCGCTTTTTCTTTCTTCCTTGCTTTTTTTCATAGATACTCGAATAGCTCTTCAGCTTCATCCTTTCGTATTGGTTCCTTGGTGGAGAGAACTTTTGCTTCCACCTGTTTTTCTCCAAAACGGATACCGATTACGTCTCCAATCTTCACGTCATAGGATGCTTTCTGCACTTTGCCGTTAACAGATATTCGACCGGTATCGCAGGCTTCATTAGCTATTGTCCGTCTTTTTATCAGGCGAGATACCTTAAGATATTTGTCTAAGCGCATGGCTTAGTTTACACGCTCCTTTAAAGCCTTACCTGCCTTGAATCTCGGAGCCTTGGAAGCAGCAATCTTCATGGACTCACCGGTTCTTGGATTGTGTCCTTCTCTTGCAGCTCTCTGAGAAACATCAAATGTTCCGAAGCCAATCAGCTGAACCTTGTCGCCCTTCTCCAAAGCACCTGCAATAGCATCAAATACAGCCTCTACTGCAAGTCCTGCATCCTTCTTGGATAATTCTGCCTGCTTAGCTACAGCGGAAACCAACTCATTCTTGTTCATTTCATCCTCCATGATTGCCGCCTCTGGCGGCGTATTATAATTCATAACGAGTATCGTTCGCAGAGCGTGCGATATCTCGTTTGCGAGTACTGCAAAGGCTCGCAGTCTCTTCTTGTTAGAGAGCGGAAACTAGGAATAGTTCAGCTCATAATAGGGACGAACGCCCTTATACGACTGCATTATAGCTTTCTCACTTTCTCCTGTCAATGAACCATGCACATTTCATGCCGATTTCCTGTGTTTTTTAAGCAAAAACGAGTAATTTTATCTTAAAAAACGAAAAAATATTGCTTGAAAGCATAAGTCAAGCCGAAAGAGAGATGCTTTAAACTTAGTCGAAAGTGGAGAAAAGAAACTTAAATTGCCAGCACAGCTGCAATTTCTCCCGCCTTTTCCATGCTTTCCCGGATGTTCGGAATATCCCTGAGGTTTTTCTTTTTATATAACAGTGCCGGCTTATCCCCGTTTTGGAACCGTATTTCTCCCTTTGACTCCTGTACAAGCACAGGAATTTTTGTGGTATCGAGCTTTGCTTTCGGAGAAAACTGCATAAGAATCTCTCCTCTTTTAATCTTGCATTCCAAGACACCGATTTTACTTAGTGAAAGCTTCAGCATTGCTACGCGGAAGAGATTTTCCACCATATCCGGTAAGTCCCCGTAGCGATCGATCAGCTCGTCCTTTAAGTCTATTTCCTCCTCGTCGCTTTCCAGAGTGGAAATCTTCTGATACGCTTCCAGCTTCTGTTCCTCATTGGCTATATAGCTTTCCGGGATATAAGCATCGAGATCCACATCAATCTGGCACTCTATGCTTTCCTCCTCTGTTGTTTCTCCCTTTTCGAGGAGGACGGCATGGCGAAGAAGCTTGGTGTAGAGCTCATAGCCCACCGCTTCCATATGTCCGTGCTGCTCCGCACCGAGAACATTTCCCGCACCGCGAATCTCCAAGTCACGAAGCGCAATACGGATTCCGGAGCCAAGTTCCGTGAATTCCCGGATTGCCTTTAAGCGTTTCCGACTCCTCTGTAAGACTCTTTCCTTTCTTATACAGAAGAAAGGCATAGGAAATGCGGTTGGAACGCCCTACTCGTCCGCGAATTTGATAGAGCTGAGAAAGGCCCATCTTGTCCGCATCCTGAATAATCAGGGTATTGGCATTTGGAATATCGAGTCCGGTTTCAATAATGGTGGTGGATACCAGTACATCGATTTCTCCGGCAATAAAGGATAGCATAATCTTCTCCAGCTCTCGCTCTCCCATCTGCCCGTGCGCATAAGCAACTCTTGCATAGGGAACGAGCTGCTGCACACGCATTGCGGTATCAGCTATGCTCTTCACCCTATTATGCACATAATAAACCTGTCCGTCTCGCCGAAGCTCCCGTTCTATCGCCTCCCGGACAGAAGCTTCATTCTCCTCCATCACATAAGTCTGAATAGGAAGCCTGTCGAGAGGCGGCTCTTCCAGGACGGAAAGATCGCGGATGCCTACCAATGACATATGAAGCGTCCTCGGAATGGGTGTTGCGGAAAGGGTCAGCACATCCACATTTTCCTTTAAGGACTTGATGCGTTCCTTATCCGATACACCGAAGCGTTGCTCCTCATCCACTACAAGGAGTCCCAGATTTTTAAAATGCACATCCTTTGAAAGAAGTCTATGCGTGCCTATCGCAATATCCGCACTGCCATGTGAAAGCTCTTCAAGACTTTTTTTCATCTCTTTTCCGCTTTGGAAACGGGAGAGCAGGCGAATCCCTACCGGGAAGCCCTTCATTCTTTCTACGAAGTTATTGTAAATCTGCTGCGCAAGGATGGTCGTCGGACATAGGTAGGCTACCTGCTTCGAGTCCTGCACCGCCTTAAATGCGGCTCTTAACGCAATCTCCGTCTTTCCGTAGCCCACATCCCCGCAAACGAGGCGATCCATGATTTTTCTGCTTTCCATGTCTTCCTTCGTAGCTTCGATGGCCAAAATCTGATCCCCGGTTTCCTCATAAGGAAAGGCTTCCTCAAATTCTTTGCCAAACGGAATCCTCGGAAAAGGCATAGCCCTCCTCGTTCTGCCGCTTAGCGTAAAGGCGCAGGAGTTCCCTTGCGATTTCCTTGACCGCCCCCTGTACTCTTGCCTTCGTCTTCTGCCATTCCGTGCCGTTTAAGCGATTCAGCTTCGGCACCTTTGCCTCTTTTCCTGCGTACTTTTCGATACCGTCAAGCTTCGTTACAGGCAAATAAAGGTTCCCTCCGTCTCCATAGAGAATCTTAATAAAATCCTTACTCACCCCATCTGTAACGATGCGTTCTATCCCTTGGTAAATACCGATGCCGTGGCTTTCGTGCACCACATAGTCGCCCTTTTCAATCTCCGTTAAAGAGCCGATGCGCACACCTTCCGCTTTCTTTTTCTTTTTCTTCTTCTTAAGGCTTAGGCTCTGCCCGAAAAGTTCCGCTTCCGTGAGAATAAAGAGCTTCTCCTCCTCTAAGGAAAAGCCATGTCGAAGAAAGCCCGTGCAAACCTGAATACTCTTTTCCCCCTCTTTAGGGAGGCTGAATTCGTCAGGGCAGTAGGCGGAAATCCCCTCTTCCCTAAGTCTTTCCGCAAGGCGGGACGCACGAAGCGTAGAGGGAGAATAGAGAAGAACCCTGTATTTCTCCTTAAAAAGACGCTTCAAATCCTCCTGAAAGAGTCCGGGCTGTTTCCCATAAGAAGGAATTTCCTTACTGCTTACGCTTTTTTCTGTAAATTTCCGGGCATCCGCTACATCGACTAAGGAATCGAGTCCCGTCCCGAGCGTGGAGAAGGCAGCAAAGGTTCTTTCTCCAATTTCCGTGAGGAGCGTTTGCGGAGAAAAAAGCTCTACCTTTTCTTCCTCCTCCGTATTCGCTTCAAAAAAGTTTAAAAACTCCGCTTCTACCCGCTCACCCTCTTCCAAAAGCCTTGCCGGCTCATCCAAAAAAACAGGCGCATTTTCCGGAAAATAGTCCAGAAGTGAAAAGGCCTTAAGAGAAGAAGAAAATCCTCTCTCCCCTGCAGGATAGAGTTTTGCTTCTTCAATCTGCTCCAAGGAGCGCTGCGTCTCTAAAGAAAAATAGCGAATACTGTCCACTTCTTCTCCAAAGAACTCGATACGGACAGGGTCTTCCATCTGGTTAGAGAAGACATCGAAAATGCCGCCTCGGATAGAATATTCCCCTCGCATCTCAATCTGCTCCGTCCTCTTATAGCCCATCTGCGATAGCTTTTCCTGTAATTCGGAAAGCTCTATATTCATCCCGACCCTCACGGTAAAAAGAGAGACACGAAAGGCATTTTTTCCTTCCATCTTTTCCATGAGAGCCGGAAAAGTCGTCACTACGATACCACTCTCCTCTTCCAGGAGGTGTCGAAGGCACTCCCCTCTTTCCCTAAGAATATAATGGCCTCGGGTATCCGCCTTGTAAAAAAGATAATCCTTCGGAGGATAGTAATACGCATTATCTGAAAAAGCCTTACAGTCCTGCAAAACTTCCTTCGCCCTCTCCTCATTCTTGCAAAGATAAAGTGCCCAGTTCTTCTCAAAAGGAAGTGCAAGAAGCGGTTTAAGACTGTCGACTATTCCGGCATAAAAAAGCTGCCCTCCCTCGTCCAGCCTTTCACGCATGGACTGAAAAAGCAAAGTTTCCTCAATCGGATTCGTATATGCGGATTCTCCCTTGTTGACCTCATTATTGTTTAACACTATGAACCTCTAATTCAAAAAATTGGATCTGAAACGTCTCCTATATCCTCTTTCATAAAGACGCTCTCGCTCGATTCCGACGTAACGGTACTAAACTCACACTTCGTTATACTCGTGTTCGTTAAGTGCCGACGTCTCCATACGCTTTATTCAAAAGGATATAGGGACGTTTTTCTTTATCCAAATAGGTTTATATTTTTTTATTATAGAGGTTCATGGCCTTTTCAATCCCCTCCGTAACAGTGCAAATGCAGGCTTTCGCTGCCTCCGCATAGGCCTCTTCCATCAACTTCTCCTCTTCCTTGGAGAAATGCCCGAGGACATGGACTGCCAAATCCCGGTTTTCCTCTTTATCCCCTACTCCCAGGCGAATCCGCGGAAAGTCTTCCGTTCCGAGTCTTGCAATGATGCTCTTTAGGCCGTTATGTCCGCCTGCAGAGCCTTTTTTTCGGATGCGAATACTCCCCGGAGAGAGGCTTATTTCATCAGAGATAATGAGCACCTGCTCTGCCGGAATCTTATAAAAGTTCGCCATCGGCGCAATACTGTCTCCGGAAAGGTTCATATAGGTAAGGGGTTTTAAGATAACAACTTCTTCCGTTCCAATTCGCACTTTCGTAAAGGCGCCATGAAATTTCGTGCTTTCCAGCCCCTTTCCTCCAAGTGCATCTAGTAAGGCATCGATTGCCGCAAAGCCGGCATTGTGCCTCGTGCCGTCATATTTTTTTTCCGGATTTCCGAGTCCTGCTATCAACCACATTTTTTATTTCCTCTAAACGATATTTGTATCGCAAGCTTTATAAACTATATCAACATTCAAAGAATAGTATTATAAATTATTTTCTTCCTTAGGGCAATCCAAATGATAGCTGCACTAAAGTAGACATACGCAATTCCTCTTTATATCCTTATACGCTATGTATAAAAAAAGACGAGATACCATGCATTCCGTGCGCAATCCCCATTAAGAGCGAGATACCGCACATTACACAAGCGATACTCGTTACGAAAAAAAGAGAAAAGCGGATATGGAAGGTCCCCTTTTCTCTTCCCAATCTTTTTTTCCTTTTCACTCCAGTATTTCTTTTTGGGATCTGTACATCATGAAACCCAATTATGCGATCTAATCATTTTTACAATCCTTTTTTTCTAGTACTTAAATTTCGATACGGCTTCTTTTCAGTTCTGCGGACATTTCTTCCAGCGCCATAGTCGAATGTCCGATTTCATCCATGGCTGTTTTTTTGTGCTTCGGAGATTTCTTTTACACTATCGATATGAATCATCGTATTATCGGATTTTTTTCAACAATCTCCCGGAAGCCACTTAGCAAGATATCTATTTTTCTCATGGATACGACTTACCTTTTTCCGTAATATCCGTAACCTGTTTGACAATGGTTTGTACTTCCGTACTGATTACAGCAAAGGTTGCTTTTGGACTCCTGTACAACAGAAACACCCTCACCCAGTTTTTTTCATTATTTTTCCACAGAGGATGAAACGACACTTTCAATGTTTTCACGAACCTCTCGAATCAAAACGGCTATGGAGTTCGTTGCGATCTTAGATTGGTCCGCAAGCTTACTGACTTCACTTGCCACAACAGCAAGTCCTCTCCCCGCTTCCCCTGCTCGAGCAGCTTCAATCGATGCGTTAAGCGCCAAGATATTGGTTTCCTCGGCGATACGTCGAATCGTACGAACAATTTCTTCAATTTTCACGGATCCTGCACTGAGTTTTTCGATTTTCACATTATTTCGTTCAGAAGTTTCCTGTAAATCTAAAATCTTTTCTTCGATTCTGGCTGAGGCATCCGTCCCTTCATTGGTGGATTGAATCACGCTATCCATAGAGGCGTTAATCTTTTTGACGCTCTCATTCAGTTCTAAGATACGTTCCACCATAAACTGAACACTGTCTTTTGCCGAATCCACGGAAGCCAGTTGCTCCGATGCAATTTCACTTACGCCATGAACATTGCGATATACTTCTTCGTTTGAAGCAGTGAGTTCCTGTCCGGAGGCCGCTATCTCTTCCGAAACATTGACGACATTCGTCGAAGTATCTCCAATCACATGGAACATGTCTCTGAGCCCTGCAGAAATATGATTCAAAGATTTACTGATCATGCCGATTTCATCTTTACGGTTTGTCGTAAAGGTCTTGGTAAAATCTCCCTGTGCAATGACTTCTGCATCCCGAACCAAAGTATGAAGCGGTCGAAAGGCAATCGTTAAGAAAAGCGTTGCAAAAATCGGAACAATGGCAAGCATTGCCAGGACAACCAGCAGAAGATTTTGCAGTAGCTTCTTTTCCTGTTCCACAAGCTCCGTTCTGTCATCCGCAAACTGTAAGAATCCCAGAGTCTTTCCGTCAAAAGACTTTAAAGGCAGAATATAGTAATTATAGTTTTTATCCTCTGAAGTCAGAAAAAGAGATTTTCCATTCCGGATTTCTTCCAGTCTATCCGGGAAAAGAAAGTCCACTGCCTCATCCGATGCCGTAGAAGATACAAATTCACTTTTCTCCCCCTCCAGTTTATATAAACTGAAGTCTCCGTTATAGGATTGTTTGAGGGTCTCCAAAAAGCTGTGTTCCATCTCCCGTCCAAATTCAAAGCTTCCCAAGTGTACCCCTTTGTAAAATACGGGCATAACTACTCGAAAACCGAATCCCGAAACTCCCCCCTCTATCCCCTTTACCGTCTTTTTGGAACTGTTGGCTTCATTTACCGTAAATCGAAAGCTTTTCAGACTGTCTCCAAATTTCTCCGGCTTATTCATTCGAAGAAAGGAGGTCGAATCCGGTAAATGAAAATGCGCTTGGGGAAACTCGTCTTTCATACTTTCATAGGATGGACGCAGATACTCATACAAGCCGTTCCGATCCCGATTGGCAAAAAGTTCCTGTACTTTCTCATTTTCCACAACCGCCCGTACATTTGCCTCTGTATAGTCTAAATTATCCTGGATGTCCTGCGAAATGGAGTTGCTGACAATCAATTCCAAATTTTGTTCTGAATCGGAAAGCATCTTCCTGGTCGAATGATAAAAATACGATGCGAAAAAAGCCACCATGAGCATCATTGCCAGCAAAAAAAACAAAATTATTCTTTTTTTCAATGATAAATGCATAAAGCTTCTTCTCCAAATTCAACTAACTATGGTTTTTATAAACAAGAATCCACAGATACTACAGATCGTCCTCCGTTATACAAAAGACATTGCAGATATTGCTGTCAGACTTGTCAGGAATAAGAATTCTATTGGTTTATCGGCAATTTTTTGCTACACTTAATATTTTTTTAGAGAAAATAAATAAAAAAGCTATCCAATTGGACAGCTTTTTTTATCCGAATTATTAGAATGTTTTATTATTTAATAAAAGCTACTGTAAGCTCTTATATACTGAATAGGCTTTTCTCGGTCTTCCGCCTCTCTCATAGGCCTCCTTTAAACCAAAGTGCATCTCCTGCAGTGCGCCGTTTACATTGTGCATCTCGCCGGGTTGGTCATACTCTCTGGCGAGGAAAAAAGCCTCAATATAGGGATTGTTTTTCGCAATATTGTAAGCCTTGGCAATCTGATCCGCTTGAACATCTTCGTTTGTTGCATTGAATCCTTGTTCGGAAAGAATCAGGTGTCTTACCCTTCCATTCGGAGACAGATACTCTGCTTTCTGCAGATAATCGGTTAAACATGGATATTTTTCATGTTGATGATGGGAGAGTTTTCGCTGTTTATAGCCTTTCCGTCATCTTCAAAATTGGGATCGGCAAGTCCTTCCGGATAAGGATGCCATGCAATACCGTAATCGGTATCTCTTAATCTTTCATTTAAGAGCTGCAGAAGATCTTTTGCCTTGTAATATCCTCCTGCAGGGGAATGCTCGGTCCACACATAATCAAAGGGGATATAGACATTTGCCGAAGGATTGTTTGCTTTAATCGCGTTGTACCAAATGCGAAATGCCAACGCATATTGATCCGCATAATTGGCAATCCCGTTATGCGGGGTAAAATTCCATGCATTCGGATAATTGACTTCATTTCCAATTACCCAGTTATCGATAGAGTCTTTATATAGGGAAGCAAAGCGATTTGCAAGACGAGTTGTGGCATCAATCCCCTCCTGACTTGCCACATTGAAACCGTAGTAATTTGCTTCCTGTCCGCTGATTCCTGCCGGAAGTGACTGCGGTTCCGGATTATTTCTCGGCGTATTCAAAATAATGGCGGTCACACTCACCCCCTGCGCCTTGGTGTTCCGGAAGTTCGTCATAAAGTTTTGCTCATAATTGGTAAAATTATAAATAATGTGTTTTACCCCAAGGTCCTTTACGGAAGTGGCATCCAACAATGTATCCCTGGTTGCAAGGCCTTTCTTGGATCCGGAGCGGGAAAAAACGCTGTCATTGACCTGTGCATCCAGCACGGCAGCTCCTCTAGTCTGTACAGCACCGTTTACCACCCAGGCACCGTCTCCGTTTACCTGATAGCCTTCTACCGTAGTATTCGTTACAATGTAACCGTCATTTGAAAATAATAGGACTCGGAAACACCGTCATTGTTTCCGTCTACCCAGTTCCATCCGTTCCTGAGGTAGCTTCCGTCCGCATTTTCGTACCACCATCCCTTTGCATCATTCTTCCATGCTCCGGCAAATGCACTGAAGCTCATCATCAGCATCATCGTAACAGCCAGAACAGCACAGTATTTTCGCTTCATTCTCTTCTCCTTTGATTCTTCATGTACCATCAGCTTAGTTTTTTATATAAAAATCCCTATATACATCGGCAAATATGACGTAAAAGCTAAGAAAGGATTCGAATTTTGAACCATTATCTCAAAAAAACGATAAAAAAGAAATGAATAAATGACTTTATTTCACTTAAGGATTATATTATTTTATATCCCATTGTTACAGATTCGGCAAAAATCAAGAAAGGAAATTCACTATGAACTTCTTTAAACAATATTCTTTCAAGCTCTTGGCACCGCTCAGCCTCCTTCTTTTTGTCCTCCTGTACTTTTTTTCTTATCCGAGAAAAACGGAGGATTACGGCGTTTTCCTAGGGGTATCCATGATACCGAGCACCGCAGAAGAGGGTTTACGGGCTAACGATAGTGAAACAAGCCGCCTTCAGTATCTAGCCAAATTTAAGACCGTTGTACTTTCACCCGGAAGCTTTACAAAAGAAAACTTACTGTACTTGCATCGTGCAGGAACCAAAGCTTATGCCTATATCAATGTCGGGGCTCTGGAAAATTATAATCCGGCGTATTCCCGATTTAAGGATCTCACCCTTGCCCCCTATGAAAACTGGGAGGACGAGTCATGGATGGATGTTTCCAATAAGGACTGGCAAAATTACCTTACGGAAAATGTCGCCAAAGAGATTGCCGAACTCGGCTTTGACGGCTTCTTTCTCGACAATTTTGACGTCTATTATCTTTTTCCGGAAGAGAAAATCTATCAGGGACTGCATTCTGTAGTAAGCGGTCTTCAAAAATACAATATGCCGATTATTTTAAATGGAGGAGATACCTATGTGAGTCGTGCCATCAAGGAAAATCCCGCAAATCTTCCCTTTCATGGCGTGAATCAAGAAGATGTTTTTACCTCCTATAACTTTAATACGGATACTTCGTCCGTACAGGATGCGGACAGCCGTTCCTACTATCAGAACTATCTGGAAAGAGCAAAGTCTTCCGGTCTTTCCATCTATATTTGGAATATATGGCGGATGAAGAACTTTCCAAGGAGATTTCTTCTTATTGCAAGGAGCATGATTTTCAATGGTACAATTCCCCGGATATCTTTTTAACCGGCGGAAAGGCTTAAGATTTTTATAGGGCTTAAGATTATTATAGGTGTAATGCTTCTTTATATCTTGTAAAAACAAAAACTCTTCCCAAGGAAGAGTTTTTTTCTCGGAATGACAGGACTTGAACCTGCGGCCTCTTGACCCCCAGTCAAGCGCGCTACCACCTGCGCTACATCCCGCAACGTTCTCCAATATACCTTATTCGAATAAGATTTTCAAGTTCTTTTTAAAGCGAAAGTCTTCCGGCATTTCAATGATCCGTCCTAATCGTTGTACAGAAAAATAAAGGCTGTAAAAAATCAAAATAATTTTCTAAGCAATATAGGTCTGAACTTGGGGCACGCTCTCGCTAGCTTCGCCACGTAACGGATACTAAGCGAAAAACAGCGTTTCTCTTGTTTTTCGCAAGTACCGACGGGCTCAGACTACCCCCGCATTCAGACCTATATTGCAAAGAATTCCTTTATTATTTTGATTTTTTTACAACTCCACTTTTTAGACAGGCACCGCTTGCAAAGCACACGCTACCTCATTTATTCATGCTGCACAAAAGCCTTATGAATTGCTTGTCGTTTCCGTTTCCGTAGTTTCAGCCGCACTTTCTGCCGGAGTTTCCTCCGCCTGTCCCGCAGTGGCTGTCTCGGCAATTTTCTCTTCCGCCTTGTAGTCGGCAAGATTCTTTGTTACACATTCATTTCTCAAGCTTTCCAAAGTTTCAAAGCCATCTAAATAGTACTTGGTTGTAAACCAGGTTCCCACACCGGTGTCAATAACAAAGCTGTGATAAACGGTACTCATCTCATTTACATCCACCGTTACCTTACCATCTTTACCCTCTTCCATAATGTTCCTGAAAGCACCTGAGGTAAAGAAGCTGTAATCCTGCATGAAGTTACTTTCAGGAAGACTGATTCGGATATTCACCTTATATACCGGATAGAATATATTTTTTGCATAAGCAGTATCACTCTTTGCCTTTAAGAAGTAGTATCCCAAGTACTCTGTGCTCAGGAGCTGAACCGTTTCGCCTTCCCTTGCAATATTGCTCTTAATCACATCCTCCAGTTCACCCTTCATACTTGCAAGAAGTGCATCGTCAATCTTAGCTGCAGAATCAATATATGAGGGAAGTCCTTCCACTGTGAAAACCTTTTCCATTTCCTTTGGAGCCTTCCCCGTTTTTTGAACGAAGTTACTTAAATACTCTTTCGGCTCTATCGTCACCGTAACCCGATCTCCATTGGAAAGACCATACTCCGGATCCACCTTAAAGTAGAGACCCTTGGAGCCGTCCATAATGCCACCGGCTCTCCAATCTGCAGACCCATTGGGGGCTGTACCGGTAAACTCCATCGTAAAGTTCTCGAAGGCATCAAAAGTTTCCATCTTTTCAAGGTCTTTTACAGTAAATTCCTGTCCGGCATCCTTGATTTTTACCTTAAAGTCCTCTTCAACTACATCCTTATCAATATTCCAGGTCAGATGTACCTTATCGCCATTTTTATATTCTCCGTTTACTCCGTCAAGACTCCAGTTTCCGGAAATAAAGTAGTCATATAAATAAGCCTCTGTACTGTACTCTGCCAAAAGAGCAGTTGTGAAGATATCTTTTTTCTTTTTCAGTTTGATTTTCTTCTTATAGTCCTTTAGGAAACTCTCCTCATCAAACTTTACTTCAGCTGTTCCATATCCGTCATATCCGGAGAAGTTTACACTGATGTACTTATCCAAGTTGATTTTCGTACGTCTCGGAAATAAGGCGTACGCAAAAGCAAGCACAAGAAGAAGAATTCCCACCGCTATTCCCACAATCAAAGCGGACTGGCTCTTTCCGGTTCCACTTTTGTCTTCTGCTCCGCCACTGCCGTGCACATTGGTCTTCGGTGCCGGCTTATACTTATTGACATTCTGCTTGATTCTCTCTGCTGCAGAAAGCTTTTCTTCGGTCTTTTCTTCCAACTTCTCTGATACTTCCTGCACCGCAGCGCCGACACTCGCAGCCGCAGCTTCTACAGTTTCTTTCATCGCAGGAACTGCAGCCTCTACTTTTTCAGAAACCACTTGTTCCACTGCTTCTGCCTTTTCGGTGACAGACTGCTCTACAGTCTTCACTTTTTCAGAAACCGCTTGCTCTACTGCTTCTGCCTTTTCGGTGACAGACTGCTCTGCAGTCTCCACTTTTTCAGAAACCGCTTGCTCTACTGCTTCTGCCTTTTCGGTAACAGACTGCTCTGCAGTCTCCACTTTTTCAGAAACCGCTTGCTCTACCGCTTCTGCCTTATCCGAAAAACTTTCCTCTGTTGTCTCCACGCTCTTCGCTTCACTCTTCGGAAGTGGCGGCTCTACCCGAATAACCGGCTCTCCCTGTACATCCTCAGCAACAGGACCCTCTGTACTCTCTTGAATCTCTTCACTCGGAGAATTGTTGAACAACTCGTTCTCCTTCTTTTCCTCTTCACTCATACGAATTCCCTCCCATTCACAATCATAAAACTAACAGGGGAATCATATCATTTTAACTCTATTTTTACAACGACTTAAGTTTTAAGCCGTTTTCCTCTTTTCCTCAAAGTCCTTTAGCGAAGACAAGGCCTCCTTACTTAAAGGATACATAACAAGGAGGTTGAAAATGGTCATAAGGCCGATTCCGACATCTCCCAAATCCCAAACCACGGTATACTGCGCAAGTCCTCCCACAAAGAGCATGATGAGCGCAAAAACTTTATAGGCAGTCTGTGAGCCCCAATTGTCCCCAAAAATGTAGGAAACATTGGAACGCGCATAGAAGAGGATACCGAGGAAGGTGGAAAAGCTGAAAAGCCATAAAATCACGGCAATAAAGATTTTTCCAAAGGCGCCGAAGTGGTAGTTCATTGCCATTTGCAAAATGTCCATGCCCTGCAGGTCCTTAATCATTCCTTCCGGGGTAAGCAGCATGATAAATGCGGTACAGGAGCAGAGAACAATGGTATCAATGAAGACCCCGATTGCCTGGAAAAGTCCCATTTTCACAGGATGATCCGTATCGGCTGCCGCTGCGGCGCAAGGTGCGGAACCGGAACCTGCTTCATTAGAGAAAAGCCCTCTTTTCACGCCGTTCATAAGCACTGCCGCAAAACCTCCGGAAACAATCTGTCTAAGCCCGAAAGCCTCCGAGAAAATCCGCTCGAAAACACGAGGGAGTGCCGGTAAATGGGTAAGAATCACAAAAACAGTCATAGCAAAATAGAGTCCTGCCATCACAGGAACAATTACATCCAAGACACGCGCTGTCGCATTTTTCCGAAGGACAATCACCGCTGCAATGAGTACCAGAAGAATACTGGAAATAAGGGGCTTAATGGAAAAGGCATTTTCAAAGGCGGAGGACACGGAGTTTCCGATAACCTGACTGATTCCCGCCCAGCAAATAAGACCGGATAGAGCAAACAAAACCGCGATAATGCTTTTTTTCTTCGGAATTCCCTCTTCCAGCTTTTCGCCGGGCTTATTTTTAAAGAAAAAATCATGGATATAGTAGGCAGGACCACCACGGAAACCGCCGTAGAGCGGATCCTTCCTCTTATGGAGCTGTGCCAGTGTAGCCTCGATAAAAGCCGTAGAAGAACCAATTAACGCGGTAATCCACATCCAAAATACCGCGCCTGCTCCACCTCCGGAGATTGCCGCAACTACACCCACAAGGTTTCCCATACCGACTCTCGTTGCCGTAGAAACAATCAGCGTCTGAAGACCGGAGAGTTTTCCCTTGGAAAGGTCTCCCTGCATCTTCGAATCCGGCTTTTCAATGAGCACGGATATCATTTCCCTAAACATGCGAATCGGGAGAAATTTTGTTCGGAGGGTATAATAAATACCTGCCGGAATTAATAAGAGCACCATGGGAGATAGCCCCAAAGTACTTCCTCCGGGTAGCGGAATCCTTAATAAATCCCCCCAGAGTAAAGCGGTCATCTTCTCGATCACAAAAACTATTCCATTTAATAGACTATTCATTTCCCCTCCTGTTTTCTTGCAATTAGGATAGCTTGGTTCTATTATTTACTTTCTCACTTTTATGCTTTTATGCGTCTATGCTTTTATGTGTTAAAGTATTTCCTCAAAAAAGAAAAGCACTTTTGTGCTTTTCCGAGTATAGCGCATAGAGCTGATTTCTGGCAAGCAGTTTTTTGTGCGATTTACTCGTCATTTCATTTTCAGATTCAAAGTGTCAAAATTTGGTCAAAATTTGGATATAATTTGAACTATTTATGTAAATAGATCATCCAAGCTAAGGAGAACCCTATCTTTTTCGGAAACAGTTTCAAATCCGCTTTTGGAAATGAAGCCGTAACGATAGCATTGCAGACCGCATTCCTGCACCTGTGCTATCTCTTTTTCTATTTCCGCTTTGCTAAGAGGCTTATCTTGAAACTTTACTTCATAAAAGATATAGCCTTTTGGATCGTAAGTGACAATATCGAACTCTCCGTTTCGCCGTTCTTTCGGAATGTCATAATAGTATCTGCCTATTTTCTCAAAAGGCTCCTCGATTAAACCAGCACGGTTCTGCCGGATTAAATATTGTTTTCCTATTGTCTCAAAACGCTTCGGCACATAGGCATTTTCAAAGTCATCCTGAATATATCTCTGATAGAAAATATCCGAATTCATCACATTTAACTGAGAGCTGTAGCGGAAAATATATCGATAATAAAACAAAGACATGGGGTCACTGATATAATATCCTGATTTCTTTCGATTATTTCATCATTAATAGGAGATGCCTTCTCAACAAGCTCCATACGAATCAACTTATCCAGCACATCCACTAAGGTAGGACCGCTGGAAACATGAGACTGAGACAGAATGTCGTTAAAACGGGAAAATCCTCTTGCCATAGCCTCAAAGACTTCATTGGCATTCACAATTTTCGCAATTTCCGACTTAAGATACATCAGGACTTCATTTTCCAGTCTTGCACCGGGGGATGCAATCAAATCTATAATATTCTCCTTTACGGACCTGTCTTCGCGAATTAGTCGATTATAATAAGGAATTCCGCCAAAAACACTATATAGCCTTACCTTATCCTCATTGGAAAAATGGGAATAAAACTGTGCTGAATCATAGTAATCCATGGGCTTTAGCTTTAGAACCAAATCAAAACGGCCAAATAAGGGATTCTCTTTCTCGATTAATTTCTGCATGGTATCCACAAAGGAACCGCACAAGGCCAATTTTAATTTACTCCGGTTTCGATATTGATCAATCAGTGCCTGCAAAACACTGTCCATGCCCTTCAGCACATCGCTAAGATAAGAATATTCATCCAAAATTAAAAGAATATTCTCCTCCGTCGCCTTTTTAAAAAGAAAATCGAGCACTTCCTCGAGGCCTGAAAAGGACATATTCGGATAGCCAAACTCTTCCGAAAGTAAAGTCGCCAAGCTTTCTACATTGTTCATTTCAGAAGTCTGTTTGCACTCGTAATAAATCTTTTTTCCTTCAAAGTACTGCATGGAATGTTTCATCAACTCGCTCTTTCCGATTCGTCTTCGTCCGTATAACAGAAGAACTTCCATGCCATGTGACTGATACAAGCCTTTGATTTTCTGTACTTCTTTCTCTCTTCCAATAAATTTCATTTTATTCGGTCACCTCCGATTCGGTTGCTTCCGAATAAAGATTAGCATGAACTTTCTTTCCTGTAAAGGAATTAAAGACATTTTTTCAGCTCCTCAATAAGAGAAATATCCGCAGGAAGCCATTTCACCGTATTCAACTCTTCCTTCTTAAGCCATCTTCCGTCTGTTGCTTCCACCAGTTTGATTTCTCCTGATACAACAGAGCAAAAATAGCAGTGCATCGTGAGATGAAAATGCGGATAGTCGTAGTCCAACTCCGTGAATTTTTCTTCTATATAGATTTCTACTTGCAGTTCTTCCCGAATTTCCCGTTTTAAGGCTTCCTCCAAGCTTTCTCCCGGCTCAACCTTCCCCCCGGGAAATTCCCAATAGCCTTTAAACTCGCCATAGCCTTTTTCCGTAGCAAAAATATTATTATCTTTCCTGAAAATTGCCGCTACAACCTCTATTTTTTTCATCCTTTCTCCTTTTCTTATAAGCACGGATGCTTTTTATTGACTTTTCTTAGTAGGTTTTATTGTTATATAAAAAATACGAGTCAGGATGTAAATTCACCCTAACTCATATTTTGTACAACCTTCAACGAAGACTATCTATTCTCTATTTTCATGTCCTATAGCGAAAAATAGAATCGATATAGCTACTAATGTTATTGATAAAGGCAACGCCCTAGCAATTAATGCTTCTGCAATATAATTACTAAATAAACATAATTGTACTAGATATATAATAATTAATGCAAAGCTTACTCCCAAACAGCATTTACAAATATAAACAATGTTCCTCATAGCCATACCTCTCGATCTTCAGAATAACTACCAGTTTTTCCAGTTTCTATTTTATTTATGCTTATCCTTAATATTCCGACCTTTTGCCTAATCTATGTTAGGATAAACCTAAAGGTTTCCTGTATTCCTCAATTCTGCTATTCAAAATCTTGCCTCTTTCCTTTGGTTAACTTAAGTTAACCGAAAATTATTTTATTTGTCAACGATTAATGTTTTTATAACTTGCAAAATTTCCGAAAATCCTACATAACTTGCAAAATTTCCGAAAATCCGCTCTTGCACCGAAATTACACTTGTGCTATACTTCCGTAGATATTGACAAAAGATGGGTTATAGTCTGCAGCTTGGTCTGCAAGTTTATTTCCATAAAAGGGTGGTTTTCATGAGAATAGCAAAAATAGCTTTAGTAATTTTATTTGTAATCTTAGGTCTTGCCTTATCTGCCATTATCCTTATGCAGGAAGGAAAGAGTGACGGTTTGGGGGCTTTGTCCGGATCAACCGACACGTATTGGCAGAAAAACAGAGGACGTTCTGTAGAGGGAAGTTTAGAAAAGTTTACCAAGTTCGGCACAGTCGCATTTTTTGCGGTTGCTTTACTTTTGGATATTATTTGGTAATACTCTTTTTCACCGTTTTTTAAGCCTGCAAGTTTTTGCAGGCTTTTTCTATTCTGTAAATATTCCGTAATCCCAAGCGGAACCACCTTCTCAAAAGAGAAGCTCATTTTATCCAAGCTTAAAAATTTACTTTTCGAGCTTTCAAAATAAGGAGTAGCATGCGCGAAGAGCAAAAGGAAAAATTAAAGAAAATTATTGTAGATATAGAAAAGGATAACTCCCTCCCGAAAATGAAGGAGAAGGAGCTAATCCATTTTTTAGGTATTCCGAAAGAAGAGAAAACAGACTTTACGGCTCTTTTAGCGGAAATGCTAGAAGAAGGACTCGTCTCTTTCTCCGGAAAAGAAGGACAAAAAACGAGCCATACCGTAAAGCATAAAGAGAATAAGCAGAAGAAGCATCGCGAGCAAGATACAGAAAAGTTTTTTTCTTCTGAAGAACTTCACAATGAGAGAAAACTCGCACTGCATGGAGGCATAAAAAAGCGAAGTGTAGAGAAGGAGCGGACTCTAAAGGGGGTCTATTCCAAGGCAAAGAAAGGCTTCGGCTTTGTGAGCCTTTCGGAAAAGGAGCTCGATGACATTTACATCCCGAAGGGTTCAGAAGGAAATGCAATGGACGGGGACACCGTGCAGATTCTCATCACGAGGGAAAAGCAGGGCAATTCCAGTGCCGAGGGGAAAGTCGTAAAGGTCATGAAGCGCGCTGTCACGGAGGTCCTCGGGCTTGTGAAGGAAAGGCGGGAAGGGCTCTTCCTCTTTCCGGACAATCAAAAGCTCCCTTCTCCCTTCTATATTCAGCCGGGGAAGAGCGGGGGCGCTGTTCCCGGAGATAAGGTTATGGCAAAAATCCTCTCCTACGGAGGGATTAGTAAGGAAGAAAAGCGGGGAAGTCGGAGACATTCTCTTATTCCACATAAGAGCAGTCCACTTCTCTCCTATCCCGTCTGCGGTGTTACGGAAGTGCTTGGTGCCAGTACGGAGCCCGGTGTAGACGTACTCTCCGTCATTCGTGCATTTTCTCTTCCCGAGGACTTTCCGGAGGAAGTGAAGAGAGAGGCGGAGGCGATTCCGCAGGAAGTGCCGGAGTCTATCTTAAGTTCCAAGGCAAGAAGAGATTTCCGCGCGCTCACTACGATTACCATCGACGGAGAAGATGCCAAGGACTTGGACGACGCCATCTCTTTGGAATATTTTCCGGAAAAGAAGCTTTATCGTCTCTACGTGCATATTGCCGATGTCACGGAATATGTGAAGGAGGGCTCTTCCCTCGATTTAGAGGCACTGGAGCGCGGAACCTCCGTGTACCTAACGGACAGAGTGATTCCCATGCTTCCGAGAGAGCTTTCCAACGGTATTTGTTCCCTGCATGAGGGCGTGGATCGTCTGACCCTCTCCTGTATCATGGACTATAACGAAATGGGAGAACAGCTCTCCCACGAAATCTGCCAAGGAATCATTTGCTCCGATAAAAGAATGAGCTATACGGGCGTGACGGCAGTTTTAGAAAAAGAGTCAGGCACAGCTTCTTTAGGTGCAGAGAATAGCGCTTCCGTAGCTTCTTTAGATATGGGAAAGAGAAACGAAGAAACTGCAGAGGACTATTCCTCCTATCTCCCCTTTAAGGACTTGCTTCTTCATATGAGAGAGCTTTCCCGTCTGCTTCGTCATAAGCGCGTGGAGCGAGGCGGCTTGGACTTTGATTTTCCGGAGTCCAAGGTTATTTTTCAATGAAAAAAAGGGCAGATTGCCGAAATTCGCTCCGTCATCCGTGAGGAATCCCATAAAATCATCGAGGATTTCATGCTTGCGGCAAATGAGACGGTTGCGGAGGAATATTACTGGAGGGACATTCCCTTCCTCTACCGTGTGCACGAGCGACCGGACTTTGACAAGTGGCAGGAGCTTTCGCGGATTCTATCGAATTTCTCCATTCTCCTCCGTGCAAAGGACCCGGATAGCATTCGCCCGAAAGTCTTACAAGGAATTTTGGAGACGATTAAGGGAAAGGAAGAAGAGATGATGCTCAGTAATCTTATTCTCCGCTCCTTAAAAACAGGCAAAATACAGCGTGGAATGTGGAGAGCATTTCGGGCTTGCCAGTAAATATTACACACACTTCACCTCTCCGATCAGGCGTTATCCTGACCTCCAGATTCACAGAATCATTAAGGAGAATCTGTTTTTCTCAGGAAAATGAGAAGCGCTTCGCCCACTACAGTCGTATTTTACCTGACGTAGCCATGCAAAGTTCCCTGCGCGAGAGGCGAGCAGATGAGGCGGAGCGGGATTGCATGAAGCTGAAAAAAAGTGCCAGTACATGAAGAACTTCCTTGGAGAGTGCTTCTCCGGCAATATTTCCGGCCTTACGGAGTACGGCATTTATGTCACTTTGGAAAAATGGCATCGAAGGCATGATTCCGCTTCGTATGCTGAATGACGACTATTTTTGTGTTTTTATAGAGAAGGAACTGATAACGAGAGGCGAACGGAGCGGAAAAAAACCTTCCGTATCGGTGACAGTATCTCTGTTCTAGTGTATGCTGTAGATACCTTGAGCCGGACTATCGACTTTGTGCCGGCCCCGGAATTACCGGAAGAATAATACAGATAAGCTTTCCTCTGAATAAACAAATTTAGTCGAGATGTACTTTCCCCGGAATAAGCAGATTCCATCGAGATAGACTTCCCTTAAGGAAAGTTTAAGCAAGATAAAATCCCCTTGGAGGGGGCAGAAAGGAACGAATAAATGGGAGACAGCATTAAGCAAATCGCAAACAACAAAAAGGCTTTCCATGATTTTTTCATGGAGGAAAGCCTGGAATGCGGCATTCAGCTTTTCGGAACGGAAGTCAAATCTCTCCGCCTCGGACAGGCTTCCATTAAGGAGTCCTTCTGTCAGATTCGAAACGGAGAATGCTTCATTGTAGGTATGCACATCAACCCCTATGAGCGGGGAAATATTTTCAATAAAGATCCGCTTAGAGACAGGAAGCTTCTCCTCCATAGAAGAGAAATTGACCGCCTGCTTGGAAAAATCAAGGAGCAGGGCTATACCCTTATGCCCCTCCGTCTCTATTTTAAAGGAAGCCTCGTAAAGCTCGACATGGGACTCTGCCGCGGTAAGAAGATTTATGATAAGCGTGAGGATATGAAGAAAAAGGCACAGAGAAGGGAGCTTGAGAAGGAGTTTAAGAAGGCGAATATTCGCGTGTAAAAATAGAACATATGGGATAGCAAAATCCCCCGGATACACTCCTACGTAAAGACGGTCTCGCTCGGTTCCGACGCAACGGTACTAAGCAGAAAACTTCGCTATCGCTTGTTTTCTGCAAGTGCCGGCGTCTCCAAACGCTTTACTCCGGAGTGTAACCGGAGGATTTATTCCTACATATTTCTTCCTATGTATTTCTTGTCCCTCAAATGGCTTTCCACATAGCATAGAGAAAAACGGAAAAAGAAATATAGTTCTACAGTTTCATAGGTATTAAAGCAAGACACGCTCTCGCTAACTTCGTATTTAATAGATATTGGAACTTTACTCTTTACTTTTGTATTGTAGAGCAAAGAATAAAATTGCCATAGATAGTAATACCACAGATAAAGGTAATGCCCTGGCCATTAAGGCTTCTGCAATATAATCGCCGAACACACATATCTTAACTAGATACATCGTGATAAGTAAAAAAGCTATCAACAAACAGTATTTACAAATAAAAAAAATCTGTCTCATAACTCCCCCTGTAATCTCCGGAAAAACGACGAATAACCGGCGCTTTAAACGCCGGCTTTCTTTATGTGTTGTAGAACTGCAGATTTAAAATAACCATTCACTAAAATATAGACCTCCTCCGATATGTTCTTGAGTAAAGCGTTTGGAGGCTCCGGCACTTGCAGAAAACAAAGTAAATGGGCAAAAAAATTATCCCACAGTTTCATAGGTATTAAAGCAAGGGGGCAATCTGAGCCCGTTAGTACTTGCTGAAAGCGAGCTGTAGCGAAGCTTGAAGCTTAGTACTACTACGTGGCGAGGTTAGCGAGAGCGTGCCCCTGCTGCAATACCTATGAACTGTGGTATGAAATTACATATCCCTTAACTTCACCCCTATTTTCTCCAGCGCAGCGAGTAAATCCCCTCGTACCTTATTGATTTCCTCTTCACTTAAGGTGTGGTCTTTTGCTCTTAAGCTGACATTGTAGGAGAGGGACTTAAATCCGGCAAGAACCTGTGCGCCTTCGTAGATATCGAAGAGCTCCACCTTCTCAAGGAGCGGAGATGCCGCTTCACGAATCGCGTCTTCCACCTCTCCGGCAGTCACATTAAGCGGTACAAGGAGGGAGAAATCATGAGACACTGCCGGGAACTTGGCAACCGGCGTATACTTTTTGTGATCTCCCGCCAAGGGATATACTTCCTCTAAATCAAGTACCGCCACATAGGCTCTTTCCTTCAAATCAAAGTTCTTTAAGACATCCGGATGAATCTCTCCCATTGTTCCAAGTACTTTCCTTCATAGAGGATATTCGCCTTTCTGCCCGAGTGGTAGTAGGGCTTTTCACAGTTTCCGTCATAGCGGAAGCGACCGTTTAGACCGCAGTGTGCGAGGAGCTCTTCAATTTCTCCTTTCAGGCTAAAGAAATCTCCCTCTCCGATAAAACCGAGAGTCAAAGTCATACGCTCGTCCGGAAGCTCAGTCAGGGGCAGGCTCTTCGGAATATAGAGCTTTGCCATTTCAAAGAGCTTTACATCCTTATTCTTATGACGGTTATTTAAGCTAAGCGCCTGCAACATTCCCGGAACGGAGCTGGTACGCATAACGGAGAAGTCCTCTCCCAAGGGATTGGAAATCATAATCTGCTGCCACTCGGAAGCATTTTCCGGAAGAAGTAACTTCTCATAGACCTTCTTCGACTCAAAGGAATAGAAATAACTTTCGTTATAACCGAGTGCCTCGGCTAAGTGCCTAAGACTGCGATTCAAAGCCAGGTTCGGGTGCATTCCTCCTACGGTACTAGATAGAGGAAGAGTACTCGGAATCTTGTCATATCCGTAATAACGAGCTACTTCTTCCGCAATATCCGCCATTCTCTCTAGGTCCTGTCGGAAAGTCGGAATCACAAGCTCCAGACTGTCTCCCTTCACTTCCGTCTTGATTTCCAAAGGAAGAAGATACGTTCTCATTTCTTCTCCGCTTAAATGAAGGCCCAATAAATTATTGATTTCGGAAACGGATACGGATAAATGCTTCTCTTCCTTCTTCACCGGATAACAATCCACCATGCCGCCCACCACTTCTCCGCAGTGGAGTTCTTCGATTAAGGTGCAGGCTCTGTCCATGGCCATTTCACAAAGATTCGGATCCAAGCCCTTTTCAAATAAGAGGAAGCATCGGTACGAAGTCCCAGCTTTCTTCCGGAAAGACGGATATTGGTTCCGTTAAAGCAAGCCGCCTCCAGCACCACATTTTTCACCTTATCGGTAATCATGGAATTCTCTCCGCCCATGATACCTCCAAGGGCAATGGTCTTCTCCCCGTCCTTGATGCATAAAATAGAGGAGTCGAGCTCATGTTCCACGCCGTCCAAGGTCACGAACTTTTCCTTATCTTCGGCACGTCCTATGCGAATTTTCTGTCCGCTGATGTCTTCGTAATCAAAGGCATGCATGGGCTGTCCGAGTTCCAGCATCACATAGTTTGTGATATCTACGAAGTTATTGATCGGGCGAATGCCTGCAGTCCGGAGACGAATCTGCATCCAGGAGGGAGACGGCGCAAAACGCACATTTAATAAGACGTGCAGTATAACGACTGCAAAGCTCGCTGTCCTTTAATTCCACAGTGAGATAGTCGGAGAGCTTCTCTTCATTTCCCACCTTCTTGATTTCCGGAAAATGAAATGCCTGTCCGAAGGCTGCTGCCGCTTCTCTTGCCAGTCCCACTACGGAGAAACAGTCCACACGGTTAGAGGTAATCTCATACTCGTGCAGAATATCCCGAAATCCGAGGAGTGCCGGAGCATCTTCTCCCACAGGTGTTCCTTCCGGGAAGATGTAAATCCCTCTTTCCGGTGCTTCCGGGAAAAAGTTACGATCCCCTCCAAGTTCCTCGATCGAGCACATCATACCGAAGGATTCCACACCGCGGAGCTTTCCGTTATGAATGCTCACACCGCCCTCCGGGCGCTTTCCTTCGTGATCGACCTTTACCTTACCGCCGTCTAAAACGACCGGCACCACCTGTCCTTCTTCTACGTTTGGAGCTCCCGTTACAATCTGCAAAGTCTCTTTTCCGATATCCACCTGACAGATTAAGAGGTGGTCGGAATCCTCGTGCTTCTTCACGGAAAGAATCTTTCCGGTTACAATTTTCTCCAGATTTTCCCCGAGGTCTTCCATCGTTTCTACCTTATTTCCGACCAGGGTCATTCTGTCTCCGAAGTCTTTGCCATTTACGGAAAGGCCCGGAACATATTCTTTTAACCAATTCATGGATGTATTCATCTTAATCCCCCTTAAAACTGCTCTAAGAAGCGCAGATCATTTTCATAAAGCAAACGCATATCATCAATTTCGTACTTCAGAAGTGCGATACGCTCAAGACCTACACCGAAGGCGAAACCGCTGTACTCGTTCGGGTCGATGCCGCAGGATTCCAGCACCTTTGGGTGCACCATTCCGCAGCCTAAAATCTCAATCCAACCCTCTCCCTTACAGAAACGGCAGCCCTTGCCCTTACACTTAAAGCAGGAAACATCCACTTCAGCGGAAGGCTCCGTAAAGGGGGAAGTGATGCGGACGCAGCTTCGTCTTCGTATCCTGTCCGAAGAGCTCCTTGGCAAAGAGGTCCAGCGTGCCCTTTAAATCGGAAAAATGGATATTTTTATCAATGACCAAGCCCTCCACCTGATGGAAGGAAGGGGAATGGGTCGCATCCACTGCGTCGGAACGGAACACTCTTCCCGGGCAAATCATACGAAGTGGCGGCTTGTGGGTTTCCATATATCTGGCCTGCACGGAGGAGGTCTGGGTTCTTAAAAGAATATTGCTGTTGATATAGAAGGTATCCTGTTCATCCCTTGCAGGGTGTCCTTTCGGAATATTCAGTTTTTCAAAGTTATAACTGTCGTACTCTACCTCGGGGCCTTCCACAACTTCATAGCCCATGCCGATAAAGATTTTTTCCACCTCTTCCAAGGCAAGAGTATTCGGATGCGCGTGTCCGTAGCGAATCTTCTTTCCGGGAAGTGTCACATCAATCGTTTCCGCAGAAAGGCGGGCATCCTGTAAGGCACGCTCCAGCTCTACCGTACGCTCCTTAATCTCCTTCTCGATTTTCTGAGAAACTTCATTTACCAGCTGTCCGAAAGCCGGCCTTTCCTCGGCACTTAAGTCCTTTAAAGCTTTCTTCGCCTCCGCAAGTTCACCTTTTTTCCCTAAAAAATGGGTACGAATTTCATTGATGGAATTCATATCCATGGCAGAGCGCAAACGCTCTTCTGCCGCCTTTCTGATTTCCTCGAGATTGAATGTGTTCATTTTTCCTCCCTTAATATAAACAAGTTTCCTTTACGGAATCGTCAGCGCTTCGCGCTTTTTCGATTCCTGCCTGCATTCGCACTCTCGAGACTTTCGTCTCTTCGTGCTCATGCAGGGGCGTGCCATCAAGTCCCATTCCCTCTTGCAAACAAGTTTGCAATGGGTATGGGGACTTATGGCACTGTAAATCGAGTAGGAGGCGGTGACTAACCGCCGTCCTCTCACAGCACTGTACGTACGGTTCTCGTATACAGCGCTTTCAATAGTTGACGTGCACAGACTGATATGCTATGGCTAAATCGTAAAAGCCACTGTTTATCAGTCTTGGCTGTGCACTGCCTCTTTCTTTCCATATCGGATTGAATGACCTACGCGCTTTCACATACCCTTCATGTTCCGCACTATCTCTTTGCGAACAGCCATTGTTTTCAATGTTTTCTGCCATAACCAGTCATTCCTCCTTTCTCAGTCATACTTGAGACTCCTACTGATTCGGTCCTTTGTCTCTCGACTACTATGACCTCTGCTGACTTCTGTGTGTTCAGCATTGCTTTGGGCAATGGTTACCTCTTTCGAGGCATATCACACAGACCTCCCTAGGTACCACACGTTTCTTCCTCTCCATATATCTGCCTCATTTATCATGCATGATTCCGTGTAGTTATTGGACTTTGGCTTGTGCTGCAGTCTTATCCTCATGCATAACCTCATATGAGATTTCTGTTCGTCAGACCAGAGATTTGCCCATGAGTTAGTATCTTCCTCATATCCAGCTTCCTTCAGATTCGAGGTCACCCTCGACACCCTTGCCTTCGGCTATATCCTTCCCACTACCGGGCGGATTCGGGACTTTAACCCGTTAGAAACGTGCGCCGCTAGGCGCACAGCAAAAAGTCCCCGTCTGCAAGTGCAGACAGGGACGAATGTTCGCGGTACCACCCTGATTCCTGAATTTCTTTCAGGCTCTCTTTATGCTTAACGCAGTCTCACGGTTTTTCCTACTCTCCTTGAATTTCAAAAAAACTGCTCCGGTGGGAATATTCCAAAAAGCGCTTCGGGAAGAACTTGCAGCCTGTGATTCTTCTCTCTATGCTAAGCGGACTCTTTTTGTACTGGGCACCTTCATCGCATTTCCCCCGAAGTATATTGAATCAGGCAGGAAAAGTCAAGTTTATCTTCCGATTCAGCTTCTTTCCGCACCCTTTTTTCTGTGCTAAATCCTATCCATATCTTATTGTGCTACGCTTTTCTTCTCCTCCTTTTCTTTTCCCATGTCGGTCTCCTTCGACCATACACGAATCTGTGATTTTGTGGTTTTCTTAACAACATACATGGCGTAGTCCGCATTTTTCTGTAATTCGTCCGGATTGGATCCCCCATCAGGGTACCAACTTACACCTCCGGAAAGGCGAAGCATCTTCTTGCTTCCGTCGGGAAGCAGGATATAGCTTTCATCAATGGTTTTTTGTAATTTTTCAATTAAAGCATTGACCCTGCTTCGCTCTCCGTCTTCATCAAAAATAAAAATGTTGAACTCGTCACCGGAAATACGGGAGTACAAAGCTTCTGTCCCAAGCGCAGTCCTCATTGCATCAGATGCACAACGGATATACTTATCGCCGTACTCATGCCCGAAGGTGTCATTGACCATTTTCAAATTGTCGAGGTCCATCATGATATAGGCACCGATGGCATTTCCACCTCCCTTTTCTTCCAAAAGTTCCCGAATGCGTCTGCCAAATGCCCGTCGATTATAGAGATCCGTAAGAAAATCGTGGTCTCTCTCATACTGCAGATTCTGTTGTTCTTTCAAAAGTCTGTCCGAAAGGTCTTCCAATGCCTCTGACATCTGGTCGATTTCCAAAATACCGGTTTCCTTTAGTTCCAACTTCTCCGTCGCTTTGTTTGCCCGTATTTCCGATGCCAAATTGCGTATCGGTCTTTGCAGGAAAACGGAAATCACAAGGCTTCCCACAATACCGATAAGTAAGGTCAGCACGATGGTCACCGCCATCACAAAAAGCATACGATTCGCAAAGCGATTCATGGTTTTATACGGAATCTCCGCTCCAAGCTTCCAAGATATATCAATAAATGGACCATTTGTTGGGAAAATATGCAAAGGAATACTGTAGGTATAATACTCTTCCTCTGTCTCCAAAGACCTGCTATCCTCCGTCTCCGAAGACCTGCCATCCTCCTTTTCTGTACTGATTTGAGAAGAGTGTAAGCGGATTCGTTGCCGATATTTATCAGAACTGATGCTGTCTTCTCCGCTCTTTTCCGCACTTAAAAAATAGAAGGCCGTTCCTCCGCTATCCAGTTCTTTTTCCGGAAGATAGCTTTGCAAATAGCTTAGCAGAATATCCACCCCCAATACACCGTAAACCCTCCCGTCTGCCAGACGTAAAGGGACAGAATAACTGATTGCTTCTCTTTCCTCTCCAAAAAGAGAAAAGGGTCTGCCCCAATAGCCAAGATCTTCCCAAGAGGTCTCTACATCATATTGAAAGGAGGCTTGAGTAGGCTCATAAAAAAAATCATAGTAAGGAACACCCGCTGTCCCAAACTGAAAATTCGTATTCCAGGTCTTGTCCGTAGCCAACTGCTTATTCCTTGCCACAAGGAGGGGAGAGCGTTCAATCAAAAGATCCAGATTCTTACTACTTGGTCTGGACTCCGGATCCAGGTCGCGAAAATAAAGCCCCGGCTTATCCGTATACTGCCCGGACTCCATATCGCTCTGTAAATTATCTGCATTTAAAATCAAAAACACACCGGTAACACGATTGGTGCGCATCATAGAAATCAAATCGTCTGAAACCGCATTTAAGAAAGGAGCCGCATTCTCCGAACTGTCATCAATGGCTTCTATATCCAGTTTTCCCGCCTCAACAAGTCCATCTGCCAACTGATTGATCTTTTGTACCGTCTGTCCCAGGTTCATCCATTGGTTTACCATAATACTTTCCAAGTAATTTCTTCTGGCTTCCACCCTACTTTCCACAATCTCTCTGGCATTGGTGTGAATCAAAGTAAAAAGTCCCTGACCATAGATGGACATCATGAGAATTCCTATTTGCAAGATAACCAAAAGAGTCAACGGTATCAATATTTTCCTAAAAATCGGTTGTTTTTTCATCTTTTATCTCAACAATCTAGTTTTCCAGTTTATTTATTTCAGAAAGCAGGGCATCGTACCAAAGATTGAAATTTTCCTCCGTATTGTACTCGCCTATGGCATCCTCATAGCTCAGGCCGGAGGCTATAGCTGTTTCCACCTCTTTCCTGTCTTTTTCCGCCTTATCCGATAAAGAATATTCCAGGATTTCCCGTACATTCTTCGAGTTTGCAACAGCCGGAGCGCTGTACAAGGTATGCGAGTTCATGATGTTTAAGGCTTCCTCTATAGCCGGATCCGAACCTCTTCCCTTTAAAATGTCTATGGTTTGTATTGTGAAACTGTCGATACGAACAGGAAGGTATTCCGCACTCATGGCAAACTTGCAATTCTCCTCTTTCCCGGTAAGCCAGCGTAGAAACTCCACAGATGCCTTAACTCTTTCTTCCTTTCCATTTAAAACAGAAATACCCGCCCCCTGCTGCATGGCAAAGCGTTCATCCTTTACAAATTGCGGGCAAGGCAAAACGGTACAATCTATAGGATAGTGCACCTCATCAGAAAGGATCACATCGTGCGGAAAATAACTGTAGCCCACCGAAGAACCTACATAGGCAAGAATTTCCCCTGTCCGTACATCATCCGAACGATAGCGTCCCACAGACGCAAAATAGCCTTTTATATAAGGAACATAGTAATTGTCCCAAAGCTTACGCAAAATGGGCTTTGCGGGAAAGTTATAAGACGCATCTCCGGAGCTGTCTTTAGAAATCAAATCCACTCCCATCTGCTTTGCTCCGACAAGAAAATAATTTGCAAAGTCGTCCATACCGAAGAAAGGCTTCCCGTCATTTTCCTCCGGAGTCAAAGAATCGGTATATTCATAATATTTTTTGGCGATATCCAACAGACCTTCTCTGGATTGCAACTCGGAAATATCGGCTCCTGTAGCATCTGCAAATTTTCTTCCAATCTGTTCCCATTTAGAAAAGAAAGAGCTCTGTGGATTTTCCCTACAGGAAGAATCTTGATTCCTTCATCCTTTCTTTTTCCCAGTCGTCCCTCATTTCAAAGAAACTCCGGGGAACAAAAAGCATTTCAGCTCTTCCTCGGAAAAAAATACCGGCTTAAAGTCCACAAGATAGTGCTTTTCTATCCAAAAATCCCAGGCGATGTCCGCATACATAAAAAGCCATATCCGGGATAGTCTTCCTGTGTAAAAGTTTTTTTATCGGTTAAAGCAATCAAAGATTGTTTCTCGATATCTTCAACAGAGCCCCGGATTCATTAAACGTACGGAGAAACTTTAACTCCCTCCCCGTCCGTCATTGAAATTCTTCTATCGTCCTTTTTAAATGCCTCAAGCTGCGCTCCGGAATAATAACTCCAGATACGCAGTTCCCATATTTCTCATTGGCTTTTTTATACGAACTCTCCTCTTCTACCTGCCTTCTTCAACTCTCTTTACAGGACAGCAGAAAAGCAAAGTACAGATGAGGAAGAGTCCGATATATCGTAAATATCTTTTTCTTCATTTTTGCTCTACCTTTCTCTTTTGGTTTATGGGTTCAAAAGAAAAAAAGCATGGTCTAATACTTGGGACAACTTCGTCATAAACTCATATTCAAATATAAGTAATTAATTCAACTTTTTTTATATAAATATATATTAGCTTTTCACAGCAAAATAAATAGCTGCATTTCTGATGCAAGCCATGCTTTCTCTGTCAGGATAGCTATTCCTCTGTTTCATTTGTCAAACTGATTTTCAAGCTACAAAAACTCAAAGAACTTGAGTAGCTTTTTTCCCTCCTTTATCAGCATTATATATAAAAAGACCGTAGTGAAGTCCAACATTGATTTCTGTTTCATCTCTTTCTCTACTTTCTGTATCTGTCATCTTGTCCCTGATCTTTCATCCAGAAAATCCCATTTTCCTCCATATATGATAATTTCGCAGGATTATAATGGAGATGATTTTTACATCTCCCCAAAAAAATCCTGCGAAATATCAAAGAAATTATTTTTTTATCAAAGTGCAAAATCTAAGCAATTTTTTTAATACTTCTCATTTGTCCCCAGCTCCATCGGGAACTGTTCCACCCGTTTTTCTTTCTCTGCTTTATATCCTGCTTTTGCTTTCTTCGTAACTGTCTTTTCTTTAGCCTTTCCTGCAGCAGACTTCATGTCGTCTTTGTGATGCAAAGCATACATAGAGCTATCTCCGGGAATTGGGAATTTGAGACAAATCCATGCCATCCATTCCACTGATATCCACTATCGGCTCTGTTGCCTGTTTCCTCCGGAAGAACTGGCTCGGACGATATCACCATCTGCTTCGGTGCAATTTTTCTTCGGCCCGATTTCTTCCTTTTTCTCAAAAGCTTTCTTCGGCTCTTTTTCCTTTAGGCTTCTCCGCAACTTCTTTTATGCTTCTCTACAACTTCTTTAGGCTTCTCTACAACTTCTTTAGGCTTCTCTACAACTTCTTTTAGGCTTCTCCACAACTTGCTTTTGGCTTCTCTAAAACTTCTTTAGGCCTCTCACAACTTGCTTTTGGCTTCTCTAAAACTTCTTTAGGCTTCTCCACATCTTGCTTTGGCTTCTCCGGCAAAAACTTTCTTCAGCGCTTCTTCCTGCTTCCCGAATTCAATCTTATTCGGTACAGCGTTCTCTAATGAAACTGTTTCGGTTTCGCTTGTTTCCCTCTTCCCTTGTCAGTCGGAAACTTCGATACCAGGTTGTTCAAAAGATTTGCCTGTCTGGAAAGCTCCTCCGAGGCAGCTGCAGACTCTTCCGCTGTCGCTGAATTGTTCTGTACCGTAGCGGAAATCTGTTCAATACCCGCACTAATCTGTGATACACCTTTTGCTTCTTCTTCCGATGCTGCGGAGATATCCCTGAATAAAGCTATTAATCTGTACCGTATGCTTTGAAACTGTCCCCAAAGACTCTGCTGTCTCTTCTGTTATCTTAGCGCCTTTTTTTCCACTGCCAAGAATGGTTTCTTCAATGAGAGTTGCCGTATTTCTGAGCGGCCTTTGCCGATTTTTTTGTGCCAGATTTCCTACTTCATCCGCAACTACCGCGAAAGCCTTTTTCCTGCAGCACCTGCTCTTGCCGCTTCTATTGCGGCATTTAGAGAAAGGATATTGGTCTGAAACGCAATGTCATCAATCGTTTTGATGATTTTATTGATCTCATTGGACTTTTTGAGTGATTTCCAGCATTGCTTTAGACATCTCCGACATCTTTCTTTATTGCTTCGTTCCACCGCCTCACCGGTATGTCCGGAAAGAACGGAGGCCTTTCACTGCCATCTCCGCCGTTTCCTTTAATCTTTATGGAAATATCATTCATGGTAGCACTCAGCTGTTCAATCGAAGAAGCCTGCTCTGTCGCTCCTTGGGAAAGTCCCTGCGCCGCTAGAACTGACCTGTCCTGCACCGGAATTCACTGCACCGGCACTGTTCTTGATTTCGGACATAGTCTTTATCCAGATCTCCGGTAATCTCCTGTAAAGTGATAAGCAAGCGGTCTATATGCACCGGGATAGTTCTCTTCATTATCCAGCACAACACAGAAAGTTCCCTGTGACAAGTTCTTTTCAACTTATCGGAAAGGTCCGTAATAATCCTTTGAATATTGGAGACAACATCCTGAATAGATGTACACAGATCTCCTATCTCATCTTTATTCTCATAGCGAATATCCTACCGCAAAATCTCCCTCTGCAACGGATTCACCGACCTTTTGCGATTTCCTTTCAGTGGATGCAAAGGCTTTTTCTGAATCAATATGGAGCTTACAACGATTAAAGATTGCAAAGAGCCCTGCTGCACTGAAAAAGCGTGCACAAAGTAAGACCAGATGATTTCTCGCAGACATAAACTCGCTGTTTCAGATACACTGACCATCGTCCAAAGCGTCACTGCCATGGATATCCATAGGTCTAAAATAGACTCTTCTTACTTCTCCCCCGGTTCATCGGGTACCGTCACAAGAAAATGGCTGCCTTCTGTCTCCATGCTGCGATGGATCTCTTCCATGGAACTCTCCGGGCACCACTTCTTCCAGACTTCTTCTTCTGCATCTCCGGATTCATGCTGTAAAGCACAGTCCCTTTATGGTCTAAAACACCGGTATGCAGGGATTTAAAAACTGTCATCCTCCTGTTTTTACGCTGGAAAAAGATCTCTACATTAATATCCAACATGACACAGCCGATATACTCTCCCTTTTGCATTTTTGTCATGGGGCTGGCCATCGTCATCACTTTGATGTCCGGACGCAAGGTATCCGCATATGCATCTGTAAGAAACCTGTTTCCCTGTCTCTTTTGCTTTTTTTATACCAGTCTGTAGCACCATAAAAAGTCATAGGGACAAAGACATAATCTCTCCGGCTTCTCTGGCAGTCGGAGTCATATAGATTCCCATATTCTTTTTATTCCTTGTTGAAACCCGTTCGGCTCGAAGAAAGATCCCTGTCCCAAGCAAATGAGGATTGCTTTGCAACCGATGCATTTGAGAGAATCCAGAAACATTGATTCCGCATTGTATCTGGGATGCGGAAAGCTCTGCATCATCAACTCGGGATTGAAAATGAGTTGCCTCCATACCTGGAGAGGAAAGCGCTTTTCGCGTTCAGATCTTTTCACCTTCCAAATCTGATTCCGGGCACTGCTCCGACGAGAGTCCTCCTGCTCATTCATCTTTTTGTACGCCCTACTTCCATAGTGGATGAAATAGATTCCAAGCTTGCAATGACTTTTCTGCACGTCTCCCATGGACATCGTTGCTTTATCGTTTAGATTGCCATCCAGCGCAGAGCTGATAGCTTTCTGTCCGGTGTAAAATAATACTTTAGGCTCATCAATAAAAAAATACAAGAACAATGCACAAGCCCTAAGATTGCAGAGAGTCTGGTTCCGATTGATCCCTTCTTTCCCTGCTGCCCCTTTCCCTTTTTCATCATTTTTCCCTCCCTGAAAAAAATTCCGGATTCCTTCCGAATCTAATTTTCTTTTAAAGTAAAGCGCTCTACCAAATCATTCAGTATATTTGCCTGACCGGACATTTCTTCCGAAGCGGCAGCGGATTCCTGCGCCGTTGCGGAGTTATTCTGCACAACGGAAGAAATCTGATCGATTCCCTGTGTAAGCTGCGCTATCCCTCGAGCCTCTTCTTCCGAGGCAGCTGAAATATCCTGAATATAGTTGTTAATCTTTTCGGTGTGTTGAGAAACGGTATCCAAAGATTCCGCAGTTTCTCTGCTGATTCTTGCTCCCTTTTCTACAGCATCAATGGTTTCCTCTATCAGAGATGCCGTATTCTGTGCCGCCTTCGCCGACTTCTGTGCGAGATTTCCGACTTCATCCGCCACAACGGCAAAGCCCTTTCCGGCAGCCCCTGCTCTTGCAGCTTCAATTGCCGCGTTTAAGGACAGGATATTGGTCTGGAAGGCAATGTCGTCAATGGTCTTTATAATCTTACTGATTTCATTGGATTTCTCGGTGATTTCCACCATAGCCCTGGACATCTCTTCCATCTTTGTATTACTCATAACTACGGCATTCCCCGTATCTGTAGACAAGCGAGACGCTTCCTGTGCCGTATGTGCCGTTTCCTTGATTCTTTCAGAAATATCGCTCATTGTTGAGCTCAACTCTCCTATAGAAGAAGCCTGCTCGGTTGCACCCTCGGAAAGTCCTTGCGCCGCAAAACTTACCTGCCCTGCACTGCTATTTACCTTCATTGCACTTCCTTGTATCTCGGACATCGTCCGAGAAAGGTCGGTGGTAATCTTGGAAAGAGCCTCCAGAATCGGAATATATGCACCGGTATAATATTCTTCATTATCTTTGCTCAGATTAAAATTGCCCTTTGCCATTTCTCCCAGTTTCTCGGTTAAATCCGAAATGATATGTCTGACTCTGTCTACCACTTCCTGTATTGCCAAAATCAATGCACCTATTTCATCCTGATAGGCATAGGACATCTCAATATCAAAATCGCCTTCTGCAAGCTTTTTTCCGCACCGGGAAACCATGGCAAGTGGCTTCAAACTCTTATTCAGATAAAAATACCGTTGCCAATATGACAATCGCGACCGTCAAAAGTCCTAGTACCGTTGCTACAAGCACCATCCTGTCCACGGCATGATCATAATCAATTTCCGTCATATTGATGCGGAACCACCAAGTTGTGCCGTTCAGATTCACCGGTTCAAAAAATTCTCTTTCTGCTGCACCGGACTTTCCTATTACCTTTCTGGTAAAGCGTTCTCCACCGGCCATAAGATCCTTTTACCTCTTTATATGCCTTCTCGGAAAGAACATCCGAAAGCTTCATACCCCTTTTGTTTTTTTCATTTCCATGTATCACTTCTTCCGAATCGATAATCTCGGAAAACATAGTCGGATACTCTGCATCGGTCTTACTTACCTTGGTAAGAACGTCTGCATTGATATCTAATAGAGTAAGACCCTTAAACTCACCGTTTACCATAATCGGACTTGTAATGGTAAAGAGCTCTGCTCCTCCTGCCTTATCATCCTTATAAACATTGGTAATGACTGATTTTTCCATCTTTTTCCCTGCTTTGTAATACTCCTTGTCCTTATATAAGTCATAATCGATACGTTGTACAATCTTTTCTCTTTCGCACCTTCTCTTGTAATAAACATACCATAGTCGGAAGAATCCGGAAAAAAAGGCATTTCGGTTCAAAAAAAGGTTCCGCCGCCGATAATATTTTCATCTTCCAAAATGGAAGCATGCAAAGTGTATTCAGGAGAAATCTCTCTCCGCATTGTATCTTGAAAGCAGGGAATCTCTTTATCCACAATTCTGCTTCGCAGGGTCACCGGATCCATTCCCAGTAACGGAAACCATGCTGCTTTTTTGAAAAGTCCTGCACCTTTCCAAGAATTTTGAACGGGAGCATCTCCCACCCTTGTCATTTTTCATCATAAATAAAGCTGATTCCTTCATTGATTGTAGAGGAAATATGGCTTAATTTATCCACTGTAGAAGACAACTCCGCAGCTCCGTTCATCGCTTTTTTTCCGTCATGGAATCATCAATCTGAGGATCAATATCCAGCTCAAAGGAATGCACCAGGATATAGCATAAGTACCAGAATAAGCACAAAAGAAACTGCACCCAAAACAATAGACAGTCTTCCTTTCAGACTGATTCTCCTCAGGAAACTGCCTTTATTCTTTTCCACATATCTTAGCTCATACCGTTCTAAAAACCTCCTTAAAGCAAAGTCCAACCTTTTCTCCTTGTTTTTTTCGACTAAAGATTTGACTTTCTATAAGTTTGCCATTCCCTTTGCTCTCCTCTTCTACAAAGAGAAAGGCTATTTTTTTGGAGTATTCATCAGATCTCGGCGCAATATCCGTCTCTTTCAATAGAACTACGACTTTTACGAGAGAACGCAGTAATGTTAAAATATTCTTAAAATATGTCGGAATGTTGCATACTGATTTCAGGGCATTCGTTTCAAACCGGAAGACATTGCAAGTCGCTTCTTTTTCGAGAATAAATCGGGAGAAAAATATTGCAAAATATTCGCTTTTTTTCCATTTTTTTCTCTTATACAATTTGTCGTTTTTGCGTTCGATAAAGTGAGGAAAGACCGATTTGGAGAAAGGATTGCTATGTCAATGTTTTACGGAAATGGAATAGCCCTAACAGAGAAGACGCTTGATTTGCTATGGGGAAGACAGAATCTTACGGTAAACAATATTGCCAATGTGGATACCCCAAACTTTAAGTCCAAGTACCTCACTTTTGAGAACGAGCTTCTTCACCATATCACTATGGCAGAAAAGGGCAGTCAGAAAAAAATAAGAGTATCCGAAGCAATTCATATGCAAAGACCCAGGATACACAGTACCAGGAATGAGTCCAGTCGTTTGGACGGGAACAACGTGGATATGGATCAAGAGCAGGTGGAGCTTGTCAAGACCACCTATGCTTACCAGTTCATGGTGAACTCCATTAACAATGATTTAAAGCGGCTCTCTGCAGCAGTGAAAAACTTCTAGTCTTTTTTCTGTTGAAAAGAACCGATTGGGGGAGATGGAAAAAGCATTTCCCGGGAAAATAGTGAAAAAGGTGGTAAAACTTATGGATAGTACAATGGAAGGAATGTTGGATACCTATCTTCTGGAGACGGAATCACTCTTGGATAAGTTAGATGAAATGCTGATTGCCGACGAAAAAATCGGCGATTTTTCCTCCGATGATGTAAATGAAATTTTCCGTATCATGCACACCATAAAAGGTTCCAGTGCCATGATGGAATTTACTCCGATTTCCAACATTGCCCACCATATTGAAGATATGTTCTTCTTTATTCGAGATAAGGGCATGGATTGCTTAAGTGACGAGCAAAAGAACGAGCTCTTCGACCTGATGTTCCGCTCGGAAGATTTTTCTTCGCGGTGCTTTTAGAAAAAAAGTGAAAGCCGGGAGATGCTTTAGATGACAAATATAGAAGAGTTTGCCGAAGAGATAAACAACTTTCCTGGCAAAAGATTTCCGGAAAAGATAGCGGAAAGGCAAAGGCTTCTTCCGGATCAGGCCGTACGCAGGCCAATATCGAAAGAGTGCTTCCGCATGATCCGAAAAGCCATCAAATTCATCCATGTCTTCCTGGATCAGGGAATCGGCATGGAGAATCTTAGAGCATTTATGATTGTGAATGCTTTAAAAGAATATGATCTGGACTTCCGTTATTATCCAAGTGATATGGATACAAACTCGGAAACCGCCCAAGTCATTGTCGATGACGGATTTTTCCTTGCCTTTGAAAAGGAAGAAGTCCTTGAAAAGGGAGAAAAGGTGTTAAGAGAGCAGAGCCATATTCTCTCTTATGAAATCGTGGATGCAAAAAAGAGTGAAGTAAAGCCGGAAGAAAAAGAGAACGTTTCTGCGCCGAGTCCCAAACAAAATAAAGAGAAAGAAGCTGCTCCGCAGACACAAAATACACAGCAGAAATCAACCGCTCCCGTAAAACAGAGTTTGATTTCCGTTAATCTACAAAAGCTGGACAGTCTAAATGACCTTGTAGGAGAAATTGTAATCACGGAATCCATGGTTACTTCCTCTCCTGTTCTTCGTATGCTCCCGCAGGAAAGTCTGGATAATTTTATGAAGTCTGCAAGACAGCTTCGTAAGCTTACGGATGACTTACAGGACATCGCTATGAGCCTTCGAATGGTTTCCATTTCCGGTGTCTTCCAGAAAATGAATCGTATTGTCCGCGATATGAAGCAGAAGCTCGGAAAAGATGTAAAGCTTACCATCATCGGAGAGGATACGGAAGTAGATAAGACCATTGTGGACAGCCTGCAGGATCCGTTAATGCATATCGTAAGAAACAGTATGGACCATGGAATCGAAGCCACTAAGGAAGAACGTATTGCAGCAGGAAAAGATGCACAGGGAGAATTGATACTCTCCGCTTCTCACACTTCTTCCGAAGTCATCATTACCGTAGAAGACGATGGTTACGGCATGAACCCCGAGAAGCTTTTGGATAAAGCAGAGGAAAAGGGCCTGCTGTATAAGCCTCGTTCCGAGTATTCGAAAAAAGAAGCACTGGGCTTAATCATGCTCCCGGGCTTTTCTACCAATAAGAGTGTTACCGAATTCTCCGGCAGAGGCGTGGGAATGGATGTGGTAAAGAAGAATCTGGAGTCCGTGGGAGGTACTATCAGCATTTCCAGCGAGCTGGGAAAGGGTTCCGTTTTCACAATGAAAATCCCGCTTACCTTGGCCATTATGGACGGTATGAAGGTCAATGTCGGTGATACTATTTTCACCATCCCCATCGTAAATATTCGCCAGTCCTTTAAAATAGACGATGCGGAAGTTGTCTTTGATGAAAATGGAAACGAGATGGTAAAGAATGGACGTCTTCTATCCCATCGTTCGTCTGAACAATTTCTACGGTATTAAAGGAAAGTATACCGATCTTGCAGACGGCGTTCTCATCTGGGTAGAAGCCAACGACAAGTCCTGCTGTCTCTTTGTAGATGACTTAATCGGTGAACAGCAGGTTGTTGTAAAGCCTCTCCCTGCTTACTTTAATGCCTTTGATCTAAAGGCAAACGGAATCAATGGCTGCTCCATACTCGGAGACGGAAATATATGTATCATTTTGGATGTCTTAGGCTTGTACTCTCAAGCTATTGAAAACGAATAAGGAGGGAAGCATGGCAGAAGAATTTATGGATGAATTTTTTGAAGACGAAAAATTGGAAGAGCAGGAAACAAATGATGTGGAGCGCTGTCTTACCTTTGAATCCGCCGGACTTGTCATGTATATGAGTACCAGCTATGTGATTGAAATCATCAATGACCACAGTATCACTTCTCTCCCCATGGTGCCCCACTATGTAAAGGGAATCATCAATCTGAGAGGTTCTATTTTACCTGTCATCGATATCCGGTTACTGATGGACAGAGAGGCAGAAGAATATACTTCGAAAACCTGTATCATTGTTTTAAACATTGAATCCATTCCTATCGGCATTATTGTGGACAGAGTGCGACAGGTTATCGACATTGACCCGGACGAAGTCCAATCCATCCCGCTCCGTAATCGACAGAAGCTATGCAACGGTATGATTACACTGGATACAGGAGAAGTGGCCATGTCTTTTGATGCGGAAGCTTTGGTACAGTCTTCTTCCTCTGAAGCTGTATAAGAGGTTCTTCCATGTATGATTTATCGGATGAAGACTTTAAACGACTCTATACCTATATGCAGGAAAAGTTCGGCATTGACTTAAGGAAGAAAAAACCTTTAATCATTAGCCGACTGTCCAGCATTTTAGAGAAATCAGGGTATGGAGATTTTCACAGCTATGTAAACGATATTCTTTCGAAAGAAAACCGGGACATGCTGACTACGCTTCTGAATAAGCTCACTACGAATTATACCTATTTCATGAGAGAGGAATCTCATTTTGATTATCTGGAACAGGTCGTTCTTCCGGAGCTTGCCAAAAAGCACGAAAAGGACAAGGTCCTTTCCATTTGGAGCGCCGGCTGTTCTTCGGGAGAAGAGCCTTATAATGTTTCCATGTATCTCCTGGAGTATTTCAGGAAGCTTCCCGGAAAATGGGATACCAGAATGCTTGCCACGGATATCTCACAAAATGTTCTGAATAAGGCAATCAATCCCTCTTATCCTGCGGAAAGCCTGGAGAAACTTCCGAAAGCATGGAAAGATAAGTATTTTATCCCGCAGAAGGATGACTACTTCACAGTGAGTAAAGAACTCCGGGAAAATGTTATTTTCCGGCCCTTCAACTTAATGGAGCCCATTCACTTTAAACGAAATTTTGACCTCATCTTCTGTCGCAATGTCATGATTTATTTTGACCAGGAAACAAAAGATGCCTTGGTAAAACGTTTTTATGATGCAACGTATCCGGGGGGATATCTGTTTATCGGTCATTCCGAAGGACTGACCAAGCACAGCTGTCCCTATAAATACATCAAGCCGGCTATCTATCGGAGAGAAGAATAGTCGAGGGGCAAAAATGAAATCATTTTTTTCAAAGAATCAAATTCAGCTTATTGCCATGGGAGCTTCCACAGGAGGGACGGAAGCTCTTCTTTCGATTCTGGAAAAATTACCTGCCGACCTTCCCCCTATAGTCATTACCCAGCACATGCCTCCTGTTTTTACCCAGATGTATGCGGAAAGGCTGGATAAATTCTGCCAAATGGAAGTAAGAGAAGGAAAGAATCAGGATCGACTTTACCCGGGGCTCTGTCTTGTCGCTCCCGGAGGACTGCAGATGCAGGTTGTACGGGACAGTCAGGGACTAAAGGTAGAGTGTAAGGAGGGTGAGAAGGTCTCCGGACACTGTCCCTCCATTGATTATCTATTTCTTCCGTCGCCAGAGAATGTGGAAACCATGCCATCGGAATCATTCTTACCGGCATGGGAAAGGATGGTGCAAACGGACTTCTTGCCATGCACGAAAAGGGGGCCTTTACCATGGGACAGGATCAGCAAAGTTCCATAGTCTATGGCATGCCCATGGAAGCCTACAAACTGGGGGCTGTAGACCGGCAGGGAAATCTCAGTGAAATTGCTGCATTATTGATTAACAATATGAAAGAAGGAGCAGAGTAAAATCAGTGCTCCTTTTTTATTCACAACGAGTATCGTGCGCAAAGCGTGCGATATCTCGTTTTTCCCTTATCTTTGTATTCTCTTTTGTCGATATAAACATCGTATGTAGAGCATCGTATGGCAGTTCAGCCTCTTCGTCTTTTTCTGAACAGTTTAGGAGCAAAATATGGGAATTTTAAGGGCGGTTTTACACAAAATAGCCACCGGTGTTGTCCAGCATCTGGGGATTTTAGCGGTGGCATCTCTATCTGTAATGACTGTCAGCTTTTCCGCAATCGCTTATGAGGGATACAAAGACAGTTTTAATACGGAAAAAATTGCTTCTCCAAAAGACAATAAAGAAAGCAGCATGGCTTCCGGGCAGGATTTTCCGGAACTCTTGTTTCGGGAACAAAGTGTATCGGAACGCTTGGTCTATTTCGGAGAGGAATTGGAAGCCGCTTTTAAGGAAGATAGTCCGGAAGAAATTGCATCCGATTCAGAGATGCTTCCCCTAGTTGAGACGGAAGCTATAGAAGAGGAATCGGAAACAGAGACTGAAACGGTGAAAGAAAGTACAACAGAAAGTCAAAGCGAAGCGGAAAGCATCCCGGAAACTCGCAGTATAAAAGAAACGGAAAACTTACCGGTAATTGACTTAAACTCCCCCTCGACTGCTTCAGAAGCAGCAGCGGATGCACAAAAGCCGGCGATTGTTCCCATAAAATCCGATCCCTTTGAAAAGTATTACGGTACTTCTACATTCAATGACTACAATGTCTATTTGGATACTGCCTTGGGCCCCATGCCCTACTATAATCAACACGATAGCCACTGGGGAAGTTATCTCTATGGCGGACAGGACAGTATCAGTAAATATGGCTGCGGCCCCACTACAGCAGCTATGATTGTTTCCGCCTTTGGAAATGTAAACGGCAGTATTACCCCGAAAGAAATGTCCAACTGGTCCGCGGCTTACGGCTATTTTGCCCCTAAGAGCGGTTCCTACCACGACTATATTCCGGCTGTACTATCCGCCTTTGACCTCGTTGTGGACAGTGTGCAAGAAAGAACCCCTGCAAATATCGCAAATCTCTTAAACAACGGGCATATTCTTGTAGCGCTGATGGGAAAGGGTGCACTCACCAATGGAGGGCATTTTATCATCATCACGAAGCAAAATGCCAACGGAAGCATATCCATCGCCGATCCGAACAGCTATCCCAATTCCCAAAAGGACTGGGACCCGGCACAGATTATGCGGGAATTGAAACAAAATTATGACGCGGGAGGCCCGCTTTGGTCCGTTCGCATTCCGGGACGGTAATATAAAAGCAGAAATCCCGAATATTCGAATATCCCTTTAGCCAGTCCCCCCTGCTAAAGCGGAAAAAGGAGGGACCATGAATTCTCATGGCCCCTCTTCTTTTGTGGCTTTTAAAAATCAAGCCTATTCCATTTTCTCTTTTTAAAACGAGATATCGCACGCTCTCGCGCACGATACTCGTTATGAATCAAAACACAAAATCTATTATGCCTGTTCTTCTATCTCTTCTCCGCTTAAACTGATAACCACTTCCGAAATGCGCTTTACCACTGCGGAAATCTTCTCATTTACCGCGGAACTGCTGTCGGAAAGTCTTCCTACTTCATCCGCTACCACACCAAAGCCCTTGCCGTGTTCTCCGGCTCTTGCAGCCTCAATATTGGCATTTAAAGCCAAAATCTTCTGTCTGCTCTGAATACTCTTCAAATCATTGGTACTCTTCCGAATATCTTTTACCAGATTCTGTGTCTCTTTTATTCCATCCGATAATTTATCCGCAAACTCGCGGAATCGAAGTTCACTGCAATCTGCCAGCATAAACTGCTCCATACTAAAGACTAAGAGCTTTAACGCCGCCTTTCTTTTTCCGAATCGTCGCTCATTCCTTTTTTAATGAAAATAGTAGCAACTTTTTCTCCCTCGTATTGGAGGTCAGCCTGAATAGAAGAAGAGCCAAATTCCTGGGATCTGCGTTCCAAAGCATCGGCCTTCCCTGGCTCTTTTTTTTCGGCATTGGCAAAATACGTAGCTTTCGTATCCTGCGACTGCACCATTGCCTCCAGTCCTGTGGCCATCGCCCAGTCACAAAGCATGGATTGAAATTGCTCTTTTCCTGCAAAATCTTGAATATGAATCACCATTTTCTTCCTTCCTCTTCTATTATGAACATGATAACGTCTAAATCTATATCGGCAAAGAAAAAAAGAGATATAAGACTCAGCACTAAGAATCTCGGAATAAAAAAAGGGGCTGTAAAAAAAGTAAAATAATTTTCTTGCATAAATCACTTTATTATTTTGATTTTTTTACAGCCCCTTCTTGTAAGTGAAAACTTAAGATCTGGAAAGGAGAAATAACTGATAGACATGAAAAGCCAAGGATGCCGGAGCAGGAAGAAACATATCCGCCAGTGCTTCCAAGGTTACACTCGTCCCTATTTTTCGCTTTACAGAGGGTTTCATCTTCTTGCTTTTTGTTAGCTCCTGTACTATCTCCTTGCAACTCGGAAGAAGTTGCACACGAATATCCTCTTCCTTAGGAAGATTGTCCGCAAGATATCTCACATTGCTATATGGAATAGCTTCCAAACTTTCCATAAGCTTCTTCTTCTCCCCTTTATAAAAGATACGGATACCGGAAGTGGCCGGATAAATCTGAAGCCCCGTAATCTGAGGATGGCAGGCAAGCATCCCGCTTAAAACCGTCTCCTCCTTTTCGCTGATTCGAAAACACTCCAGTCTGAGTCGAAGTGAACTGTCATTTTCATGGCAAATTTGAAACTGCATAAAACCCTCTCTTTATAAAAATCCTTATTCCTGCTTCCGGCAAGAAGTTCTGAATACAAAATCTCCATAAGTTAGTATACACTATTTTAACTGCTTTGTATCTAAAATTTTTATATAGAGAAAAGTAGCCTTTCTACCCTGCTGCTTCTGCCACCTCATCTATGCTTGACTGTCTTTGCCTCTTATTCTGCTCCTCTATCCGGAAGAAGCTTCAAGTCCGGAAGACCCGAAATCCCATAATTTTTATCCGAGAACCACTCCTCTTCTCCTCCTGTCAGGAAGATAAGCACATGCTTAGCCCTTGTTACCGCAACATAGTCCAGGCAGACATTTCTACTGTCCGAACGGTTGACGGAGCTTCCTCCGGCAGAACTAATAATCACAATATTGGCATTCAATCCCTTGGAAAGATGAGCCTCAAGCACAATATAATCCAAAGCCTGAGAACTGAAGCCGACATCTTTTAGGCTTTCTTTAAATACGCCTGCTTTTCTCCGGAATTGCAAAGCACCAAAAAATCTCTTTCCTTTAAATCCGGATATCGTCCCAAGATTTCCAAAAAGAGACTCCGTAATCCCTCTCCTTCTGTTCCGGATATCCTTCTTTGAAATATCCCGTGAAAAGGACAGTGCTTTAAAAATTCGGGTCTTTGCGATGCTTCCATGTCTCTATAGGAATGCATTCGTCTCCGAAAAGCATCATTTATCCAATCCACCAGCATCTTATTGGCACGATAGTTTTCATTCAGATAAAGAACTCGGACATTTCGCTTCTTCTCCATCTCTCTTTTCATATCGTAGAAGACCTGTCTTTCTTTCTCCGCTTCCTGATATATCGTCTGACGCGGATCCCCCACCATAAAAAGACAGTTATGACGCATTTTTCCTTTTTTATCCGTTGCAAGACTCAGTAGAATATTGAGCTGGCTGCGATTTAAGTCCTGCAATTCATCTGCATAAATCTTACTGAAATCTCTTCTTAAAAGCTGAAGAAAGGATTTGTTTTTCTGCAAAAGCTTATAGCAACGCTCTTCCAAAGGCAGATCTTCCCGTTCTCCGGCTTCTTCTATTTCTACAACATCTCCATTTTGTTCACTTTTTTTATTATCTGATTGATTTTGAACATTTTCATCACGGAAGCTTTTCTCTTTTTCCAAAATCCATAAACAAAAGTCATGAAAAGTCATAATATGCATGCTGTCTATACCATGTACCTTTTTCTTCAGTCGATGTGCAGCTTCCTTGTTTATTGCGATTTCCCTATATAGATGCTTTTTTATTTTCTGCTTAAATTCCTGTACCGCTTCCTCGGTAAAGGCAATCAAAAGGAAGTGGGACAGTCTTTCCCCTCCCATAATTTGATTCAATATTCTCCTCGAAAGTAGGGTGGTTTTCCCCGTTCCGGGCCCTGCGATAATAAAGAGATTGTCTTCTACATTTCGGATATACTCCCTCTTCCTTCGCTCGGTCCAAAATCTCTTCTTTTTCTCCATTCTACCCTCTAAGCTCAGCAGAATTTGCGCTTGTACCGCCTATATCTATTTGAAAAACAGGGCATCGTAAAAACGATCCCCTGTCTCAAAACTACTCTGACTTTGTAGCCAAATGCAGTCCCATACCCTCTAATTTATTTAAAATCTCATCCAATGACTTTCTTCCCATATTTCTCACCTTCATCAGGTCATCCATGGTTTTGGCACAAAGTTCTTCCACTGTATTGATGCCCGCTCTCTTTAAGCAATTATAGGAACGTACACTAAGCTCCAGCTCATCGATGCTCTTGTTTAAATCATCGCTTTCCACATCCTGTGTATTGCTTCCGCTTCCGGACAGATTCCGCACATTGCCTTCCATATCGATGAAAAGTCTTAAATGAGTCTGCAAAACTCTAGCTGCAAGGGAAACTGCTTCTTCCGGATTCATCGTCTTGTCCGTATTGACATCCAGAATCAGTTTTTCCTCTTCTTCCCCCTGCTCTTCCACAAAGACATTGACCTTTTTAACCGGAGAATAAATTGCATCGATTGCAATTACACCGATAGCGGAGTCGCTGTGGTCACGGGTATTTGCCCCGTCATATCCTCTCCCCTTTGTGATCGTCAGTTCCATATACAGCTTTGCATCTTCTCCGGAGAGAGTTGCAAGCACCAAATCAGGATTCATAATCTCTACTTCAGAGCTCACCTTGATGTCCGAAGCATGAACAACACCTTCGCCCATATAGTCCACATAAGCCATAACAGGGTCTTCCGAGCTTCCGCTGTAACGAATAGCCAGCTTCTTCAGATTCATCACAATCTCGGAAACGTCCTCTTTCACTCCGGGAATGGAAGAAAACTCATGATAAACACTGTCAATCTTTACTTCACTGACTGCTGCACCGGGCATAGAAGAAAGAAGGATTCTCCGAAGAGAGTTCCCAAGTACAGTACCTTCTCCCTTTGCCAGAGAAGTACAGACAAAACGACCATAACCCTGTTCTTCTATAAGCTCTTCTACTTCTAATACTGGTTTCATACGTTCTCCATTCCTATCCTTATACTATATTACAGCAGGCAAACGCTGTTCTTCTACTATACAACAGCGAGAAGTGCTGTTCTTCTTCGCAAGTTCCGAAACATGGTACGGTACTCTCACGAAAACATCATTGCTAAGCCTATCTATTATACATATTTTTTTAAAAATATCGAGTACTTTTCCTGAAAATACCAAAGAAATAAGCTAAGCGGCGAGATGCTTGCCCTTTTCCATCTCCGTATTCTGTCTTACCAGAATATTCTCCATGGGGACCTGAAACAAAACGCTGAGCGCAAACATATTGTCCAAGCTTGGAAGAGCCTTTCCCTGCTGCCACTTATATACTGCCTGAGGTTCTAAAAATCCCATATAAGAAGAGATGTCTTTCACTTTCAATCCCTTTTCTTTTCTAAGGCGTTCAATATTCTTCCCCGTAGCATAAACATCAATTACCGGGTACTCCACTGTAAAACCTTCCTTCATTCGGAACCTCCTTCCCAATTATCCTCTATGTATTATCGGCATAAACAACAATACAGAAAATGATGGAATATCGCTGAAATACAAAGCATTTTTCAAGCTAATCTGTTAAAAATAAGCGGAAGCTTATCTATGGAAGCTTCCGCTGCGATATAGAGCTGATGACGGGAATCGGACCCGTGACCTCCGCACTACCAATGCGACGCACTACCGACTGTGCTACATCAGCATACTCAGAACATTAAGAAAATAGCATAGAACCCCTCTCTCTGTCAATTCTTTTTGGAAAAAACTCTATCCCTACTTTTCTATCCGCATTTTCACTCCATCTTTATATGCAATTTATATTGCCATAATTAAGTATAAAAATTATAATGGCAAAGATTGATTTTTATGATTGAAAAGAAATTTTTAATCGCAAATATTTTCATCATTCAATTAGTAAAGAAGAAAAAAAGGAGATTAAAAATGGAATCAAAGCAGATTATGACCATTGTTGTTACCCTTGTTTGTGCCGGTATCACCTTCGCGGAGATTCAAAACATCCGCTATGCGAAGCAGTCCGACACACCGACAACCATTCACCCCATCAGATTGCTTGCTTGCATCGCAATCGTTGTAATGGGGATCTATTCTCTGATTACCGGGAACTATATCCTGAATGTATAAGGATAAGTCGGCAGGATGATTTCCGAATAAGAAATGAAAGAAGGAGTTGTACAGCTATATATTCTATAGCTTGGTTCTTTTACAACCCCTTCTTTTTATTGCAGAACGAGCATCATTCTACAGGGCATTTTGCCTATTTTCCCTTTTACAAAATTGTTCCCTCTGAAAGAATATCTACATATTTTTTATATACATATTTTCTATATCTTTTTTTATCTTCTACAAGCTCCACAATTTCTATAGTCATTAAGTTTTCTAAAAGCTTATTAGCAGTCGGTTTACTGACACCTACTAAATTTTTTATATCTTCCGCTTCTAAAAAAGGATGTTGCAATAGATAATCATATATCAAAAGAAGATTGGAAATATTACTACCTGAAAGCTCACGAATCTTTTTCATATCCGTATTTTTCAGCTCAACAATCTTTTGAATTGAAGTAATTGCATCTTCCGATATTTCACAAATTCCATCTATAAAAAATTTAATCCATTCTTCAAATTCTCCTTTAATACGAATGTTATTAAGGAGTTCATAGTACCTGTTTCTATTTTTCTTAAAAAAATAACTCAAATACAGAACAGGGTATTCAATCAAACCTTGCTCTCTTAAATATAATATAATCAGCAACCTGCCCATTCTTCCATTACCGTCTAAAAATGGGTGTATTGTTTCAAATTGATAGTGAATTAGAGCTATCTTTATTAAATTTGAAATAGTACTATCTTCATGTATATATCTTTCTAAATCACCTAAGCAAATATCCATCTCGTCCGGTGCCGGTGGAATAAAACTTGCATCTTTTAAAGTTGAATCCGCATGGCCAATCCAATTCTGTGATCTTCTAAATTCACCCGGCATCTTTTCTTCCCCTCTAACATTAGAGAGGAGAACAGCATGTGTTTCTCTTATCAGTCTCATACATAGCGGCATCTTATTGAGTCTTTTAAATGCATAATGAGTTGCTTTGATATAGTTTACAATTTCTTCCGTATCTTTTATTTTTTCTTTTCCCTTATCCTTTTGCAACACATCAACAAGAGATGCCTGTGTTCCCTCTATTTGAGAACTTATAACCGCCTCTTTTTGTACGTACATCGATACAAAAAGATCAATATCCGGTAATGTAATGGCCATTCCGTCCAATCTTCCTAATAGTAAATATGCTTTATTGACTAAAGCATTTATTTCGCTGTCAATATTTAACTTTATATCTTTTAGATTATGGGGAACAAAGCATTGATAATCACTTTGCATTTTTCTTTAATTGTCCTGCTCTATTATTTTTCTAATTTCAAAATATCATCCCCCTAAGTAAAATCTATTTTACTTAGAATAAGTATACTTGCTGTAAGTAAAATTTTAAAGCATTATTTTTACTTACACAATCAAATGCCTCTCTAAGGATGGAGTAAACTTACTGTCAGTTAACGAGCTTCAAAAATACACCTTGATAAAGGTCTTCAACTTTTCAATTATCTTATTATCATTTTTTTATTTCATGTCAAAAATTTTTATAATAAACGGAGGTGGTTCCGTATGGAGAAAGTCTTCTTAACCGTTTCTCCCGGAATTGATGCATGGAGCCCATCTATATATTTCTTTGACGCATCATAGTGCTCTTTCAACACATCTCTAAGCCTTATTTCTTTTACGCTTATCCCTTCTGTTCCGGTCGCCCCCAGCTTCCTTTCTTCTCGACCTATCCTCACCAACTGAAGAAGTTTCTCTCTTCCATAGTTTCTCTCATAACACCTTAGCTTACTCATCTTGTCAGCACCTTTTTTTGGCTCCATGATAAAGGTCTTGAACTTAAGCGATCAGATAACACATGACTTACATGACTCTCTGCACTACAGCCTTGTACAAGCTTGTTTCTTAGCGTTCTCCTGATAGCTGCCCAATTCTCTAGCACATACGTCCGTAAGCTTTCTATTCTCTCTATATTTCTCCCTGATGCCGCCATACAATCTATATATTTTGAGAATGAAGCCTTAGTGGAATGCTTAGAGTATAGTAAATGCCATAATTCTTCTTTGGCGATATCCTTTTCATCTAACATCTGCGCTGCAGCCTGATTAATATATTTCATCAAGTGAAATTTATCTGCACAAAAGACTGATTTTTCAATGAACTCCGCCCCATTCTTTATCCACTGGGCTCCATCACCACTAATAAATACTTTCTTTAAGGTCTCTTTATCATATGTCTTTTCAATGTAGTCAGAAACCTTAGTCCAAAGACATGCATTTCCTTCTTTTTCCGGGATAAAGTCCGGCAAAATAAAAAGCTATTTTTTTGAGTTCTTTTTCTTCCTTTACAGCCGGATTCAAACTTTCCTTCATGTACGTAAATCAGTTTAGAAATAAAGCTCTTATTATCCTTGGACACCTTGCCATGCTGTTCCGCAATGTGATCTTCATCTGCTTCGATAAAAAGATACTCCACTTGCTTCTTGCCGGAAAGATCCTCAAGGGTAATGCTATCTGATAGACTATGTATTTTTATTCATCACTGTAGTTTTTGCTAATTCTTTGTTTGGATGGTAGTATCTTTGTTGCCTCACAATAGCTTGTTTTTTTAATGCCTCCGTGAGTAGCATTACCTCAGCTTCTTCACTAAACCTCTCATGGGAATCCAAACCTATTAGTTCTTCTAGCAAGTAAGAATGACCTCCTTGCTCTGCTTTCCTCTTGAAATACGTACAATCAAACACAACATCCCCAACAGAGGTAATCAGCGTACGCTTATCGACTCTCTGGATGTTGAAACGTTCTTTTCTAACTCCACACTCACTAAGCATTGAATTCATTCTTGAAAGGACTTCGCCCAAGAAAGAAGCAGAAAAAAAGACTCTGTAGAGCTTTTCACAGACCTCTCCAGAGAACTAAAGTCCTTAGGATTGTCAAAAAATTTCTTCTCTGCATCAAGTAACCCTTTTACCAAATCTTCTAATAGTGCTACAATATCCACGAGAGTAGTCTCCTTTGCATAGTTTTTTAGTCGAAACCATTGTATCAAAGGATTAATGATTACTCTCTTTTTATTTCTTTATCAACTGACAAAAATCTTTACTCTATTCTTCTAAGTAAAAAAATCAAAATGATTTTTCTAAGCAATATAGGTCTGAACTTGGGGCACGCTCTCGCTAGCTTCGCCTGACTGAGCAGTGGTTTTGTTAACCACTGCTCACTTTGCTTCGCAAAGCAACTTCCTTCGGAAGTTGGTCTCGTACAGAACAACTTTTCTGATGAAAAGTTTGTCCTTACGTAACGGATACTAAGCGAAAAACTGCGTTTCTCTTGTTTTTTTCGCAAGTATCGGGCTCAGACTACCCCGCATTCAGACCTATATTGCAAAGAATATCTTAATTATTTTGATTTTTTACAGCCCCTTTTCAAGTTTTACAGGCTATTTTTTATTTTTTCCTCTTATACAGAAGATAGTACAGAGCGATACAAAGTGAACTCATGACAAAGGCAAAAGCATAGTAGAGCATCTTTGAGCTGTCCGCTGTTTTTTTACCTTTTCCAAGCCCCGCTTTTTCGCAGAGTGCTTAAAAGCTTTTTTTAAGACGTCTTAATTCTGCCAATTCTTCTCCTGATAAGGCTCGCTTTCTGCTTATGGCAAGAAGCTCATCTATCCGCTTTTTCTATTTCTCTCGCCGTTCTCGGAACTTTCGGATTGCTATTCCACTTCTCCTCCGGCTTTTTCAGCCTCCGGAGTGCCCCCCATCCGGAACAGGGGGAATGATTTCCGGCTCTCCCGGTCCTGCCCGGAGTCGGCGGCACAACGGGAATCGGTATCGGTTTACGTCCACCTCCACCGCCTATGCCGCCTCCACTACTGCTTCGCGTATATTGATTGTCAAAAACAATCTCCGTTACTTCTTCTCCATCCTTATAAATCTTCTTTTCTACAATCAAATCATATAAGCTGTCTTCACTTTGCTTTTACCGTAAAGCTGATGGTATAGACGGAGGGATCATAGGTATATCCATGTATTCCATTATTCACTTCTTCTAAGGTATAGTTGAAAGTTCCCGGTTCTGTAAAATGTATCGGCTCAAAGGCTGTGTGCCCCTCTCCCACAAGCATCACGATTTCACTATCCGAGAAGCTGCCATCCGGCATAGGCTGTCCTGTACCCGGGGCCTCCGCTTTCAGATTAAATTCGAAATTGGCGGCAGATGCGGGAGGGGTACCGGAAACAATCTTATCCAGTTCTATTCTTCCCTCTGTGGAATAAGGCTTAAAAGTGTTCGTGAACTCCAAATCATCTCCCGTTACCAAACCAAAGAACTTACCAACCCCAAATTCATTTACCGAAACCTTTATATTTCTTATCGGATTTTGGTCATTTTCCACTCCGGGATAATCTCCACTTTCCGTAATCGTGTATTCATACACTCCTGACATCGAGAATACAATCTTTCCAAAAATCCACCTCTCCGCCATCTGCATCCGGGTTTTCAAGGGTCAGACTGTCTCCCGTTCCGGCAGCGGCAGGCATAGGACAGGACGGAGTCTTTCTCTTTAAGATAAAGTTAAAGTGGTGACTGATATTCGGTGTCCTAAGTCCGGGCGCTGCTGAAAGAATTTTTTGCACCTTAAATTCCGTCTCATAAGATGTAGCCCTATAAGCATTGTGGAAGATAAGGGGATTATCCGTATTATAGGTCAAATTCGAGGTCAGCTGTCTATGGTCCGGATCCGTCACGGTAATGGTAACAAACTTTTCTCCCATATCCAGTTTAAATCCGTGATTATCTAAGCCTTCTTCACTAATCTTATACTTATAGGTTCCGGGACGAAGCAAGCGGATATCGGTAAAAAGCTTGCCGTACCTCCGTCGGGATCGGGATTCTTTATAGAAGGTAGAGGATTCCCGTCTTTATTCTCTACCGGTGCACCGGTAACATCTTCCATAGTGTAAGTGAATTTGTGCGCAATCGATCCCGGATGCGTTCCCCCCTGTATTTCCAGAACCTTCTTTACAGGAAGGTCAAAAATATACGGCTTTACCAGTTTATGTTTTGCAAAACGACTGCAAGGTTTCCACAATCGCAGTGGAAGGAGGCTGTGTCCCCTTAAACTGAATACACTTCATCTGTGACGTATTGACATTGATTACACTGACTTTCGCCTGATCTGTCGTTGCCTTCATTTTTAGATTGGCAATCAGTAAACCTTGCTGGTCCAGCGTAAATTTCTTTCCGGCAGCTGTGGTACGAAGGTCAAAGGCGATAGCCTGAATCTGCTTCTTATCTATACCGGTATTCGCACTCTCATTTTCATAGTTCCATTCTTTCCAAATGCTTGTGCCGGTATTCTTAGGATTATTCGGATTTCCATCCGTTGCATAGCCCGGATCATACAGTGCTTTACCAAGGTCTTTTTGTGCCTCGGTCGGAACGCTGTAGGAAACGAATACTCGGGGTTTAAAGTATCCAAAGAAGCCGAATTGGCAGGATCATAGGTTCTCTTTGTAAGCATGGTCTCAATATCTACGCCGTCAAATTCCCCGTTCTTATCTCCTAAAAGATCGAAAAGTACCATATCCGTGGTTCTGGTTGTCCCAGCCGCCTGATAAAGTATACGATATTTATAAGGGTCTCCCATATAGCTGATATTGTCCGTCAGATAATTCGAATTAATCTCTGTTGATACAGTATTCGTAAAGCCCGCTTCCAGAACCGTGACCGGTCCAAAGACCATCGGTCTTTGGAAAACCGAAGTGGTAAAGCGAGAATTCAATTCAGCTGCATCATGTCGAATATTCTTATAATAGCGAATCTTTTCCAGAACAGGAAATTTCCCCCGTTCATCGGATATATAGTTCCCAAACCAGACCGTGTTCGGGTCCGTGTTGACATAGCCCACGGTATTCACCACATTTCTTCCTCTGTCAACAATATTGAAGTAGGGGTTACTTAGGGTATAAGTCAGCTTCCAGCCACTTATGTTAAAACGCTTATTCCAAAGACGGTGAACGGGATCGTTCGGTGCGGTAAAGCTAATGATCATCATATCCTGCCCCGAACCTTCCCAGTTTTTGGAGATTTGAACCGTATAATCATGTCCCCTCTGATATCGCAAGGAAGGCGTAACCGCCCAACCGTCAAGCCATGTTCCGATATCAATGGAACTGTCGATAACCTCCGTTCCGGCGGGCAATAAATCATAGATGATGCCTTGGTTAACTTGATAGGTTTTGGTATATTCATCCCCTTGAAGACTGGCGGGTAATGATCCTGAATTCGTTCCTTGAACACAGACATCGATGGTTTGTGTGCCGGTTTCAGGATGATCCTCAAAGTTTTTATTGACCTTGGTAAGTCTGGAAATGATGTTTAAGGGGGTCAGAACATAGCCTATCTGCGGCCAGTAATGCCCAATACGTGTTTCCTACAGGGAGCTTTGCTATATTGTCTGCCTTCTGCAATTGCGGCTCCTGCAAGAAAATTGACATTATAGTCATCCGTTCTCTCCATAGTGGCTGATATGGTATTCTGCATATCCGGAGTGGGGGTAATGTCAATGGTATAGCTACATTCAAACTCATTCCTATAGTAGGGGAGTTTTTGCCTCAATTGTAATCCTACTATCGCATTTTTTATCGCCCGGGACAACATGCTCCAGGCTAATCTGATTGTTTACACCAATAGCTGCTCCGGAATTCGCGGTATAGACCGGTGGCGTCTGCCCCGACTCCGCAGTAAACACCAGTTTTCCTTGGCTATCATAGGAAAAATGCTCCATACTTAAAGTAGTTTGGTTCACCTTTTTTTCTCAACCAGACTTCTACCGGAGGATAGTTTTCATGCCTCGGCCGCATGTTGGGCTTTTCATTAAACTTAACGCCGGGAACCAGGGAATTCGTTACCTGCTCCACATCATAAACCTTCATCCAATCCAGATAGATACTGCTATAATGGTAGTCATTCTCCTTAAGTTCATAGGGTCTTCCCCGATAAAAGTCGTTTGTTCCCTTATCAAGTTCGAGCCCATACAGATCATCCTTTGCAAGGTCCGTGCTAACGGGTTTGTCCGTTCAAAGGACTCGGGTAACGAATCTCTGGAAGTAAAGAGATAGTACTTTCCGTCAGTGATCGTAACTCCGGAACCATTCGGATCCGCGCTTCCATTTGAAGTAGAATAGTTCGCTCCGGAAAAAGCTATATTTTCGGCATCCGCTTTGTACACCGCAGAAAGGCTAAAGCTCTTGGTCCGCGTTCCATGTCGTAAGGGAGCGCTTTGTTTCCTTCCTTATAGATACTCTGTAAGCCAAAAATATCCAGATAGTTCTGTCTTTCCTCAACAGCATATTTTTTATAGGAAAACATCCCGCCACCCTTTGGCGCGGGGAAGATTCTCATCACCTCGCTCTGCGTGACAGGTAAATTCTCCCTCCTATGTCCGTCCGCCCAGATTTCCGTAAATTGAATCTCATTTTTTATTTGTAATCCATTCTCCGCTACATTTTTGTGTAGGATCATCCAATGCCGCTTTCAATTTTGAATAGGGATACTTAAATAAAAGGGCATAGAGCTGAGAATTGTATTTCGCATAGGGAGAGTAATTGTGTTCCGTTAGATACGGTTCATTATCCGGTAATCTATAAAGACTGGGGTCTTGGGATATACCAACCTGATCTCTTCCAATAGGATTTACAAGGTATCGTTCATTTCCTGCCGGGAGAGGGGCAGTAGGCGGAAGATTCATATTCTTGGTAATATTTCTATATCCGTCTCGTGCATACACTTCGATATTATCCTGCCCGTCCAGATTGTACAAAAAAAGTAGTCTGATCTGACTATCCATAGGCATCTTTTTTTCGCGCCGACAAGCTCACCTCCATCCCTTTTTGTTGAGATCAGACGGTCATATTAAGCTGATATTTAAAGGGCTGTGAACTTCCCCTTGCTCTGTCTACTCTTACATACCATACGGCATAAAAAGTAGTCATTTGCGTCGGCGGGCACCGGCCCCCAAGAAGTATCCCATTTAAAGAATACACCTCCATTTACATCGGCAGTACCCGGCTTTAAAGTGACCTTCGTCGGATTGACTTTGGTTTCTACATGAACCGACATCCTTTTTCTCGGACTCTCCATTTAAGATTCCGCTGTTTTCAATCTTTAATTGAATAGGAAACTCATAATCGTAGACACCTTTATTCAGTGCATTATCATGTCGCACCTTCAACATGCTGGGAGTGAGGTCGTAAGCAAAGTCCGCCTTAAAAGGTGATTCCGCCACTTAATATGTTATAGTTCTGTAAGCACAAGAAGGGCTCCCCGTCCTTTTCTTCCAAAGGTATAGTTGAAGCTACTCTGGTCGTTGGTATCCGGGGCCATGGGAATTCCGTGCCTAACAGAAGGCTCCACCTTATATACCCAGTTTTTCCCTATTGGTAGACACAGTGATTTTTATTTTTGATTCCAAGCAGCATCATCCCAGCCCTTAAAGATACGGGCAGGGATATAGAGTTTTACAGATCCGGGATCGTATTTTGTATTTTTATCTCCTCTTAGGGTCATCTCTACCGCAAGTGTTGTCGTATTCACTGCATTGGAATAATATTCAGGCGGAACAATACTTAGTTTTTCCTGTTTTCGTATATCTCCATTACTGCCATCCTTATAACTATGCCCGGTCCTTGCCGCCACTGTTCCGGCATGAGGATCCGCCGGTTCCTTCCAATACGCCCGCAATTCATGCGTAACAATCCCCGGGGCTCCCATCAATCTCGCCAGTACGAAGGGACTGAAATGTTTTGTGGAGAAAACAAGACTTTCCTCCTCTTCCTTGACCGGAAGAATCTCTGTCGGACGTCCTTCGGAAAGATGCACAATGCGAAGTTCATCCTCCGCTTCTATCTCTTCTTTCTCCTTTTTATCCTCTTTCTCCGCTTTAGTTTCTGTCTCCGTTTTGGCTTCTTTCTCCTTTTTGGCTTCTTTCTCCTTTTTGGCTTCTTTCTCCGTTTTAGCTTCTTTCTCCGTTTTATTTTCACTCTCTGCTTTAGTCTTTTTCTCTTCCTTCTCCGCTTTTTTTAATTTTATCTACTTCTTTTTCTATTTCTTCATTTTTTTCCAGCTGTTCTTCGAATTTTTTTGCAAGTTCGGAATCCGTTGCTTTCTCTTCTACTTTCTTGCCTTCGTTCTTTCCTTCTGCTTCCTCTGCCTTGCTTTGCGCTTCTCTTGTCTCTGAAGATTCTTCCTGCGTAGTCGAATCCTCTGTATCGTTCCCTATGATTTCTTCTTCTCGCTCATCTTCTTCGAGAGCTTCCTTTATTGTTTCTGTCTTTTCCAGACGGATTTCAACTTTTTTCCCATTCTTCGGCTGGACTTCCTTTTCTACCCCGTCAATTTCCCGATAAAAAGAAATATCCACCACTTCTAAAACCTCTATCTCCGGTTCTTCTTCTGATTCTCCTTTTGATTCTTCTACTTCTTTTTCTTCTTCTGACTCATCGGTTATGTCTTTTGATTCTGCCGTTTCTTTCCTTTCTTCTGCCTTCGCTTCTTTCTTCGCATCCTCCTTACGATATTGCGCTTCCAATGCAGCCTTTGCTTCCTCGATAATGGATTCTTCTTCCAGTACTTCTACCTTCATCTTGGTTCCTTCAAAAAAGGTCTTATCTCCAAAAATAGCCGTTACCGTAAGGTCATGGTCTGCCTGCTCACTAAAAGAACCGGCGTCCATATATTCCGCCTTTTTCTTCTGTGCTTCTTCTTCGGAAAGTCCGGACTCTCCCGCTTCAGAATTTTCTTCGGAGCCATCCACAGCGCCTATCTCCTCCGGGCGGTCTTCTGCAATATTTTCTCCGTTTTCAGCCTGATTGCCGGCTTCCTCTTCATTAACGGATGGAATCCCCTCTTCTGAAGAGACACTTTGCTCATTTTCGCTATCATGGCTTACACTCTGCTGTTCTTCCGACTCAATCCGTTCAGCTATCTCTTCCAAATTTCCCTCTGCACAGCTTATTCCCTGCATACTTCCTACAAGTAAAACAAAGCACAGGAAATACGCCATTCCTTTTTTGAAGATCTGCCTTGACCATAATTTCGGCTTAAATAAGCCACTCTCGAAATGGATATCCTTCTCGCTCCCCAGTTTTTTCATCATATACCTCGGCTTTCTTAATTTCGTGTATGATATATACTTCTGCAACTTTCTTATATGCATAAGTACCCTTAACTGTTTATCGACAATATTTGATATTTTTTTATCCGTTTTTCGACCCATTTTTTTATTAATATTTTATAAAAAAACAGTATTTATTCGTCAAGATTTTTCCTTAAATCATCCAATGTTTTTTTCCGTAGGATTTTTCCACGTAA
>BNJT01001623.1_pt1 | contig 103376 bp, 188 predicted proteins | sample 8540491 | NCBI WGS metagenome assembly BNJT01 (sample SAMD00202455, study PRJDB9452) | human saliva metagenome | host: Homo sapiens
TTTTACTCATAAGAAAATTAGACTCGCTGAAAAAAATTACCGCCTTACTCATTACTCTTCTTCTTATTGAGTTTTTAATATCGATTTTTTTAAATCGAATTTGGCATGCTGGTCAACTTCCGAATTGGTATCCTTACCGTTTCTCATTCTTGTTTAGTTTCTGGATTGTTTACATTGGGTATCAACAAACATTGAAGTCCTCAAAGATTTCGAGGTTTGAAGCTTTTTACATTTTTTTCTTTTTATGCTTAGCATCAGTATTGGTTTTATCCTTTATCCCCAATCCTACCTTCAATCTTGGCAAATCGTTCTAGGGTTTTGGAATTTCAATGGGCATCCTCTACGGGCTAATCGCTCAAACGAGAGCCCACATGCGTTCTCGTAAGTTATGGATTAGTTTAGTCCTCATTGAACTTGTGTTGAATAGTGGGATTAACTTGGCTAGACTGGGATATGTGATGAATTCAGATTTTACAAACTATCAAGCTTCTTTGGAACTTTGGAGCAAATCTCTATCAGCGCCTGACAACACGTTCTTTAGAAGTGAAAAACAATTGCGCGTTCCAAAAACGACAGTCTTCAAGTTCCTACTTACGGAATCTCTCATTTTTCATCTACCTTTGAAAAAGAAAGTGAACTTTTTTGAAGCTATCGGTGTTCGACAAGGAGTTGCCTTTGTTAGTTATAGTAATGGGACTTTATTAACGGATGCTCTCCTTGGGATTCAAACAAGTTTTATCGCAAATAATCAGGCTTCTTATAATCATCGCTGGGAAAGAAAAGATTTAGAAACGATGGACGTTGTACAGCAATTTGAAGGAGGTACTGTTGTTCAAAATGACAATGTTCTTTCTATTGCTTATCCAATGAAACCCACATTAAAAGCTATGAAGGTCCCCGTCAATCAGCCGGTTGTCATGCAAAACCAATTATCCAATGCTCTTGCAGGAACTCATTCACCAAAGGATATTTTCACGAGAATTCCTTCTCAAATCGCTTACAGTAATATTAAAGGTCGCCCTTTTTGCTCACCAAACGATACAGTTGGAAAATAGTGAAGAAAAAGGGAGCATTACATTAACCTTCACTCCAGAAACCGATGATTCTATCTATTTAGAATTAGCGGGAGATATGGAAGAAGATAGTTTCACGATGACCCTAAATGGAAAAGAGTATTTCTTTTTATCCTGTTGAATCAAGATCCGTTCTTTTAAGTATTGCTTCCAAGAAAAAAGGAATCCCTCAAACGATAGAGTTCACGATTCAAAAAGATCAATTTTCATTTACAAGATTGAATCTTTATTCCTTAAATGAAACATTATTACAAGATAGAATTCAACAGACGAAAGCTCAAGAATTAAAATTAGATACCTTCTCCTCTACCCATTTTTTTCTGGAACGATGATGGTAGAAGAAGAAAGTACAGTTTTAACGACGATTCCTTACTCAATTGGATGGACGGTTCGTGTAGATGGTCAACCTATAGAAACTTATAAAATCCTCGATTCTCTTCTTGGATTTAGTATTTCCCCAGGAAAACATTCTGTCGAATATCATTATACGACTCCTTATCTGATTGAAGGTTCAATGATTAGCTTTGCTTCTTTTGTGTTTATTATTCTGATTTTGTTAACCAGACGCAAAAAGACCGATGACTCCTAGGAGACATCGGTCTTCGTTTTTTATAGATTATTTTGCAGCTTCGAAACGACGAGCTACTTCATCCCAGTTCACAACATTCCAGAATGCTGAAATGTAGTCTGGACGACGGTTTTGGTAGTTTAAGTAGTATGCATGTTCCCATACATCTAATCCTAATAATGGAGTTTTGCCTTCTGATAGAGGGTTATCTTGGTTTGGAGTAGAAACGACTTCTAATTTTCCGTTAGAAAGAACTAACCAAGCCCAACCTGACCCAAATCGAGTTGCTGCTGCTTGTGCGAATGCTGCTTTGAATTCGTCGAAGCTTCCGAATGCTTCGTTGATAGCTGCTAATAAAGCATCTTCTGGAGCTTTTGCACCATCAAGAGATAATTGAGTCCAGAATAAGCTATGGTTTGCATGTCCACCACCATTGTTGCGAACAGCTACACGGATATCTTCTGGAACAGCGTTTAAATCGCTAACTAATTCTTCAACTGTTTTTTCGAATAATTCAGGGTGTTTTTCTACCGCTGCGTTTAAATTTGTAACATATGCATTGTGATGTTTGTCATGGTGGATTTCCATTGTACGTGCATCAAAATGTGGTTCTAATACGTCAAATGCGTATTCTAATTTTTGGTAATTCATAAGTCATTACTAGATTCCTCCTAATTTTTAAATACAGTTTTTGAAAAACTGTTTCTTTCTTTAATTATCATACCATCCACTAAACACCATAGGCAAAAATTATGCCCACTTTCCCAATTCCACCTTTAATCTTCAATTTATGGTATAATAATCCCGCTACATAGAGAAAGAAAAGAGATGAAAACATGAAATTTACAGAATATCCATTACAGCCTTATTTGCAAAAAGCATTAGCTGACTTAAAATTTACACAACCAACTCCTATTCAAGAACGCATCATTCCTCTTTTTATTAAAAGGAGAATCTGTGATTGGTCAATCGCAAACAGGAAGCGGAAAGAGCCATAGTTTCCTATTACCACTCATCAACAAAAATTGACCCTAGCCGCCAAGAGTTGCAATTAGTGATTACAGTCCCAAGCCGTGAACTCGCCGAGCAATTAACAGCTGTAGCAGCCCAGTTGATTACCTTTTAGTGATACAGAAATTCTATTAGAAAAATGTATCGGTGGTACTGATAAAAAAACGTCAAGTGGCTAAACTGACGCAAACACAACCACATATTGTGATTGGGACACCGGGTCGTATTTTTGATTTAATGCAAGAGAATGCCCTCTTCGTTCAAACGGTACAAATGATGGTTGTCGACGAAGCGGATATGACGTTTGACTTAGGGTTCTTAGAAACCGTCGATGAGATTGCATCTCGTATGCCAGAAAACTTACAAATGTCTGTTTTCTCTGCGACGATTCCAGATAAGATCAGACCATTCTTGAAGAAATACTTGGGCAATCCAAAGGTCATTCAAATCGAGAATACACAACTCGTTTCACCAACGATTAAAAATCAATTGCTTGTAACAAAGGCTCAAAATCCAATGGACGTTCTTCGTCAATTATTGGTGATGGGACATCCTTACCCTAGTCCTTATTTTCGTGAATACGAAGCAAAAAGCTGACGAAGTGACAAAAAGACCTACGCAATCATAACTTCAAAGTAGCAACGATTCACGGAGATATCCCTTCGAGAGAACGTCGCCGTGTCATGAAACAAATCCAACAAATGGATTATCAATTCGTGGTCGCAACGGACCTTGCTGCACGTGGAATTGATATCGAAGGCGTTTCACATGTCATCAACTTAGAAATTCCTGGGGAATTGGAATTCTTCATTCACCGAGTTGGTCGTACGGGACGTAATGGTTTAGAAGGAACAGCCATCACATTCTACACACCAGACCAAGAGCAAGCCATCCAAACATTAGAAGGAAAAGGATTTCTTTTGAAACGGTTGAATTAAAAAAATGGTGAGCTTGTAGAAAGTTATGACCGCTCTCGTCGCGAGAAACGTAAAAAAACACAATCAAAAGACTTGGATCCACGCCTCAAAGGAATGATTAAGAAGGCGAAGAAAAAAGTAAAACCTGGCTACAAGAAAAAACTAGGGCAGGAAATCCGTCAAAAACAACGCAGACAAAATCGTACAAAAAATAAATAGTACAGATTACTTTTCCTTACCATCAGATTACTTCGAATCCTTTTCGGATTTTCTCTATAATCGCTGTAATGGGGTACCGGTTCGAGCCTAAAGTCTCTCACCTTCAAAGCTTTCAAAAAGGGAGTAAGGAATCCATTCCTAACTCCCTTTAATTCACTCTGATACTATCCCCCACTACTGCGATTATAGAAACCGAATGATTCTTCGTAATCTATTCTTTAGTCTCTGCTATTTATTTTTGTAGATTTTATCAAAGAAAACCACCTAGAAACTAAAAATTAGTTTCTAGGTGGTTTTTAAGTTACTGTTTCTTTTTACTTTCTATATCAATAAACTCTTTCATCCCGAGAAGCCAGTTAAAGGTCGTTGTTACTAATAAGTAATAGAAAATACTGATTCCTCCACCGACGCCTAAAATGGCAATTAAACTATACAAAACAGCTGGAAGAAAGGCCGCTGCCATCGTTAATTGCTTCGAAACGGAGGTTGGCATTTTGAATCCAAGCGCCCATAAATAAAGCTGCAAATAATCGCACAATAAAAGCCTACAATAATTAATATTACGTATAATAATAAACTATTGTATACAAACATGAATAACATGACACCCAGTAATACCATCCATAGATTCGCATTAAACTCTTGGATATACTGATGAATCACCTCTTTATTTAATTCACCAATATCACTATAAGAAATTTTTGCTGAATTTAAGACCGTATCTAAGACCATATGATCTTGTAGGAATGCAATCGTTGGGATTCCTTGGTTAGATTCTGCACTAACATCATTATCTGTAGATTTTCCAGTTGGATCAAACAGCACATTAAAGGCGTCCGAACGATACAAGAAACCAGATTGTTGATCAGCAACTAACTTCCCATCCTTTACTGAAAGTTCAGGAAATTTTTTTGTTCTACTACTTTTTATATTCTCCGCAATTTTTCCAATAAATTCATTTGCTCGAAGAAAATTCGGAATGGAAATAATAAGGACCAACAAGAAAAAATTCCTTTTATCTTTTTCATGGGATTTTTGTAAAATAGTCCAAATTTTATTAGGTTTTTAATAAACTAAGTCGAATAAATTCTTTAATCGTCATGCGCGCCTCCTATATAGAGAACAGTTTACAGAAAAAAAGCAGCCATTTCAAGAAAACAAGGTTGCGCGAAGGAAGTGCTTCTATGACTATTCCTAAAAATCCTTACGGATTTCTTTTTTTATAGTAGCGGTAACGTTACACCGGTTCGAGCCATTCTGTCTCTCACCTTCGAAGATTCAAACGCGGAGTACGGGATTTATCCCTACTCCGCATAATTCACTTTCGATGTTCTTCACGTTACTGCTACTATAAGAAATCCACGGTTTTTTAGGAATTCCTTTAGAAGCTTTTTCTTCGCTTTTTGAAGATAGGGAATAATTGTGCTTTCTACACTTTTTATAGAACAAAAAAAGACTAGGGAATCCCTAGTCTTCACTTTATGTTATTAATCTCTTTCAACCCACTTACGACCTTCACGCTCTAATAGTTCAAAGCTGACTTTTGGTCCTTTACTTCCAGCAGCGTAATTTGGGAACTCTTCAGCAATTTCGCTGTCCCAAGTTTGACGAATCGTATCTACATATTTCCAAGAAGCCGCAACTTCTTCCCAGTGAGTGAAGTTTGTCATATCGCCTTCAATACAGTCTAAAATTAAACGTTCATAGGCTTCTGGACTTCTTAGAGAGAATGTTTCGTCAAAGATTTTTTCTAAATGACTCGTTTGCAGTGCAATGGTATTTCCAACTGCTTTCGAATTAATAACAAAACAGAATCCCTCACGAGGAGTGATGTGAATAGAAATACGGTTTGAAGGACATCCTTCCACGCCACAGAATAATGGAGAACTTGCTTCCTTAAATACAACATCGATTATGGTTTCTTTGGCATTTAAGCTCTTTCCTGTACGGACATAGAAAGGAACCCCTTGCCAACGTTCATTATCAATTAATACTTTTTCCTGCAACAAATGTTTCCATATTCGAATCATCAGCGACATTTGCATCTTCTCGGTACCCCGGTTTCAATCCATCTTCGGAAGGTCCATATTGTCCGCGGACAAAGTTTTCCTTCACTTCTTCGGCAGTATATGGACGAAGTTGCTCTAACACTTTAATTTTTATTTTTTTACGAATATCTCCAAATGAAACAGGTGGTTCCATCGCCACTAGGGCAAGGATTTGTAAAATATGGTTTTGGACCATATCACGAAGTGCGCCACTAGTATCGTAATACCCGCCACGCTCTTCTACACTGACTTGCTCCAACAATGAAATTTGGACATGGTCAATATTTTCTTTATTCCATAATGCCTCAAAAACACGATTTGCAAATCGAACCGCTGAAATATTTTGAATCATTTCTTTTCCTAGATAATGATCAATGCGATAAATTTGATTTTCATCAAACGATTGACGAAGTTGATTATTCAACTCTTGAGCTGATGCAAAATCTTTTCCGAATGGTTTTTCAATAATTAAGCGATTATAACCATTTGGTGTTAATAATTGCTCTGCTTTTAAGTGCTCTGTAATAGTCCCAAAGAAATTTGGAGCCATCGCAAGATAAAAAACACGGTTCCCATTGATTTGATAAGTTTCATCTAATCTTTCAGAAAGTTCTTTTAAAACGACATAATGATGAGTATCATTCACATTATGTGGTTGATAGTAAAAAAATGCGATAAGAATTCATTTAATTCTTCCTCACTCTTTACTAAAGATTGTACAGACTGTTTTACGACATCTCTAAAATAGTTATCAGTCCACTCTCTACGTGCTGTCCCAATAACAGCAAAATGATTTTTAATGAATCCTTTTTGGAATAAACGGAAAATTGCAGGATAAAGTTTACGATGAGCTAAATCACCTGTTGCTCCAAACAATGTAATAAGTACATGTTGTTCGCTCATGAATTGTCCTCCTTGAATCAATATGCAAGCTTATGGCCTGCTTAACGTTAAATACTACTTTTCTAGTTTAAGTTATAAGAATAGAAAAGTAAACTATAAAACGCCCTTCCTCTCAGAAAGGGCGTTTTGTTTTAAAAAAATATCTTGAACTCTACGAATTGTTTTATCATCTCGAATAATCGGAATGGTAATTTTTTTCCTTCGTAGTTGTTTCTTGAGACGTTGGTTCTGCCGTCGTTTCTTCAACAGTTGTAGGTTCAACGGTTGTTGGTTCTTGAGTTGTAGGCTCTTCAGTCGTTGGAACAACAGTGGTTTCTTTAGTCGTTGTTTCTACTGTTGTCTCAACTGTAGTCGTCGTTTCCACGCCTTGTAACCATCTTCCTTTATGATCTACTTTATATCCATCCGGTGTTTCTCCGTCTCGAATCATTTTTCCAGATTCTTCGAAATAATGATAATATCCTTCAAACCACTTCCAGCCTGTTTGCATCTCACCTGCAGTATTGAGTAATAATACTCATTAGCTACTTCTTGAAGACCTGTTACCATTCTTCCTTCTGGAGCTTGTAGGTAATACCACTTACCATCCTCTTGGAACCAGCCAAGCTTTTGAGCACCACTTTCTTGATAATAATGATATGCTCCATCATGCCATTTCCATCCAGTTTGCATTTCACCTGCATTATTGAAGTAGTACTTAGCCTCTTTAATTTCATGCGTTCCAACAGCCATACTTCCATCTTCTGGAGTTAAATAGTACCATTTTTCAGATTCTTTTAACCATCCTGTCTTTTGGGCACCACTTTCTTGATAGTAACGGTATGCTCCATCATGCCATTTCCAACCTATTTGCATTTCGCCTTTGCTGTTGAAATAGTAAGTAGTACCGTGAACGGCAAAAGTTCCTGTAACCATTTCTCCATTTTCTAATTGTAAGTAATACCACTTATCCTCATCTTTCACCCAGCCTTTTTTCTCAGAGCCAGATTCTGCAAAGAAATGCCACTTACTATTGACTTTCGCCCAACCGGTTTGCATGATTCCTTTATCATCAAAGAAATAATTTTTTCCATTAATCTCTTTGAAACCAGTAACGAATTTTTTTATTCTCATCAAAGTAATACCATTTCGAATCATGTTTCAACCATGCTAAGGCAGTTGGAGTTGGATTCGTCAAGCTACGAGCTCCACTGTCCTCGAAATACATCGCTTGTCCATCCACTGTTTTTCCAACCGGTTTGCATACGGCCTTCTTCATCAAACAAGTATGTTTTTCCATTGATTTGAGATAGTGTATCATTTTCTCTAGAGCCACTTGAATTTAAATAATACCATTCGCCATTTAATCTAAGCCAACCAGCTTTGGCCATTTTTCCATCTTCATATAAGTAGTACCAATAGCGGTCCGTTAGTTGCCATTTCCCTTTTTGAAGATATCCTTTTCCGTTGAAATAATACCACTCTCCATCAATTTCATGCCAGCCTATAGCCTTTTCACTGGAACTTAATTGATACATACGGAAACCATCTTTTACATACCATTTGGTTTCAATTGTTGGAATTTGAGGGAATTCTTTTGAAACATCCGTAAATCCTGACTTGTTAATATCATAAACAGTTGCATCATATTGATTACTTGAAGCTTTTACAATTTTAGTGCCTCGATCTTCTAACCATTGTTTAGTTGATGGAACATTGATATCTGCACCCGAGGTCTGAACGACTAGACTAGGATTTAGATTTTGAAGAAAATTAATCGTATTCGATTTCACACCATCATAATGGTGATTCCATTTCATTAAATCTACTTTCCCGATTTGCTTACCTAATTGATCTTCTGCTCCTTCAGCATTATCTAAATCTCCACCTAAATAGATTTTTTTGACCATTAACGGTAATCACAGCAACTATTGAGTTCGAATTGTCATCATAGACTCGTTTAAGATTTCCATCACTATCATACTCATTCTTGTAGTTATAAAGTTGGACATCCATATCTCCTAATTTAAAATGACTATCTTTTTCAGAAATGTCTTGGATAACTTTCACGTTTTTATCTTTTGCAGCCTTTAAAGCATTGTCATAATTAAATAAATTATCCCATAAACGAGTAGGTTCTGTAATTCTACTATCACTATATTTTTTTAAATATAATTTATCAACAGAATAGTTATTTAAAACTTCATCCACTCCACCAATATGATCGCTATGAACATGAGTCCCTAAAACGAAATCTAATTTTTAACACCTACATTATTTAAAATGGCGAAGAACTCTGTCTTCTAACACATTAATATTACTTCTCGCGTTTCCTGTCCGTATAGGATAAAAGAGGATTCGACCCATCTGGAAAATCAAAATCTTCCCCAGTATCTATTAAGGCATAATGTCCATTACTCTCCAATAGAATGGCATCACTTCCTGGTTTCCCTTTGTATTAATGAAGTGAATTCTATTTACTGAATTTTTCATTTGCTTCACATCATTTACATAAGCAAAAAGTAAACAGTAAACCTCCCAACAAAAGCGCAATTCTTTTTTTCAAATTGTTCATCTCCCTTTTTTAACTAAAAATAAGTATACCATAAATAGAAATTGCTGTTAATAAGTCTATCTTTTTTACTCTTAAAAATAGAGTTTTTCGAGATAAATTTCAAAAAAATTAAGCACCTTTCGAATGCCCTAATTCTTCTATTTTTTGCTATAGCTATACATTAAAAATAGTTAAAGAAGGATAGCTAAATCTTTACCCTTGCTTTATATACGCTTCAAAGTCATCGTGTCTTACTTGTTTATCTACTGGAGGATTTCCATAAAGTCATCCCCGTAAATTGTTGTAAGAATTTGACTATAAGATTCAGGAATTTTATAAACTCTATCTTCAAAAGGGCTATCAATCACTTTATCCAATAAAGATTTGTCAAACTTTGTAGAGATTATTTTGTTCTCCATTAAGTAATCAATAAATTCGCCTTCTTTTTACTTTCGTGGAAAGATCATTCATCTTTTTGTTCCAAGTCTTAACTCGAGTCAACCTAAAAATCATCACCATTATGTATCTAATGATATTTTTTAAATTTCGCATTTTTTGTTATGAACCCCGTAAAGTGTATAAACAGATAATCTTCGATACGTATCTAATTTCACCATCTCATCATTGACGTCAGAATAGAAATCAAAAGGAAATACATCCACACAGATACCTAGTTCGATATCATTTTCAATATAATTATTATCATAAACTGTTCTTACATCATACACTCTGTAAAACGGATATGGATAACGTGCATCATTCTCCCAAGAAGCTACTTTATAAACAGCATGATCATCTTCAAGGATTGCCTGATATAATCTATCATACTCATCACGTTTTAAAGCGATATCCATATCATCATCCCAAGGGATATACCCTTTATGTCTAACTGCTCCTAATAGAGTTCCGTAAGCTAATGAGTAATTAATCCCTTTTTGACAGAGATCATGAATATAATCCATTACACCTAATTCAATTTCTTTAATTTCTTTTTCGTCTAATTTTCGATAACCTTCTCTATTTTTGTAAATAATAGAGAAATAGTAACCTGCAATCACAAATAAAATACACCCTTGTAGAGAAATCCCATAGAAAGTTGAACTTAAGAACAAATTAGAGATTAAAATAACTGAAGTCATTAACAACACAGAAATCAATTCATGGTTATGTTCACCATCTTTCCATTCCTTAACAAATTTCTTAGTACTTGAAAAAATGAAAGAAAGCATAAAAATCGCCATCGTAATAAAACCGGTTATCCCGTTATAAAATAGAAGCTCTAAATATCCATTGTGAGTTAGATAATGTTGTTTAATAATATATGCAGATTCATCATACTCTTTTCCTAATTCATACCAGTTACCAGATGAAAATCCAAAGATTGGACGTTTCGGAATAAATGATGCTGTTGATTGCCAAATTGCAAAACGGTTATTAGAAATATTTTCTTCACTAGTATCTGTTCTTTCAAGTGAAAAATTTTCTTCTCCTTTTTTCCCCTCTGTTTGTTTCTTTTGAATCTCAGTTGAATGTGATTTTAAGTAAACATCACTAGAGTATTTCACACCATTGTAAGAAACAATCACTAACGCACCTGCAACAACGATTGTAAGAAGCGCTTTTGCTTTTTTAGTCCAATCGGCCATCATTAAAGCGTATAAAACTGCTACTACTAATAAACAAATAAGCGTTGTTCTTGATCCAGATAAAACAATATATACAAAATTTAGAATAATTGATAAAACCGCTAGACTTTTAACAAGTTTATTAAAAGCAGAAAAACTCGTCCATAAGTAAATAATCACCATCAAAGAGATAATGGAGAGATAGTTTGGACTTGCTAAAATTCCAAATAATCGAGATTCCACAAATCCTTGTCGAATTAATAATCCTTTATAATCAAGGACATGATATCCTTCTAACATAAAGAATTGCCAAATGGATATCAGTACGCCCAAAGTGTTAGCAACTGTAATGACAGAAAAAAACACATTGAATAAGATACGAGCTTTCTTTGCAGCAAAAAGACTGAAAAAAACTGGATAAATTGCAAAGAAATAGATAAAAGACCACTAAATTCTTCACATTAGTAGAAAATCCATGTTTAATCACTATTAATGAGGTTATTATATTCAAGACGAAAAATAGAATTAAATATTCAATTTTTTTAGCTTTTTAAGTACGCTTTCTTGATAAAGAGATTGTACAAACCTAAAAAAATACACCCATCAGTGTCATTATCGCAGTCACTATTTTTATTAGCGGAAATAAATTGAAGAGGTACAATTAATCCTGCCATACAATAAAAAGAAATCACTGATAAAAATACCAGATTTATTCTAAAAATAGTTTTTCTATATATGAAATCATTTTTCTCCTAACATTCATTTTTATAAGAAAATTTTTCGTTTACACTTTTCGATTCATTAAAAAGCTAAATAGAGGCTTCTTAGTTTATGATAATAATACCTTATTGAACCTTCGAAAACCGCTTTGGTATACCTGTATAAACCAAAACAACTTCTACATTTTTGAAGAATGTTGTTTATACAAATGTCACAAATTCATATTTTACTTATGAATAGTATAGAAATTTACAAGTGAAAAAAAGTGTCTGTACGAATCAAAATAATATTAACATAGTATCAAATGAATTGAAAGGTAGAACATTCCTTTTCGATGTCCTTAAAGTCGTCAAACACCCCCAAAAATCAAGTTTTAATCAAAAATAGAGATTAAGCTAGTTCTACTGTAATCTCTATAAAATACTCTTTTGAAAATTCTTTTTACAAAAAGACCTTTATTTAGAAAAAAATATTCGTACAATGCTTTATCCGTTTCCAGCCATGATTTCCACCCTGGATGAATTCCATCGTGCATATAATAGGATTCATATTCTTTATCAGAAATATCCCAAACAGTCGCCCCATACTCTTTGGCAATTGCTTTGATTTTTTTCATAATATTTTTTTCTTGATTCTTTATTTATCCCAATATGATCATACCATTTTCCATTTACAGGGAATAAAATAATTTTTGCTTCAATCCCTAGTTCTTTAGCAATTTCTAGGAAAAAGTTTAAAGTCTTCATATTCTGCAGAATCTAATAGATTAATATCCTTCTTGGAATCTTTAGCTGATTCAACTCTTTTTGAATAATTCATATTAAAAAGCGTCATCGTCCATACCAAATGGATTATTTTTAGTCTTTTTTTCTGCATCTTTAACTGCGTCTGAAGTCCGCTGTTCCCAATTGATTTCTGAGGCAAGCTCTGACTTTACTTTCTTTTGTTCCAAGAGATTTTTTTATCATTTGCAAATTTATTTTTTTAAAAATATAGTTATATCGAAGTAAATCAACTTTAATCAACCACTCATCTAAACCTATTGGATTTTTATCAACGAGTACCCTTTTATATCTTTCAAAAAGTCTCTTTTTAAAGACTGATTATCACTACTTAATGTAATAATCCGATTAATCAATTTTGTTTTAGTTTCTTGAGTTAAAGCTTCGTTATTCAATGCATTGTATACAGCTTCTTTAGAAATTCGACCCTCAAAAGCTTTACGATTTTGATCTTTTTCTTCAAACCATTGCATCGACTCCACAATCGCAATTCTTTTTTTCGGAACAGCATCCCCTAATGAGCCTAATAATGATGCATGAATGATATTTTTGATCACTCCCACTGCCGAGTTGCATAATATGGAAAATCTTTAGTATTAAAAAAACTTTATTAAAAGCTATACTCTTTATGATTCGTGATTGCTAATTCAGAAGATCCAAATAAAACTAAAGTATTTTGATCTAGATTAGCTTTTATGATATCCGTACTCTTATATTTTTCTGGACTTATACTGTATCTAACAGAATTATCAGATACTTTATAATAATTATCCAAGTACGGAATATAAAAAGTATAAAAAAATACAACCAACGAAATTACAGATAGAAATACAGCTACTACAAATGCTTTTAATTCTTTTTCAATATTTTCTCCCACCCAACTTAATATTCACTGAATTTTATCATGTTTCTTGGGAAATTTGAACGAGTTTTAAGGAAGTTTAATATTTTTATCTTGGTAATTTCACTTTAAATACAGATCCTTGATTCAAATGGGAAGTAAGACTAATACGACCTTTATAGCCTTCAATTAATTCTTTAGCAATCGATAACCCTAATCCATTGCCTCCTCTTTCTCTAGAACGTGCTTTATCTACACGATAGAATCTCGAGAAGACTCTTTTCTTATCCTCTTCACTAAGTCCCATTCCAAAAATCTTGTATACCAATTTCCACATGACCAGTTGTTGTAGAGAGGCTAACAATGATTTCTTTACGATTGGTTGAATATTTTACTGCATTATCTAGTAAAATAATAATTATTTGTTCAAAAATGATTTCGGTAAATCGGAGATAATATTTCTTCGTGAGTGTCAATATCCGAAATAAAGGTAAAATCAGGATAAAGGAGTTTAAAATTAGTCACGATTTGTTCAAGTGTAGACACTACTTCCGTTTTAGCATCCTTATATTGTTCCTTAACTTGCGGAGCCCGTGATAAATCAAGCATCTCTTGTACTAAAGTTTTCATACGCTGGATCTCCGATAAGGAAGCCCTTAGCGATTCCTCTAGAACTTCTGGATTATTTTTTCCCCAACGATTTAATAGTTTTAAATGCCCCTCCACTATCGCAACAGGAGTTCTTAATTCATGTGAAACATCTTCTACGAAATGCTTTTGCTGTGAAATATAGAAACTAATTTTATCGAGCAATTCATTGAATTGTTGAGAAACCACTGCAAATTCATCATTTTTCTTTGGAACTATCAGACGTTTTGTCTCTATATTCTCTTCATCAATAGAAGCAATAATATCGTGAATTTCTTCAATTGGCTTAGAAATTAGACGTGAAATAAAAGTAAGCTAAACCAACTGATACAATCGCTTCTACTACTAATAATTGGAAGAAAAAGAGTCCGTAATTGCTTCCCGTAATTCTGCTAATTTTGCCATACGATTCGTTACTTGTAAGTGACCAATTAAAAATTCGACTATTTCTAGAGAGGATTGGCATCATCACCTGCACGCTTTCATCTCCAGTTGAAAGATTAACATACTGCGTTTCTAGTTTACTAGAAACTTGAGGTATATCCTGCCACTGCTGTGTCTGAAATAACAGCTCTCTTCCCGTATCAAAGATTCGGATATTTACTTCCTCGTTTACAGGATAGAAACTACTATTCTTTTTTTGTAGACCTGATGTTGAACATGTTCATATTGCTCAGCTTTGTTTAATACTGATAAAATATTCTCTATTTGGAGTTTCTCGGTTTGTTCAGATAGTAAGTCTGCGATTACCTGTGCATAAATAACCGTTTGATTTTTCATTTTCACGCAAAGCATAGGTCTGAGCTTTGATTAAAATGGTTGTTAATAGAGCTAATAAGGCAAAAAAATGGTGGCTGACATTACCCACCACCATTTTTCGCTACTGATTTATGTTGATTTTTGAGTTCATCTTATTTTTCCTCAGCTTCTCATTACATATCCTGTACCACGAACTGTTTGAATATAACTCTCTCTTCCAGGCAAATCAATTTTTATTACGGATATAACGAACATAGACATCAATAACATTCGTCTCAACTTCATTTTTATATCCCCAAACTTTTTTTCAAAAAGTATCTCACGAGATAAGACAATATCGATATTTTTCCATTAAAAAGAAGAAGAAGCTCATACTCTTTTTTTGTTAAATCAATGACTTCGCCAGCTCTTCGTACTACACGATTTTCAACTTCAATCACTAAGTCACGATATTCTACTTTTTGTTTGTTTAATATTACGAGATTGTTCTTCCATCTGCAAGCGTCTAAATAAAGCACGTAATCTCGCTAATATTTCTTCAATTTCAAATGGTTTTACCACATAGTCATCTGCACCTTGATCCAACCCAACTACTCGATCCATCACCGAATCTCGCGCAGTCATAATGATAACCGGTGTTTGTTTGACTTGTCGTAGTCTGCGAACAACTTCTAAACCATTCATTTCTGGTAACATTAAATCTAATAAAATCGCATCCCAAGACTCATCAATTGCTGTTTGTAGGCCAGATCTTCCGTCTGAGCAAACTTTTTGTTTCATATCCTTCATGCTGCAGTTCTAGTTCTACAAAACGACTTAAATTTTTTTCATCTTCAATAATTAAAAATACGTTGATTTCCTTGCATATTTAAACTCCCTTCCATTATTCTCCCTAATAGAATTATCATACCATATTCATGAGTTTCTTAACAGAATTTAATGAATATTTTTTTCTATATAAAAAGAATTAAACGAGTCTATCGTTTAATTCTTTTTCGATTAGAAAGATTACTGAGCTTTATCACTTTTTGCTTCTTTAGTCGTAATCTGAGTCGTCTCTTCGGAAATTGGTTCAGCATTGTCTGTTGGCGCTTCTTGAGAAGTAGTCGTTAGAACAGTTGTATTAGTTGTAGTCGTCGTAGTTTCAACTTTTGACTCTCCAAACACCATCTTTATCAACTCGATAACCATCTGGTGTTAATTGATCTTTTAACATTGCTCCTGATTGTTCAAAAATAATACCAATTATTTTTGAATTAATTTCCAACCAGTTTGCATAATTCCTGATTCTTCGAAATAATATTCTGTTTTATAGACTTTATGGAAACCTGTTACCATTCTTCCATTCTCATCTAGATAGTACCATTTGTCGTTTTCTTGATACCATCCAATTTGCATAGCCCCACTATTTTTGAAGTAATAATAACTACCATCGAACCATTTCCATCCAGTTTGCATCACGCCACTTGTTGCAAAGAAATAATTTACCCCATTAATTTCTTTCAAACCAGTTTCCATTACCCCAGAACTATTTAAGAAATACCAAACATCATTAATTTGTTTCCAACCGGTTTGCATATATCCATTGCTATCAAAATAGTACCATCTATCATTATCTCTTTGCCAACCTGTTTGGACTATTCCAGATGAGTTAAATAAATAACGTTTTTCCCCATATTGTTTTTCCAACCTGTGACCATTCCACCTGAATTGTCAAAAATAATACCAGTTGTTACTGATTAGTTTCCAACCAGTTTGCATATATCCATTACTGTCAAAATAGTACCAGACATTATTGTTTTTTAGCCAACCTGTCTGCATAGCACCTGTATCTTTAAAATAATACCAATTAGCTCCTAACTCCTGCCAGCCAGTTTGCATCACTCCATTACTATTAAAATAATACCAAGTACCACTGATTTGTTTCCAGCCAGTGACCATGACATAATTTTCGTAATAATACCACTTTCCATCCACTTGTTCCCCAATATGTGGCTTTCACCTTATTCAAAGGTTTTCCATCGGCTCTACGGGAACGATATTGTCCCTTTGATTTTACTATTTCACATGCAGTTCCATCTTTATCTCGGTCAAGATGATCCGCATACCCGTCTTCGCCAACTGAAATATCTCCATATCCTGCAGCCCATGCTTCAGAACAGTTTCTAAAGTGAATCTCGTTAGCATTCACTGAATCATTTAACGGAACTACTCCCACTACTAAAAACGTAATCAAACACAAAAATACTTTTTCTTAATTTCATTTGCTTTCTCCCTCCTAATAGATAAGTTCATTATAGATGAAAACGGTATCGCAATCAACTGGTAGTTACCAATTTCAGAACAAGTCCCCACTTGCTTCCTAAAATAAAAAAACCAGTCTATAAAGACTGGTTTTACAATTATTGTTCAATTTCTTTTTCTTGTGCCCATTCGAAGTGGAATGTTCCTGGTTTGTCTACACGGTTGTAAGTATGCGCACCGAAGTAGTCACGTTGAGCTTGAATTAAGTTTGCAGGTAATGTTTCTGAACGGTATGAATCATAGTATGCTAATGCACTTGAGAATGTTGGTACTGGGATACCAGCACGAACAGCCGTTACAACAACATCACGAACTGCATCTTGGTAAGATTCAGTAACATATAAAGAAGTACTTATCTAATAATAAGTTCTTCAATTGAGGATCACGTTCGAACGCATCTGTAATCTTTTTGTAAGAATTGCGCACGGATGATACATCCAGCACGGAAGATTTTCGCGATTTCGCCGTAGTTTAAGTCCCAATCGAACTCTTCACTAGCTACACGCATTTGAGCAAAGCCTTGCGCGTAACTCATAATTTTAGAGAAGTATAATCCTTTACGAACTTGTTCGATTAAAAGCTTGACGTTCTGAATTTGTTAATTCAGGAATCTTTGTTACTGCTAATTCTTTACTTGCTGCAACACGTTCTTCTTTCAATGTAGAAACGAAACGTGCAAATACTGATTCCGTAATTAATGGAAGTGGCACCCCTAAGTCTAATGCGCTTTGTGAAGCCCATTTACCAGTACCTTTGTTTCCAGCAGTATCCATGATTACGTCAACCATTGGGCGACCTGTCTCAGGATCTTTCTTCGTTAAAATGTCCGCTGTGATTTCGATTAAGTAACTATCTAATTCTCCTTGATTCCATTCTTGGAAGACTTCAGCGCATTCTTCTACAGATAGTCCACCAACACGACGTAAGATATCGTAACTTTCAGCGATTAATTGCATGTCCCCATATTCGATTCCGTTGTGAACCATTTTTACGTAGTGACCTGCTCCGTTTGGTCCAATGTAAGTGACACATGGAGCGCCATCGTCTGCTTTAGCAGAGATTTCTTCTAAAATTGGTGCTACTAAATCGTATGCATCTTTTTGTCCACCAGGCATGATAGAAGGTCCTTTTAGGGCTCCTTCTTCTCCACCAGATACACCAGTACCGATGAAGTTGATTCCTGAGTTTGCAAGTTCTTCATTACGGCGCATTGTATCTCTGAAGAATGTATTTCCTCCATCGATTAAAATATCACCTTTATCTAGATGTGGAAGTAAACTTTGAATGGTCTTATCAGTAGCTTCCCCAGCTTTTACCATTAATAAGATTCTTCTTGGTTTTTCTAAAGATTGTACAAATTCTTCTACAGTGTATGTTGGTACTAATTTTTTATCAGGATGTAGTGCAACAACCTCATCTGTCTTAGATGATGAACGGTTGAAAATTGAAACACTATATCCACGGCTTTCAATATTTAACGCTAAGTTACGTCCCATTACGGCCATACCAACGACACCAATTTGTTGTTTTTGACATGAATCTTCCTCCAATTTGTTTTTATTTTTCCATTCCTATGTTAACAAAAAAATCGTTAATATTTGAAAGATTTTTTTGGCCGTTTTTCTTTCATCTCTTCTGTTTTTCATTTCAATCATTTTTCAATTTTATAAAGGTAGTTTAAGCATTTAAGACTAGTAATTCACTCTAGTTTACGGTAAACTATTACAGAAGCTAGAAAAAAGGAGCGATTGTGTTGGCAAAGAAAAAACGTAATCTTTCAACCGTTGAAAAAATTACACGTGTGGTTACTGTATTAATGTTAATTGGAACCCTAGGAGCTATTGTTCTACAAGTAGCATTAACCATTATGAACTATAAATAAAAAGGTCCTGCAGGAAATCCTGCTGGGTCTTTTTTATCTTTCACTTACATTTCTTCTTCAAAGAGACGAAAGGCTTCTGCGCTATATTCTTTAGTGTAGCAATACCACTTGTACAAGAATTCTCCTACAGGTTTTCCATTACTTTCTTGGAATAATGCCCATAAGAACCAATAGTCGGAAACTAGCGCAATCATCGCTAAGAAATGACATTCACTAATTAATCGAAAAGGTGATTTCTCAAATATCAAGTCCAGACTCTATACACTAGTCTCTTAAAAAATACATAATAAATAAACGAAAGACCGCTTGGAAATACCAAACGGTCTTTTGTATTCATTATAAAATTCAAATTTCAGCATCCTTTTAATGAAGGATCCTTAAAGTTTAATTACTTTTTTTATATCCCCCGAAACAATTGCAAAAAAATAGCATAATAGATAACACAACCTATAATTACAAGCCCTGTATTCATGAGGAATGCTTTTGACATACTGTATTCAAAAAGGAATAAAATAATCAACCGCTATCTTTATTGCTATAAACGGTAAAGAGGCCACTGTATATCTAATAAAATATTTCTTTTATTTTTTTCTTATATCATACAAGGATCGATTTCGAATAAATTTCACTTCCAACAGTAAAACAATCATCTCAGAAAGTACGGTTGTCAAGATATAATACTCTGGCTGGTCTACACCTGAAAGGAAAAGTACACCGTTGAAAAAAACAAGTTGAAGAATCCACCAGTAAAATAGATTTTTTTGTCAGACTCAATTCATGGCCTTTAAGAAAGATAACCTGGTTAGCAAAAAAATCGTATCTAAAGTCCACGTTAAAATCCGGAGTGAACAAATAATCATTGTAGGTACAGCTAAAACATATTTTTGGTCCCGCATATAAGAAAATTACAGCAGGACTCACACAGGCTAGGCCTATTGCGATTGGAACCACCAAGAATAAAAAAATAATCGACTTGTTTTTCGTTTGCAGATCATTATATTTATCAAATGCTTCTTCAGCATTATATTTTTGCTAGACGAGGAATACTTACGATAATAATGGAAACTACCACACCAGTAATCATCGTAGATAAATTTAGTGAAATAGTATAATAGCTGATATAAAGATTATTCTTGACAGAAGATAAGAACAATCTGTCTAAAAACCGTATACAGCATATTTGCATTTGCAAGTAAAAGCATTGAAAAATAGTGGTTTTAAATACTGCATACAAATCTTTAAGTGGAATAAGAACTAATTTCACTTTTTCTTCGGATATAAATATAACTTGTAAAAGTAATTTAAAAAGTTCGCAATAGTCATAATTAATGCATACGGAATAATATCTTCACTATTTTTTTACAAATACGAAGATAGATACCAACATAAACACCCGAACAAACAATGTTTTTATATAGAATAAAAATTGTAACTTTCGAGATGCTTCAGCCATCCATTCAACATACAAAAAAATTGTACAATAATTTGGAAAATAAAGATGATATATAAAAGCATATTATTTGGATTGGCTATCCAAATATAGATTATATAAATCAATGTTACTACGACTGAACTAACAATACTTGCATAGAATAACAGCGAAAAAAATTATACGATGCTTTTTCTTTATTTTTCTCGAACTCCACTAACTAAGCGAATTCCATAATTGTAAACGCCAAAAAGCAGCAAAAAGGAATAAACCAAGCAGCTAATGAGTTTACTTTTATTAAATTCTCCGAATAATTCTGGGTCCAAAATTCTTGTTAAATACGGTCCCGTTAATAATGGAAAAAAATAATATTTAGTATTCGCACTAAAGTACTTGCTATCGCATTCACTTTTAATATTATTTTTTACTCATTGAACACTCTCTTTCATTTTAAATCAATTCTACTTTTTGCTTCTTTACTATCTACAGGAACATAGATCTTATTTTTGACGCCAATCATAATTGGTATTTGGAATCAAATAATCCTCACCATAATAGGCTTTCAAATAATCTACAGCATTTGTTGGAGCGTATGTTTTTGCTTCCATAAAAAGTGACTTCTTTAAGCTCTTCCATAGGTAGTTCATAATAAAAAGGCCTCAACATTGACAGGTTTTATTTAATGCATTCATTCCATACCAAATCATGGTCGTAGAAATCACATTAGAGTCTACTCGATCAAACAAAATAATATCAACATTTAACCCATTATAGGAAAACGAAATTTCTTTCACTTGATTTTGATAGATTAATTTACGATTCAATACAAAATTTCTTTTTGATAAAAAAATCAATAATGGTTTTTTTAATTCGTTAGAGTCTTTGGGACTCATCATCGCAAAAATCCATATCGATATCGTGAGCTAAAATAGCCCCTTCTCTTTCATAACCTAGTAAAGTTCCCGCTTCAATCCAAATTTTGTGTCCTAACTGACGATTCACTTCTTCAAACTCTTTCAAAATTTGGTGAGCATTTTTCTTTCAATAAGAGTTGACGGTCCCCATCAATCTTCTTATTTGCTAAATCATTTAAGTTTTTAATAATAGGCAACTTCAAAATTTTATCTTTATGGTTTCCTAATAAATGAGCCATTGTTGATTTTAGCCATTTTAACATCTTATGTTTACTCCCTAAACTCTTTTTAATAATGATTTTGTAAAGATTCTTATGAATCAACAGCAATAAAAAAATGATAATTTACGCTTACTATTGAATAAAAGAATTTCCTAAAATAAATTTCTTATACTTCTTCAAATTTTTGAATTAATTGAGCTTCTAGAGCACTATCTTTGTACTCCTCATCTTTTAAAAGACGATCTAAAAACGTAGAAATATGCCCAGCAAATACGAGTATCTGCTTGATATTGTAAATTAGGATATTTTTTTCTGCAACTATTTTTTTGCATTCTTTTCATACGCTTCTATCACATTTAAAAAAATTTCGGAGTGAATTTTTTTGTGTAGTAATACTGTTTTCACGATGCATATAATAATATTTATGAACCTGGGTAGCCGCAATTTTTTTGACATCTACTTAAAAGATCGACCATTAGAAATGCATCTTCCGCAATTTTACCTTTTTCAAATCGAATATCATTAAATAAACTCTTTTTTTATACAGTTTATTCACAGCAGTTACTGAAAATATCTTTTGCCTCAAGAACCATCTTAATGGCTTCTTCACTTGTCATTAAGTAAGGTTCATTCTTTGATTCATCTTTTAGAACTTGATCGTTATAAACATCATATAATCGACAGAAAGAAATCTCCGCATCATATTTTTAAAAGATTTGAGAGTAAGACTTCATACATATCTTCATCAACATAGTCATCACTATCCACAAAACCCAATGTAATCAGCGGTCGCTTTATCAACACCATAATTTCTGGCATCGGACAATCCACCATTTTTCTTTATGGTGAACGATAATTCGTGAATCACGTTTTGCAATTTCATCACAAAAGCTTTCCGCTATTGTCGGTAGAACCATCATTAATTAAAAGAATCTCAATATTTTTATAGGATTGATTCATTAAAGACTCTACACATCGTTCTAAATACTGTTCAACATTATAAACAGGAACGATAATACTAATTTTTGGTTCCATAATACTCCCCTTTATATTGTTCATATCCATTCTCTAAATCAACAAAAACAGCATCATGATGTGCAACTTGTTTTTCAACAGGAGGAGGTGTCATATAATCTCCAAATGCTGTTTTTTAGGTAAGCATCGTATCCAACTGGAATTGGCATTTCCGTTTGTTCAAATGGTACAAATAACGCTGATTCAAAGCTTTCGATTGGATATTTATTCTTCATATATCCAGGACCTGCACAAAGTTCCGTAATCCCATCACTTTCTTCACGCGTGTACTTTGTCATCTCACGCTGCGCCTTGCTCCAAATCTTATAGCGTAATGAACGTGTTGGAAATAATCCTAATAGGAATAAACTTCCCCATTTCATTAACCCACCATGTTTTTCGGGTACTGTTTGTGCACGGAATAATGAATAAATCAATGCCCATCGTACTTGTTTCTTACGTTCTGATTCTGATTTTTGGATAATAATCTAATGGAAGGATATCAATCGCTAAACCATGTGGAATCTCTAAATCTTGTTGATATGGTTTCACACAAGTCGTTTCTTTATCACGAATCGTCACGAATAAATTACGGTCCAAGTAGCGTTCATCGCTATTAGACATGACATAACGAGCATCTGCTTCTTTTTGGCCACAATTCGATAAGTTTTTCATAGTCTTTACGAGGCATAAAGAAATCTAAATCATCATCCCAAGGGATAAATCCTTTATGGCGAAGTGCTCCAATAGCCCCACCACCGCATAAATAACATAATAATTCATGTTGTTTACAAAATGACACAAAGTATTCTGCCATTTCTAAACATTTTTCCTGTAATGGTTCCATTGTTTCCCCACTTTCTTAAATATCCCATTTTGCCACTGTCTTAAATGGCGTTAATTTATCTTCCTCGAAGAAATGATAAATATCTTTCATTTCTTGAATTGGATTGGATTCAAAAATAATTAAGTTCAAACGTGCATGTACTTTTGGATCAGACATGAATTGAACAGCCTCTTCAAAGTCCTTACGACCTGAACGAGAGCTACCGACCCAAGTTAATCCTTTTTCAAGAATGTCACGTGTGTTTAATGGCACTTCAAACTCGCTAACCCCCATCATTACAACTGCTCCTTGAGGTTGGATATGTCTAATAATTTCTCTATAAGCATCTTGTGTTCCACTTCCACCCACACATTCAATCGCATGGTCGAAGGTAAAATCTTCTGGCAAATCACTAACATCATACACTTCATCTACAAATGAGAAGAGGCGTAATTTTTCAGGATCTTTCCCTACTACAATAATCGTTGATTCAGGGAATTTTTGCTTTCGCAATCGTTGCTACGACATATGCCAAACTTCCAGAACCCCAGACCACAATACGATTACGACGGCTATGGGCTACTTTATCAAAGCGACGAAGTCCATGAACTCCCACTGATACGAATTCAGAGATGGCTGCAACTTTATCTGGAACATCTTTATATTTCACAACACGGTCGATTGGAATCGTCACAAATTCGCGCATGAATCCATCGTGACCACTCGAACGGAAGTAGGTTCCATTCACATAGTTCTCATAGAACTCTGTCTCATGGTCAAAATCAAGTGGGGGTTGGTTTGGAATCATCACCACATGATCCCCTGGCTTATACGTTCCAGTTGGGTCCGCAACGACAATCCCACAACATTCATGAATCAACGCCATCGGTAATTTTTTTTGAAGAATTTTTAGCAGGTCTTGTCCCTTGAAAATACCGTTGATCTGCATGACATAAGGCTAAGTAATTCGGTCTTACGACTACAGTATCTTTTTCATAAAAAGATACATCTTCATATTTAATTGAGAAAAACGATGGACGAATGAGTTGATACACTCGATTAATCATTTTAAATCTCTCCTAACATCGCTTGCGCAATTTTTTTAAATCCGTAACGGTCGTAATTTTTGATATTAGAGTATTCTCCTTCGACAAGAGCTACTTTTACATCATTCACCACGAATACTTTACAAGCGTCCGTTAAAAATTTCTTTTGACATCATCAGTCAAACTATCATATAGATCAGTGAAAGCTTGAATTTTAAATGTTTGAGGAGTTTGGCCTTGATACATATGTGTTCTGTTTGGAATAGAAGAAATCACTTTACCATCAACAGATTCCACAATGGTATCGTTTGCCATTACTACTGTATCCGCAACATCGTAGTTTTTCATTGCCTCGATATTGTCTACAATCATACGGTATGAAACAAACGGACGAACCGCATCATGTGTAATCAATACATCTTCACTAGAAAAAGAGCTACTATTCTTAATATCTGAAATAATACTTAAAATACTATCATTTCGATTTCCTCCGCCACTTCACAACGCGGATTTTGTCTTTTATTTGTCAAAATGTGTTTGTCTAATAAATCATTGAAATAGCTCACCCAGTTAGGATGAACAGCCACATAGACAACATCTACATCCGGAACAAACAAGAATTTTTTTCAACTGTGTGAATAATAATTGGTTTGTTTCCTAATGGTAAAAATTGTTTTTGGCATTTCTTGGATTCCCATACGAGTTCCAGTACCACCGGCTAAAATCCCTGCATAAATCATTTTCTTACACCTCTTATTCTCCAATTAAGGAGTTGTTAAATAATACAAATCTTGTCTTTCTTGTAATAATGGATAAGTTTTAACAGTTGGTTGTCCCATCAATTTACGGATAGAATTACTATTTTCTAACAAGACATCATCTGTCGCATAAGAATAATAAATTTGTTCTCCCGCATTATTGGTCAATAACAATTGTCTTTCTTCGATAAATGATTGTGTTAAATTTTGACTGGTTACAGCTGGGCCATAGGTATTTTTTAAAGCCATTACTTGCCCAATTGGTAAGTCAGTCTTTACATTTTTACTTACTGCATTCATTAATTGTTCAAAGTTTGCTACAGAACTAAAACTCATTAGTTTTTCAACTAATTTTTCAATAACGATTCTTTGACGTTTTTGACGGCCATAGTCTCCTTCGGATCATCATAACGCATCCGTGCAAAACGTAAGGCACTTTCTCCGTCTAGTGTTTCTGTTTTTCCTTGGACAAATGATCGTTCTTCATACGTAAAGGTCAATGGACTTGTCACTTCGATTCCACCAACCGCATCAACGAACTCCATTAATCCCTCCATGTTAATTTGAACATAAAAATCAATCGTTGTATCCAACAATTTTTTTCTACAGAATTGATTACCATAGGGGCTTTACCATATGCATAAGCGTGGTTTAATTTGTCATATCCGCCTGTCCCTACAATCTCTGTATAAGTATCTCTAGGCAAACTTAATAATTGTGATTTTTTTAGTAGTCGGATTAATTGTTAAAAAGTAACATCGTGTCAGAACGTCCGTCTTCTTCAGTACGTCCGTATGCACCATTATCGATTCCTAGTAGCAAAACATTAATTGGTTTAGCATTTTTAATAATCTCATTGGCTTCTTGTTCTGTACGATTTCCTACGCTTTGAGTAATGGTATTAATTGTATTATTAATTTTTACTTGCATAATACGTACCTAGAACCGCAATAATTGCAAAAAGACAGATGAATACAAATGCTACACGTCCTTTTTTTCTTTTTTTCTTTTGTTGACGTCTGCTTTGTCTACTCCATTCATTTGATTCGTTCATCGTTTCACTCCAATACTATTTCTATGGATTTTTGGTTTTTAGTTGGCTGAGTTGGCTTTTACCGGCTCTTGGGTCACAGGTGCTGCTTGTGTTGCTGGAACTTGGGTTTGAGGTTGCTCTGGAGCCGCTGTTACTTCAGGAGCTCTTGTTGCCGGAGCAACCGGTGTAGCTGCACTTGTATCCGCCGCACTTGACGGTGTTGAAGGCGTTGCATCGTTTTCCTCAGCATTATTATTCGAATTACTATTATTGTAATTGTTATTGCTATTGTAGTTATAGTTATAATTTGGAGTCACATTTGGCTCTACATAAGTGTCTTCTTTTTCTTGTACTGGTGAGCTTTTGCTGTGGCGCATTTTTGAATATCCACAGTTGATTGTGTTTCTTTTTGTCTCAATATGCTGCAATTCAGAAATTGTTTCTAAATCAAGTGACTTTTCTCAGTACATTTGAAAATTCTCACTTTTTTTCTTCTTCTGGGATGACAAAGTAATAAATTCCATTAATCATCGCTCCGTCCCCATTAATGGTATCTGTTTCAAAATGTTGAAGAGCTTCTTTGTGAGTTTGAACAATTTGGAATAATTTTTCAACTGTAAAATTCGTTTTTACTGAATTTTCTAAAGTTTTTTTAAAATCTCTTCATATTTCGTTACTGAATCTAATGACAGTAATTTTTCGACTAATTTTTGAATTACATATTGTTGACGTTTCTGTCTACCTGTATCTCCTTCTGGATCGTCATAACGCATACGAGCATATCGTAATGCCGCTTCTCCATCTACATGACGTGTCACACCTTCAGTAAACGACTCATCTTCATAAGTAAATGTCAAGGCAGGAGTAATTTCTAATCCACCCACTGCGTTTACAAGCCCCATTAATCCTTGCATGTCTACTGTAACATAATAGTCAATCAGGGATATTTAACATATTTTGAACACTATTAATCGCAAAATTTTTTCTTTCCCAAATGCATACGCATGATTCAATTTGTCAAAAGTACCATACCCGATAATTTCCGTATAAGAGTCACGAGGAATACTAATCATCGTTGTTTTTCTTTTTGTTTTGGATTAACGGTTACCAACAACATTGTGTCTGAGCGACCCACTTCCGTATCACGACCATAGGCACCATTATCAATCCCCAAAAAGTAATACTGAAAAACTACTATCATCTGTTAATTCTTTATCACGAAGCTGCATCGTGTCCACTTTCTGGTGAGTGCGTCTTCAGCTTGTGAAATACGGCTCCATGCATACGCTACTCCCGCAATTAGAACAGCAACAATAGCGATTGCTACGGTAAGGATAATTTTTTTCTATTTTTTTGACTTTTTTTCTTTGTTTTCTTCTATTTGATATTTTTTTCTTCGTTTACTCTCATTCATTCCACTCCAATAACTATACAATCAGTTAATTATACCATAGATTCCCTTGAACTCATGAGTATTTATAGTTTTTTAAGAATTAACTTCTTCGTTAAAATAATCCTTTTTAAACTGAAACCCAAAAATCCATCCTTTAATCGTTCCAATTCCATACGCAAAATGAATGGCTATCATAATCAACGGAATCCATAATAATGTAGGGTTAAATTTTTTTGCTTAGAAATTTCAAATGCTGATAATCCCAATACCGCTAAAACATAAAGTGAAAATACGGTCACGAGCGGTGCAAAACTAATTGGCGTTACCAACATTAAACCTAATAAAGTTGCCACAAATACTCCTGGCCCAAAATGGAATAGAGATAAACAATCACGACAAACATGTGATGTTAGTCCTATCCAATATCCATTGGCAAATTTTTGATGGATCATTTTAGACAATGTCGGGCGAATATACTGAAACGATTCAATTGATGTATCGTACCAAATTTTAAATCCATTTTTACGAATACGATAATGATATTCGTTATCTTCAGTGCGAGTTAGTTTTTCATCAAAATATCCAACCTGATTTACTACATCACGGTGATACATCCCTTGGAACACAGAATCTACATAACGACTCTCATCCCCTTTGCGGTAGTTAGCAATACTACTCCCTAACGCAGATTCTTCTACAATATGTAACGTTTTTGAAAAATCATCATCCGCCTGCACAATAGTCGGTCTTCTTCCTCCACAAACCTTTTCTCCAGATTCAATGACTTTCACATTTGCTTCAATAAAATTAACTGGAATTTTGGAGTGTGCATCGATTTTTAAGAAACACTCCCCTTCAGAATTTTTAAATCCTAAATTAAGGCCAGTGTTTAATGTTTTTCTTGGATTATCTAAAATTTTAACACCATAGAACAAGTGCTCATTTTCTAGTTTGAATTGATCCATTAAAGAACGCGTACCATCAGTCGACATTGCGTTCACTAAAACAACTTCAATATTTTTTAATGGGTACGTTTGATTTTTTAAGCTTTCAAAAATTTCTGGCAAATAATCTTGCTCATTATATGCGCTAATATTAACGGAAACTAACATTTTCCCACCTCTTGGTCATATGATAAAAGGATTGGAACAAAACATCCCAATCCTTTATATTTTATTTCTTTTTATTGGCAATATCAATCAATTCATCATGTAATTCTTGTTCAGAATAACTTTCAAAATTTTCGATAAAATTATAAACACGGTTAATTTGAGAGTTGTCTGCAATTCCAATATGAATCTTCGGAAAGACTTGTTTTGGATTTACTTCCCCTTCGTTTAATAATTCCTCGTACATTTTTCTCACCTGGACGCAATCCAGTAAACTTAATTTCAATATCGCCTTCATTAAATCCTGACAGACGAATTAAGTTTTTTTCGCTAAGTCTACAATTTTCACCGGTTTCCCCATATCAAGAACGAAGATTTCTCCACCTCGAGCAAGAGAACCTGCTTGGATTACCAATTGAGCAGCTTCTGGAATCGTCATAAAGTAACGCACGATATCAGGGTGAGTTACCGTAATCGGTCCTCCTTCAGCAATTTGCTTTTTGAAGAGCGGAATTACTGAACCACGTGAACCTAAAACATTCCCGAAACGAACTGCAACGAATTTTGTATATTCGCTGCGAGTAGCCATATCTTGCACAATCATTTCGCAAAGACGTTTCGTCGCTCCCATAATATTTGGTGGGTTAACGGCTTTATCAGTCGATACCATTACGAACGATTTAACACGCGCATGACTAGCAGCCTCTGCAACATTTCTTGTTCCAAGAATGTTATTTTTAACGGCCTCACGAGGATTAATTTCCATTAGAGGTACATGTTTATGAGCCGCAGCATGATAGACCACATCTGGTTTATACTTATCCATCACTTCGAAGATACGTTTTCGATCTTGCACATCAGCAATGACTGGTGTAATGGTGAAGTGTTGAGAATATTTCCCTACTAATTCCATATTCAATTGGTAAATACTATTTTCACCATGTCCTAAGATAATGATTTCTTTTTGGTTTTGAATTTCGCTACTTGACGGCAAATTTCTGAACCAATCGAACCACCTGCTCCGGTAACAAGGATTTTCTTACCACGTAATTGTTTTTCAATCATCGTTTGATCGAGTTCTACTGGGTCACGACCTAGTAAATCTTCAATCTCCACATTTCTTAATTGTTGAACATGCAAGTTCCCACTCATCACATCATCAATGTTTGGTAAAATAACACACTCTGCACCGGTCTTACGGGCTACATCATATACTTCGTTGAGTTTCTTGATTGGAAGAGACGGCATCGCAATAACTACTTTTGTAATCCCCATTGTATCTACAATACGCTCAATATCTTTAATTGCACCAAGAATACGAACTCCATAAATATCTTTACGAAGTTTATCTGGATCATCGTCTACAAAGGCAATCGGGTCCATTCTCATTGCCGGATGCATGAGCATTTGGCGAACTAATAAAGTACCTGCAGCTCCTGCTCCTACAATTAATGTTGGTTTCGCGTTTTCCATAACGCTAGTATCCGCAAAAATTCACGGAATACACGCATCGATAGACGAACTCCACCGATTGAAATCACAAGCAAAAGCCAACATACGATTAAAAATTGCCATGTTACTTTCGTGTCAAAGAATGCTAATCCTGAGATTGTCGAAACAATTACCGTTGCAGATACACATTTCACAACCGTAATGACTTCATAGACACTGGCATATTCCCAATCTCTCCAATATAAATTGAAGAAATAAGAGAAAATATAGTAGGCGATTAAAGATAGAATCGCCGTAATCGTTAATCCGTGAATATTACGAATCAGCCCTTCAGTTACTAATCGAAATCCTAAAAATACTGAACCAACAACAAGTAACGAATCGACGATGAATAATAATAAAATTCTAAATCGATTATTCATGAAATCATCCTCTCTTATTGTCCAAGTACTTCTTGAATTACTTCTAAATAATTTTTGAACAATATAGTCAATATCCTCATCACTTAATAGTCCGTGTAACGGTAAAGTTACTTCATTTTCAAAAGAAGCGGTAAGCATTTGGATAATCTTCCATTTTGAAGCCCATATTTTGATAAGCTGTCAATAAAGGAAGTGGTTTGTAGTGAACATTACATGAAATTCCACGTTCAGCCATTTTAATGATAATCTCACCACGTTGATCATAGGAAGCCCCTTTAATTCGAGTGATATATAAATGGCGTGAAGATTGATAATTTTCACTTTCGTGTTGTAATACTTGAATACGTGAATCAACCGCTAATCCTGCATCTAATTGACGAACGATTTCTTTTTCTACGCTCTAGCAATTGAGGGTAACGTTCTAATTGACCTAACCCAATAGCCGCCATCACATCGGCCATATTACATTTATAACCTGGAATGACAATGTCATATTCCCAAGACCCTGGTTTAATTTTTGCTAAAGCATCTTTGGTTTGTCCATGTAATGAGTATACTTGGAATTCCTTGTACATTGCTTCTGAATCCAATTCATTCGCTGGATTCCAAGTAATACATCCACCTTCTGCAGTCGTTAAGTTCTTAACGGCATGGAATGAGAAGGATGCAAAGTCTGCTAACTGAGCTACAGAAACACCATCGCGGGTCGTTCCAATCGCATGTGCACAGTCTGAAACGACAACAATACGATTGAAGTGACGTTGTAAGTTTGTCTTTGGCTTAAACAAGTTTCGTTTAGATTCAACCACTTCAAAAAAATATGACGATAATCACATGGGACACCTGCTAATTCTACAGGAATAACCACTTTTGTATTTTCAGTAATTGCTTCTGCAAGAGCATCATAATTCATTTCAAAATGATCTTCTTGAATATCCACCATTACTGGTGTTGCCCCAACGTGTTCAATAACGCTACAAGAAGCTGTATACGTAAATGCCGGAACAATCACTTCATCTCCAGGTCCAACACCTAGTACACGTAACGCTAATTCTAAAGCAGCTGTTGCTGAGTTTAAGCACACCACTTTTTCCGTTCCCATATACTCTGCTAATTGACGTTCAAATTCTTTTGTTTTAGGCCCGGTTGTAATCCAACCAGACTTTAATACCTCGATTACATTATTAATTTCCTTTTCTGAAATATCAGGTGGTGAAAATGGAATATTTCTAACTTTCATGTTGTTCCCTCCAAGTTATTTTAAAACAGCAATCACAGTTTTTACCATAATTGCGATATCTTTTTTTAAACTACATTCATTTAAATAATCAATATTGTATTGCATTTTTTCAGGCAGGATATGTTGGATATAAGCTTCATCCACGCTCAAGCCTTGCTCAGTCCATTTTGCAATTTTTTCAGCCTCGTGTCTAAATTCAATGGCAGCTAGTGAAGTAACTCCTGCTGGTAGTAGGAGTGTTGTTTGCATTTCTGGAGTATAAGCATCAACATATTTTTGAACTTCAGGTCTAGCCCCTACAAAAGACATATCTCCAATGAGTACATTCAGCAACTGTGCAACTTCATCTAAGCGATAGTTTCTTACACGACGCCCTACTTTTTGTAATTCGTGGGTCGTGATCTTGAGTCACTAAAGGTCCTACTTTGTCTGCATTTAAAATCATCGTTCTAAATTTAAAGATTTTTAAAAAAATACGTCCATTCGTAGTCACTCGCTCTTGTCGATAAAAACCGGCCCGCCATCTTCCAATTTTATGGCAATTGCAATAATGATAAATACAATTGACAAAGGAATTAAAAGTAGCAAGGACACTACTAAATCGAAAATTCGTTTTGAAATTAAATACCCCTTTTTCTGTCGAAGTTCTTTTTGTTTGTTGATTACGAGTTCATTCCTCATAAATTCTGGCAAAGAATCTTCCATAACTTCTCCCTTCATGCCTAGATAACCTTTCCCCATTATACCATACTTTCTTCTTTTTGAGGTGAAATTCTCTATTAAACTTGAATAAATTAATCGTAAATTTTTGAAAACAAAAACTGAAAAATATCTACTCGACATTTTTCAGTTTCAATCATTATTTATTAAATTTTCTACTTTAATGAATAATTTTTTTCTTCAAGAAGGCTTTTCCATATATTTAAGGCCAATTCTTCTTTAGAATTTTTCTGGAAGATTCACTATATGTCCATCTTTTGTTAACAAAGTGACTTGGTGACGATCCGAATTAAAACCGATACGAGAACTTGAGACGTCATTGGCAATGATAACATCCGCTTTTTCTTTTTCTAGTTTTTGCTTTGGCATATTCTAGAATATTCGTCGTTTCTGCTGCAAAACCCAATGACAACTTGTCCTTCTTTTTAGAATGTCCAAGCCCTTTTAGGATATCTGGATTTTCCACTAGCTCTAGTTTCAACCCTGATTCATTTTGTTGCTTTTTTATTTTTTGATGCGAACGATTTGCCACATAATAGTCCGATACTGCGGCGACCATCACAGCAATATCCGTAGTTGGGAAAAGTGTGTTGTAACAACTTCTTCCATTTCATGTGCTGATTCTACATAAGTGACTTCTACTCCATATGGAACTTTTCAATTGTTTTTGTGGTTGAAACTAATTGCACCTTAGCTCCTAAGATGGATGCAGCTTTTGCTAATGCATATCCCATTTTTCCAGAAGAATCATTGGAGATATAACGAACTGGATCAATTCTTTCTTTTTGTTCCGCCTGCAGTGATTAATACTGACTTTTCCTTCTCAAAGGAGACTTACTTGTTCTTCTGCTTTCCAGAAAAAGTAATTTGTTCAAAAAGATTTCTTCAGGTTCTGGTAAGCGACCTTTCCCAGTATAACCTTCAGCTAAAAATCCAGTGGCAGGCTCAATCACTACTTTCCCATCTTCTACAAGTTGCTTCACATTGCGAACCGTTGCAGGATTTTCCCACATATGTTCATTCATTGCAGGAGCCACATAAATCGGAGCCGTTGTTGCTAGTAAAGTACTTGTAACGAAATTATCAGCAATTCCATTTGCCATTTTGGCAATGGTATTAGCTGTTGCAGGAACTACCACCGCCACATCTGTGTGATCCGCTAAATGAATATGTTGCACCTTGTTCACTTCATCTTCTTCAAAGGTATCTAAATAAACTTTATTTTTGGTTAGTACTTGAAAAGTTAGAGGTGTAATAAACTCACATGCGCTTTTTGTCATCGCAACGGAAACTTCTGCCCCTTCTTTTACAAACAAACGGACAAGTGTAGCCACTTTATACGCTGCAATTCCACCAGTGATAAAGACAGTTACATTTTTTACCTTTTCCACATATACTATCCTCTTTTTCTTATAAATCTTAACTAAAATTGAGGCTATAATTGGTGTCACTACAGTTGCAGCTAAAGCTTCTAGAACCCCGTTTGTCATAACAACACTCATTAAAAATACTGGTAATTCCGCAACAGTTTTTCCTTTTAATTCTGCATATTGATTTCCCATCAGTAAATAAATAGAACTTAATACGAATACCGTATTCATAATACTTCCAAGGAAACCAGTCACTGCCATTCTGAGTCGGTCAGACGCAATCAGTTTAGTTGCTCTGTGATAAAACAAAGCAACGAGTCCACCCATCAATAAACGTGGCAAGATAGAAATCAATGGATTTGTAAAAATCATAAAACTAAGAACATTGGCTGATGTATAGGCAAGTATTAACGAACAAACTCCCCACGTAAAAGCCCTAAAAGGAAACCCGCCGGCGGCCCTAACACAATCCCACCAACAATAACCGTAATATGAATTATTGTAATATTTAAAGCTGCTAATGGTATATTCCCCAAAAATGGAACAAAACTCTGTAAAATAATAATGGCAATAAACATCGCACTTAATACCATTTGAAAAGTCTTTTTCTCTTTTCATCTCTTCACCTCTAGTCTTAATGATTGTATTATACTAAAGCTTTCTACTCAATCAACGTAAAAACTGAAAAATAGCTTCAAAATTCATCTTATTTCAGCTATTTTCAGTTTTTTTAAAAAGCATTATATATAAAATCATTGACAGAAGTAAAATCCGTAAAAAAATACTGTATAACAAAATAGAACTAATGATAACAAAAATAATTGTCCAACTAAACTGAGTAGTCCAGCTTTTTGAACCCATTTTCTCAATTCTTTTTCATTGAAATGACCCTTATAACCCCTATCTTTATGTTTCTACTTGCAAAGTATATCACATTCCCATACCGATGAATATACTCTTAAAAGACTTTTAATAGATTTTATTACCTTTTTATAGACTAAGTTCAATAAAAAAACACCTGAGGTTTCTCTCAGGTGTTCAGGCTATCTATTTATTAGATTTTAGATACAGCTTCTTCAACTAATGCTTCAACTTCTTCTACAGTTGCACATTCGTTAATTGCTTTTAGCTGCTAATGCTTTGCATATCGCTTAATGTTAATCTAGAAATTAAGCTACGTGTTTTTTTAGAACACTTGATGCAGACATTGAGAACTCATCTAATCCAAGACCTACTAATAGAGGCACAGCTGTTTGATCCCCAGCCATTTCCCCACACATTCCAGCCCATTTGCCTTCTTTGTGTGCTGAATCAATTACGTGTTTGATTAACGTTAAGATTGATGGGTTGTATGGTTGGTATAAGTATGAAACGCGTTCGTTCATACGGTCAGCCGCCATTGTGTATTGGATTAAGTCGTTTGTCCCGATACTGAAGAAGTCCACTTCTTTCGCGAATTGGTGAGCTAAAACTGCCGCTGCAGGAATTTCAATCATGATACCTACTTGGATATCGTCGCTGACTGCAACACCTTCTGCGATTAATTTAGCTTTTTCTTCTTCTAATAATGCTTTAGCGCCACGGAAATCATTTAATGTCGCAATCATTGGGAACATGATACGTAATTTACCGTATACAGAAGCACGTAATAACGCACGTAATTGTGTACGGAACATTTCAGGTTCGTTTAATGAAATACGAATAGCACGATATCCTAAGAATGGGTTCATTTCGTGTGGTAATGGTAAGTATGGTAACTCTTTATCCCCACCGATATCCATTGTACGAACGACAACAGGTTTTCCATTCATGCCTTCTAAAACAGCTTTGTAAGCTTCAAATTGATCTTCTTCTGTTGGCATTTCGTGAGAATCCATGTATAAGAATTCTGTACGGTATAAACCAACACCTTCTGCACCATTGTTTACAACACCTTCTAAATCTTTTGGTGTACCAATGTTTGCAGCCAATTCAACTTGATGGCCATCTTTAGTGTAAGTTTTTGAGTCTTTTAATTTTTCCCATTCAGCTTGTTGAGCTGCAAATGCTTCAGCTTTAGCACGGTATTCAGCAACCACTTCTTCAGATGGGTTAAGGAATACATCTCCTGATAAACCATCAACGATAATGATATCTCCGTCTTTAGCAATTGAAGTCACTTCTTTAGTACCAACGATTGCTGGAATTTCTAAAGAACGCGCCATAATCGCTGAGTGAGAAGTACGTCCACCAATATCAGTAACGAAAGCTTTTAACGTATTGGCGATTTAATTGAGCTGTATCACTCGGTGTTAAATCGGCAGCCACGATAATCACTTCATCTTTGATAGTTGCTGGGCTAGGAATTTTAACGCCTAAAAGGTGAGCTAAGACACGTTTAGATACGTCACGAATGTCCGCTGCACGCTCTTGCATATAAGGGTTATCTTCCATTCCTGCAAAAATAGAAATAAACATATCTGTTACTTCTTTTAATGCAGATTCCGCATTCACTTTGTTAGATGTAATGCTATCTTTTACTTGTCCAATTAATTCTGGATCGCTTAAAACCATTAAGTGAGCATCGAATACTTGCGCTTCTTCTTCACCTAAGTTTTTTAAAGCTGTTTCTTTGATTAATTCGACATCTTTTATTGACGCTGCTAATGCATCATCCAAGCGTGAAACTTCTTTTTCTGAATCTTCAACAGTTACTTTTGTGACTGTTAAATCAGGTTCAGTCAAAGTATATACTTTGGCAATTGCGATGCCATCACTAGCAGCAATCCCTTGTAATGTTGGTTTCATATTATTCAGCTAATCCTTCTTTTTTTCATTGTTTCGTCGATTCCTGCTAATGCTTCTGCTTCGTCAGCACCTTCAGCAGTAATCACTACGTCAGCACCTTGGCCAACACCTAATGACATAACGCCCATGATTGATTTTAAGTTAACAGATTTACCTTTGTATTCTAATTGGATATCTGAACTATATTTGCTTGCTGTTTGAACTAATAAAGTTGCTGAGCGAGCGTGGATCCCTGTTTCTGCGATTACATGATATTCTTTCTTTTTCCATATTGAAAGTCTCCTTTGAAAGTAAATTTTTGTTTTTAAGAAATGTACATTCGAGAGCATGTAGTCCTCAAAAAAATACAACCCTTTTCATTTAATAAGGTTACCATTTTTCGATTTTAACAACTATTTCAATATATTTTTTTAAAAAGCACTTTCATCTTACTGAGAGCAAGCTATTCATCCTTTTTCAAAAATTAAATTTTTCAAAAAAAGAGATGAAATAATATTAAAAACACTGTATAATGATATTAATATTCGACATAAATAAAGGAGGCTGTGTCTAAAATGAAACTTATCGATATTACTAATTCTCACTCTCAACTTGTCAATGAACAGTTAGCTAACACGGATGCTTTCTATATCAAAAGTATACTCTCTTGGCCAAACAACTGTTTTTCTATGCTGACGCTGCCACTCACCGTGATATTGTCATCTTAAATAAAAAGACGAATCAAAGATGTTGAAATTGAATTTGTCGTTCATCGTTTGTTCCATATGGAACCTGATGGCCTTGATATTATCCATGCAGATAACTTTGTTGAAATTAGTATCCCTGTGGAGAAAAAAACGACCCGTCTTTTTCAAATTAAAATGGAATCTATTGAAAATCCGCTCATGAAAACGAACTTTCATGCGAGCAGTACTCTTTATATACAAAGCAGAAAATGACCATATATGGTCATTGTTTTTGTTGTACATTAAATTCCAACCATGTCTAAATAGAGGCGATGTGAATAACTATCTGTCATTCCTGAGATAAAGTCTGTTGCTAATAAAAGAAGGCGTAAGTATAATTTTTTTCTACTTCGCTCTTCCCTTTGGCAAAAGTAATGATACGAACGTTTTCTGACTTTCAGAAATAATGCCAATCTTCTTCAATTCTACATAATCTAATTGACGATTTCGTGTCATAAGCTACTAAAGAAGGGCACAAAACTATCTAATAAATAGGTTAACGTCGTATAGCCTGCAATTTCTAAACTGAAGATTCCCTTTATTGTCATAAATTCTGTTCTTCAGATAGTTTTCGAAGAATGACATATAAATCTTCAGCCCAAGAATTCTGAAACAAATCTTGGTTAAACATTCCTGCCATAATTTCATCATAATGATTTCACAAAAGTATGACGGGCTCCATCGATTAATTTATCGCGCAAATCCACAAAGAAAGCGATTGACACTGAGACTTCTTCATCAATAGTTGTCAATAATTTCACGAGTATGTACTGAATGAGGCGATTGATATGCATCATTACTCAAATTCTCTAGCAAGAACTCTCGCACATCTCTAAAAAGATATCACGCCTTTTTCCAATGGCATCTTCCATATCTGCTACTAAATAAGCAATATCATCCGCTGCTTCCAAAATATAGGTCAGTGGATGTCGATTAGTGCCCTGTGCCCGTAATTTTCTGTTACTGTTTTAAACGCTTCTTCTTCTGAATAGAAATACCCAACTTTCTTAGAAGTTAATTCCTTTGTTTTTTTATGAGAAGAGGGATAAGTATATTTTTAAAATAGTATTTAAAGTAGCCACTGTTAAATCCAATCCTTCAAATTTCCCTTTGAAAATCATGAAGTTTCGAAACAATGCGTAGGGATTGAGCATTCCCTTCAAACCGGTAAAAATCATTTACATACGGACTTGATAAAAACTCATCCGCAACATCACTTCGTTCTCTCAAGATATTTGGAAGATTTTTTCTTAAACCATTGGCGGATAATATCTTCTCCAAAAATGTCCGTACGGAGGGTTTCCTAAATCATGAACTAAACTCGCACATTCAACAATCTTTCAAGACATCTTCTTGTCTATCGATCATTTCTTGACGACTGCTATCTGGCTGTTTTTTTACTTCTTCCTGTAATAGAATCACAATTTCTTTAGCAAGAGATCTAGCCACCATTGCAACTTCTAATGAGTGCGTCAGTCTCGTATGGATAAAATCAAGCCTTTCCAGCGGAAAATACCTGCGTTTTTATCTTGCAAGCGTCTAAAAAGCAGGACTCGTTACAATCCGTTTGTAATCATCATCGAAACTCATTGCGATGAGTCGCTTTTTTCCCAGAAATACGTTTTGTTGATAGTAATTTAGACCATTCCATACATCATACCCCTTCCGTTACCTCTCACCATTATACCAAAAGTTCCTCCACCTTTGGAATCTTGCGCATTTGGTTGAGATAAACTGTGATACAAATTATGAATGAAATGAAATCCGATACAGGTCCTGAGAAAATAAGTCCATCGACTCCGAAACAAATGTTGAAAGAAGAAGCATCACTGGAAGGAGAACAAATAATTGACGTGTAAGAGATAAAATCGCTCCTAATTTTGCTTTTTCCAATTGCATGGGAAAAAAACGTTGTCACAATAATGGTCATCCCATTAATGAAAGTGAAGAATAAGTAAGCACGCGCATAACGAACTCCAAATTCATAATAGAGAGCATCCCCTGCTTCCAAACATTTGAATAAGTTGGAGTGGGAAAACTTCGAACAATATCCATAGTATTGTCGATAAAATCAAAGTCACTTTTAATAGCAAGTTCATTGTTTCATGGACACGTGAATATTTCTTTGCACCGTAGTTAAATCCTAAAATCGGTTGTGCTCCTTGATTTAACCCAATCACAACCGCAATGAAAATAACGAAGATTTTGCTTACAACACCGCCGACTGCAATCGGAATATCACTACCGTAAACTGATTGTGCCCCGTACGATACGAAGTAAGTTGTTCGATGTGATTTGGACAATGGTCGCGGAAATTTGGAAGATGAACGAGGTTAACCCAAGAGATGCAATGACTTTTACATCTTCAAATGATAATTTAAAATCACCCTTCTCAAAATGAACCGATCTAAACCGTGGAATGTACGCCACCAACACGAGCGCCGAAACAATTTGACTGATTACCGTTGCCCAAGCGGCTCCAGCAATCCCCATATTAAATCCAAAGATAAATAACGGATCTAACACTGTATTTAGCAAAGCTCCTATAATAATCGCCATCATTGAGTAAGTGGCTCTACCATCTGCACGAACGAGTGGATTAAAACCAATTGAAAACATAAAGAATGGAATCCCGAGCGCTGTAATGCCAGCATATTCACTGGCATACCCTAAAATTTGATCGGTTGCACCAAATAAATTCAGTAAAGGTTGCAAGAACAAGAGTACAATGCTCATAATCATTAATCCAGCTGTTAAAAGTAACACAACTGCCGTTCCTGCCACTTCACGTGCATGTTTATCTTCCTTTCGTCCTAGCGCTAAGTTAAAGTTCGAAGCTGCACCAATTCCTACCATTAATCCAATCGCCATACAGATTGTCGTAATGGGAAAAGCAATATTTGTAGCCGCATTCCCTAAATACCCTACTCCTTGCCCGATAAAAATTTGGTCAACGATATTATAGAGAGCGTTTACCACATTCGCGACAATCGCCGGAATCGCCATTTTTCCGAACCAATGTAGTAATTTTTTTCTCATACCCCTAACGGATTTTTGTTTTTTTCTTCAACTACCATTCAAACTCTCCTTTTCAATCAGTTATATATACGCATAAAAAAAGTCCCTCCACACGCGGAGAGATCTACCAATACATTTATCTTAACTTTGGAAACCTATGATTTTGTCAAACATCCCAATCCCCTATTTCGGTTTCAGAAAAAAAACGGGCGTCCATAAAAAGCAGGGACACTCCAATTTTAGAGATAACTAAATTTTTTTAGTAAGACTCGTCTTTTTTTATCCGCATTTTTGATTTATGGCGGTTTAAGAAGCAGAGTTCACTTTATAAAAATATACGAATAGATTTTTAATTCTTCGCTCTGAAGAATCATGCGGATTCTATAAAAAGCAGTAATGAGGGAATGATATCAAAACGAATTAACGGAAGTTAGGAATTTATTCCTTACTCCCGTTTTTGAGGCTTTGAAGGGGCAAGACTTCGGCTTGCACCGTTATCCCCTTACAGCTTTTATGAAAACATCCGCATTGATTCGAAAGAACGAGATCACTATAAAAACAAATCCCTATATTTTTTATAAAAGTAGCACTCAGATCCTTCTTAAACCATCCAGCCATAAATCAAAACCTTCGGTTTTATATTTATATTTAAGCACAAAAAAAGACTCGTATTGCTACGAGCCTTTAAAAAATTAGTCTTCAAGCGGACGAGAGAAGTTTGCAATCTCACGTTGTACTAACTCTAGGTATGCTTCTACAGTCATTGATTTAGTTTCCTTAGAACCATAACGACGAACAGTTACCGTACCTTCTTCAACCTCTTTGTCCCCAATTACCAATTGATAAGGAATCTTTTGAGTTTGAGACGCACGAATCTTGTAACCCATCTTCTCATTACGATCGTCTAATTCAACACGTAATCCTAAACGAGCCATTTTTTCTTTTAATTCACGTGCAGCATCATAATGATGTTCCACACTTACAGGAATGATTGTTGCTTGAACTGGAGCTAACCATGTCGGGAACGCTCCTTTATATTCTTCGATTAAGTACGCTACGAAACGTTCTGCAGTTGAAACAACCCCACGATGGATAACCACTGGACGGTGAGTGTTATCTCCATCTTCCCCAACATAAGTTAAGTCGAAGCGTTCTGGTAATAAGAAGTCTAATTGGATTGTAGACATTGTTTCTTCTAATCCCATTGCTGTACGGAATTGAATATCTAATTTTGGACCGTAGAATGCTGCTTCACCAATAGCTTCGAAGTATTCTAATCCCATTTCATCCATTGCTTCTTTTAACATTGTTTCTGCTTTGTTCCACATTTCATCGTCATCGAAGTATTTATGTTTATCTTCAGGATCACGATAGCTTAAACGGAAACGGTAGTCTTTAACGTTGAAGTCACTATACACTTCGCGGATTAAGTCTAAGATACGTTTGAATTCGTCTTTAATTTGGTCTGGACGAACGAATGTATGTCCATCGTTAAGAGTCATTTCACGTACACGTTGTAAACCGGATAGTGCACCTGATTTTTCATAACGGTGCATCATTCCTAATTCAGCAATACGAATTGGTAATTCACGGTAGCTGTGGATGTGGTTTTTATAAACCATCATGTGGTGAGGACAGTTCATTGGACGTAATACTAATAATTCGCCATCACCCATGTCCATTGGTGGGAACATATCTTCTTGATAGTGAGCCCAGTGACCTGAAGTTTTGTAAAGACCTACATCAGCCATAACTGGAGTATACACGTGTTGGTAGCCAAGACTAATTTCTTTATCCACAATGTAACGCTCGATTGTACGACGGATTGTAGCCCCTTTTGGTAACCAGAATGGTAATCCTGAACCAACTTCTTGGCTAATCATAAATAAGTCTAATTCTTTTCCTAGTTTACGGTGGTCACGTTCTTTGGCTTCTTCACGCATTTTCAAGAATTCTTTTAAGTCTGCTTTATCGAAGAATGCTGTACCATAAACACGTTGCATCATCTTGTTGTTAGAGTCACCTCTCCAGTAAGCTCCTGCAAGTGATAATAATTTGAAGACTTGGATACGTCCTGTTGAAGGAACGTGGATACCACGACATAAGTCAACGAAATCTTCTTGTTGGTAAACAGTGATTGTTTCGTCTTCAGGTAAACCATTAATTAACTCTACTTTATAAGGGTCGTTTGCGAAGATTTCTAGTGCTTCCTTACGGCTTACTTCACGGCGAACGATTGGGTAGTTTTTCTTTAACGATTTTTCATCATTTCTGCTTCCACTTCTGGAAGAGCATCTTCTGTTAACTGATTTGGCATATCAGTATCGTAGTAGAATCCAGTTTCAATCGCTGGTCCTACCCCGAAGTGAATTCCTGGGTATAAACGAGTTAATGCATGTGCTAATAAGTGTGCTGTTGAGTGACGTAAGATTCCTAATGCATCTTCATGATCTGGTGTAACGATTTCGATAGAAGCATCTTCTTCAATAGAACGGTCAAAATCTACTAATTCTCCGTTCAATTTACCCGCTAATGCTTTTTTGCTATACTTTTTACTAATACTTTCGGCAACTTCTTTTACTGTAATTCCTTTTTGGAAACTCTTTAACAGCACCATCTGGAAAAGTAATTTTAATCATTGACATTTTCTTCCTTCTTTCCTTTTGAAAAATTTAAACCAAACAAAAAATCCCATAGTCTGCTACTGCAAACTATGGGACGTCATTCTCTACGTGGTTCCACCCAAATTCATTTGTCTCTCATTGACAAATCTTAAACGGACTAACGCTCCGATACGCCTTACTCTACTGATTTCAAGCAAGGATTCAAAAGTGGTAAAACTATTCCGGATAAAGTGTTGCACCAACCCACTTTTCTCTAAAATGTAACCAAGAGATAGTTTCTTGTCTTTTTCATCATTTTCAAAATATTTAGTTCATTAGTATTTAACCACTAATCTATTTTATTTTCAAGCATTTTAATTAAGATGGATTTCTGTGATTAATCCCATCTACAAAAAATTCTTTTGCTAAGAAACGAATACGTTCAATAAGACGTTTTGCTTTAAGAAGCTCTTGGTCTCCTTTGTTCGAATAAGCAAAATGCGCTTCTAACTGTTCAATCGTGAAGTTCGATGTGAAGAACGTTGGTAATTCTTGCAACATACGGTGCTGTAAAATCACCATCAATACTTCATCTCTAAACCATGCACTATTCATTTCGGCACCGATATCATCTAAAACTAAAATAGGTGTGTTTTTAATCGTCATTAGTTTTGATTCAACCGAATTTGTCGCAATCGCCTGTTTAATTTCCGAACTATAAGTTGGAACATTGACTAAGGTCGTCTCTATCCCATGTTCAGACAATTCATTCGCTAATGCCCCCATCATATAAGTCTTTCCGACTCCAAAAAGGCCCTGCTAAGTATAAACCTTTTTGATATTCAGCATCCTCTGGTTTGTATCCTTCGATGAATTTCAACAATTCCCCAATGACCTCTTGTCGTTCTGGCGTAAGCGCCGTATCTGAGAAACGTGCTTCTGCGATATTCTTCGGCATATTAATCGAGTGAATCAATCTTTCTACGTTTGCGTTCTCTTTCCTGGCGAATCGCTTCTTCAGTCCGACTATAATTTACTAAAATAAAACCATTATGCACTTCAAGTGATGGTTCTAATCCTGGAGCCTTTACAACTTGATGATTTTTTCTGGCATCTCTTTCCATAATGAATTCTAACAACGCAGAGGTTCCTTTACGAACGGCTTGCGGATCTAATTCACTTTTATGACGCTCTAAAAAAGATTTGACATCTTCATCAGAATAAATTTTTTCTTCGATGGCTTTTAAATTAGGAATCTTTTTGATCCGCCTCTCTTTGATTTAATAATCCTTTAAAAACCTTCCATTGTGGTCACCTCCATTACTGTTGTTCTTTTTGTTGACTTGTTTTTAATTTTGCAATTTGATCAGCCAAATGATTTGAAACTTGTTCTGGTTGGCTCTTACTTGGTGTAGGCGTATGTTTTTCCTTCGTCTTGGACTCTTTCGCCCACTCTGGTAATTGCTCTTGATAACCACTATTTTTTTCTGTAGTTATTCTTACCCGCATTATGCAATTGCTGTTTCCGTTTAACCTCTCTTTGTAAATCACGGTTCCTTACAGCATCTATGGCCTCTTTAGCGCTTTGAATTCCTTTGGTCGCCCAGTCGTTAGCAATCGCATCTACAAAGTTCCTTGAAAGCGTCGCATGATCCAACTGAACTAGCGTATAGTGGAATAAAATATTCAACACTTCATTTGGCAGACCACTCACAGAGACAAGATCAAAAATTAATTGTCTCTCCGCTTTAGAAACATACCCTTTTTTCTGCGTCTTTATACTGGAGACAAAATCAATGGGTGACAATTCTTTTGCTGCTTGAATTAACATCCCGATTGCGTCATCTTCTACAGAAGAGACTTCTTCAGACGTTTCAGATTTTTTTCTTTTCATTTCTTCTGTGACAGAATGATCTTTCTTTCTCTCATTAGATTCACCTTATTTTGGGCGGCTTCTTGACCTAATTTCAGTAAGAATTCTTCATCAATCACTTTAGTCGATAAATCTGAAGCAATCACTAGGAATTGAGCAATTTCTGATTCTGAAAAACCGATACGCTTTTATACAATACATCAACGATTCTTTTGACTTCCTTCGTTAAAGAATCCAAATCAACAAATTCCGTCTTCAACAATCCTTCAATCAAGTCCCAATCGACTTCAGATGGAAAATTCCATTGGCGATTGTTGTTTTACATCCATCACCATTCTTTTTTTCTTGAGAGAGATTTCTAGTATATGACTCCATATTGTACGGAAGTCGGTATACTTCTTCAAATTGAGCACTATTGGAATCTCCTAACTCTCCTACATTAGTAGCTAAAAATCTCTGCTTCAGTTTTTCAAACCGATGATTTCCCACCTGATTCAATAATAAAGTGGACAGAAGCGCATCTTTAAAAAAGAGTCTTGGAGAAGTTGGCGCTAGCAATTCCATCGTATACGTTTGAGGACGAGAAGCAGTAGGTTCTTTATGATATGTCTTCAAAAGTCCTATGCCTTCTAGTCTAGATTTAGCTAAATGAAAATCTGGCATTCCCTAAATTTGTCATGGACAGTAATTCAGAAATTGAAAACACTTCGCTCTGATAGGCAGATGGAGATAATTCACCGTATAAAGTAGCATACAAAAGTGTGGCTTCTTTTCCAATAAACGGAGCATATAATTGCATTAAAAATTGTATTTCTCTTTCAGTAATCCAAACGGGTTGAATGACTAAAATTCCGTCCATTGGTTTATATTTGGACCACGGAAATTCTTTTGACTGCATTCCTTCAATTCCTTTCTTTAATCTTTATTGTCCATTTCAAAAGACATGCGTTCTAATTCTTTTTAAGAACATTTTTCGGTCTGTAAACTGACGATACACACTGGCAAAACGAATATAAGCAATATCGTCAATTTTAGATAAATGATCCATGACCATTTCCCCAATTAAAGTGCTGGATACTTCATTTTTCCCCTTCTTGGTTAATCGAACGTTCAATTTCATTAACAATGGTTTCTAACTGTCCCAATGAAACAGGACGTTTTTTTCAGCTGAACGAACTAATCCATTTAATAATTTTTTTCACGACTAAATTCTTCCCGATTGCCATTTCTTTTTGATGACGAGTAATGGTGCTTTTTCTAAACGTTCAAAAAGTCGTAAAGCGGTAGCCACATTCTTCACACTCTCTTCTTCTACGAATCGAACGTCCATCATCTGCCGGACGACTATCTACTACACGAGAACCATTATTTTTTTACATTTTTGGACATTGCATAAAAACACCTCTCCTTATTGTGCTTATTCGATTAATTATATCATTTTTTTGTCGGAAATTTTCGAGTAGCCACTGATGAACTCTAGCTTCTAATTCTTCAATGGACCCTTCATTAGTCCAAACAATATCCGCCTTTTTGAACCTTTTCTTCTAAAGACATTTTGAGATTCTATTCTCTTTAGAGCTTCCTCTTTAGATAATCCATTGCGATTTTTTTAGACGTTGAATCTGAGTTTCCACCGAAACAGCCACTACGATTATGTCATCACAGAGAGTCTCATAATGCATCTCAAACAACAGCGGGATATCTAGAAATAATGAGCGGGTGGTTTTTGTTTTTCGTCTCTTGTATTTGAAGTTCAATTTCCGTTCTAATCAGAGGTTGAAGCAAAGTCGTTGACCTCCTTTCAAAAGCAGAAGCATCACTGAACATTTTTCTGCCTAATTTCGTTCTGATCTAATGAACCATCGTCTAGTAAAATAGAATTTCCCGAATCGTTTTTGTAAGAGACATCAGTCCTACTGAATCTTTTTCAACAACCTTTCTTGCGACGACATCTGCATCGATAATCGGAACGCCAACTTTTTTAAATATATTCGAAACGGTCGATTTTCCACTAGCAATCCCACCTGTTAATCCGATTACTCTCATCTTTTTCCTCCAATAGTTCTTGTAAAAACCTATGTTAGTTCAAAACAGCCATTGTCGCAAGTTCTTTTTCACGTCCATACCTGAAAAGATACAAAAATACCGCATCCCCCTTTCGAGAATGCGGTAAGTTGATTATAGACGTTCGTTTAATTCTTTTGCTAAGTCTTCGAATCCTGGTTTTCCAAGTAAAGCAAACATATTTTTCTTGTATGCTTCTACCCCTGGTTGGTCAAATGGGTTTACACCATTTAAGTAACCTGAAATTCCTACTGCGATTTCGAAGAAGTAGATTAAGTATCCTAATGTGTAAGCTGACATATCAGGAATATTCACTACAAAGTTTGGAACTTGACCATCTGTATGCGCTAGTAATGTTCCTTGGAAAGCTTTTGTATTTACAAAGTCCATTGTTTTTCCTTGTAAGTATCCTAAACCATCTAAGTCTTCTTCAGTTTCAGGAATTGTTACTTCTTCATTTGGTTTGCCCACTTTGATAACTGTTTCGAAGATGTTACGACGACCTTCTTGGATGTATTGTCCTAGTGAGTGTAAATCCGTTGAGAAGTTTGCACTTGAAGGATAAATTCCTTTGAAGTCTTTCCCTTCTGATTCACCAAATAATTGTTTCCACCATTCAGAGAAGTATTGTAATGTTGGTTCGTAGTTAATGAGTAACTCTGTCACTTTTCCTTTACGGTATAACACATTACGTGCTACAGCGTATTGGTAAGCTTCGTTTTCTTTTAAGTTTGGTGAGCTGTATGCTACACGTGCATCTTCAGCCCCTTGCATTAATGCATCTACATCTGCGCCAGTTACTGCGATTGGAAGTAATCCTACAGCTGTTAATACTGTGAAACGTCCACCAACATCATCTGGAATTACAAATGTTTGGTAACCTTCCACATCTGCTTCTGATTTTAATGCTCCACGAGCGCGGTCAGTTGTAGCGTAAATACGATTTACAGCTTCTTCTTTACCATATTTTTTTAATTAATAAATCTTTAAATACACGGAAAGCAATCGCTGGTTCTGTTGTTGTACCAGATTTAGAAATCACGTTTACAGAGAAATCACGGTCTCCGATTAAGTCAATTAAGCCTTGTAAGTAAGTTGAGCTAATGCTGTTTCCTGCAAATAATACTTGAGGAGTTTTACGTTTGTCGCTTGGTAAGTAGTTATAGAAAGCGTGGTTTAAGAAATCAATCGCCGCGCGAGCTCCTAAATATGAACCACCGATACCGATCACCACTAATACTTCAGATTCTTCTTGAATCTTTTTAGCAGCTGCTTTAATACGAGCAAATTCTTCTTTGTCATAGTCGCGAGGTAAGTTAATCCAACCTGTGAAGTCGTTTCCTGCTCCTAATCCTTCTCTCAAAGTCTTTATCTAATGCAGTCACAGTAGATTGCAAGTGATCGATTTCTTCTTGATTAAAGAAACCTAATGCTTTTGAATAATCAAATGAAATATGTCCCATTTGAATGCCTCCTTAAAAATTTTTTTATATTCGTCAAACAGATTGTTTAGAAAAGCAAATCTATTAACTCTTATTTTTTTATCTTTTACAAATTTTTCTTGAGCTTCTTCAATCCATATTGGTAGTTTCTTGGCTAAGCTAGAAAAACCAATCGATGGAGTGTAACGTTTACGATTTTTCTTAATGCGTTGTGGAAAGTCTGGTACATCTAATTTTTCAAGTGCTCGAATCGATAAACTAATCTTATTTGAGAAATTCATCGACATCAATGACTTTTCGCCGTCACTTCCTGTCCCACTTTCACAAAAATCATGCACATTATCCATATAACCATGTTTACACTCAGAAATATGAATCAATCCTTGCGTATCTTCGTCTAGCTCTAAGAAAACTCCGTAATTTTTGTACACCCTGTTACTTTTTGCAGTAACGATGTCACCAATTCTAAAAGTTTTGCTCATAGGACCTCCCTACGCGTTTAACTTCCATGGATTCAATCACAACATCTTCAAGTGGACGATCTTGTCCATTTCTTTTAACGCCTTCAATTTTAAGAACGGTATCCATTCCTTCAACAACGCGACCAAAGACAGTATGACGATGATCTCAACCATGGTGTACCACCAATTTTAGCATATTCTTCAACGATTTCTTCAGGCCAACCGCCATCTTTTTAATTGTTTTAACATTTGAGCTGGGTACTTGTTTTTGCTGTAACGATGAAAAAAATTGTGATCCATTTGTATTTGGACCCGCATTTGCCATTGAAAGAGCTCCATATAAGTTAAACGCTTCTCTTGAAAACTCATCCTCAAAAGTACGGCCATAAATCGACTCGCCACCCATCCCTGTTCCAGTTGGGTCGCCCCCTTGAATCATGAAATCTTCAATTACACGGTGGAAAGATCACTCCGTTATAATAACCATTTTTAGCGTGTGTTACAAAGTTTTCTACCGTTTTAGGCGCAATTTCAGGGAATAATTCCAATTTGAAATCTCCATGATTTGTATGCACTGTAACAAGTGGATTACTTGTATTTAGTTCATTTAGTTGTGGAAATTGACTCATTCTTCCATCTCCTTTTTACTTCATTATGATGAATTGCTCATCTAACCTCTTTTATTAAAACCACAAAAGTCAAACAGGTGCAATTTAGCCTTTCTACAAAACCTTAAGAAAAATCATTTCATTCTATAAATTTTCCTTTAGTGATTTTTGATGAATTCATGGTATAGTAGATTAGTATAAAAAGAAAGAGTGTAGTTGAATGACAATATTTCAGAATTATCCATTAGTCGCTTCTATTTGTTCGATTCTGTTTGCACAATTTGTTAAATTTCCTATTGCCTATTTTTTTCAAAGAAACCAGATGCTCATGTTTCTTTAGTAACGAGTACTGGTGGCATGCCTAGCTCTCATTCTGCAGCAGTTAGTTCTTTGATTACTGCTCTAATTATCGAATATGGATTCACTTCTCCTTTAGTAGCTATTGCGACTACTTTTTGGCTTAATCGTTATGTTCGATGCGATGGCGGTAAGACGACAAAAGCGGTGAACAAGGGATTTTTATTACAAAAATTATACGAAGAACAATTACGAGAAGAGTCTAGTTCTCTAAAGCATGTCGAAATCGAATCGAAGATGATCCCATCAATATTTTTCGACACGAAGAAAAATAAAAATTAATTATTAAAAAAAGTATTTAGGGTCACAAACCAGTAGAGGTCTTTTGCCGGGGTATTAACAGGAATTATAATGGCCTTTATGTTTAAGAATGTTCTATTAATCGGAGGTACAAAAGTGACTCAAGAGATTGTTGATATTATTATTATCGGCGGTGGGCCTGTCGGGCTTTTCACCGCTTTTTACGCTGGTCTACGCCAAGCTTCTGTTAAAAATTATAGAGAGTTTACCAGAATTAGGCGGTCAACCATGGATGTTATATCCTGAAAAGAAAATCTATGACATCCCTGCTTTCCCTGAAATCCAAGCAGGAACATTAATTGAAAACTTATTAGCACAATTAGAAAGATTCCCAAGTACTCAGTACTGTTTAGAAGAAGAAGCTCTTGAATTAAACAAAACTGAGTTTGGCTATGAAGTGATTACTTCAAAACAAACCCATTTAGCAAAAAAACGGTGATTATTGCCTGTGGAAATGGAGCCTTTCGACCAAGAAAACTAGAAATTGATGAAGCTTTACAATATGAAGGTAAAAATTTACATTATTTTGTCAATAACCTAGAACGATTTAGAGACCATACTGTTGCTATCTGTGGAGGTGGTGACTCTGCTGTAGACTGGGCACTTGCCTTGGAACCCATTGCAAAAAGTTTCTATCATTCATCGTCGTCCCCCAGTTTCGAGCTCAAGAACATAGCGTAAAACAACTAGAAGAATCAAGCGTTGAAATCTTAACCCCCTTATCTTCCTGAGCAAATAATCGGAAATGGTGAGAAAATTCAATCCGTTGTACTAAAACACGCTAAAGGCGAAGATCAAATCGAAATTCCTGTTGACGATTTCATTGTGAACTACGGCTTCTCTTCTTCTATCGGGGGCATGAAAAATTGGGGATTTGAAGTTCAAAGAAATTGTATTGTGACAAATAGCCAAATGGAAACCACACTTCCTGGTGTCTTTGCGGTTGGAGATATCGCAACATATGACGAGCAAAGTAAAAATCATCGCTACTGGATTTGGTGAAGCACCCGTAGCCATTAATGCTGCGATGACGTATGTGAACCCAAATAGTCGACCAAGCACGATACACAGTTCATCCATGTTCTAACCGTTTACAAAATTTTCAAAAACGCTCAATTCATTTGGGCGTTTTTTTCTTTTATGGTAAAATAAAAAGCTACTCTTTTTAAAAAGGGTTTCATAATGAATAAAAAGGAGGATTTTTATGAAAAGCCCAAAAGAATTACACGAACGTTGTTTAGAATTGTTATCTGAACGTGGTGTAGACGTAGATCAAATTGCTGATTTAGTTTATTTCTTACAAGAAAAAAATATGTTCCTGGTTTGACAAAGGAAGAATGCCTAAGTAATGTTCTCAGCGTTTTTAAAAGAAACGTGAAGTACAAAATGCTGTTATTACCGGAATTGAAATGGATAAACTTGCTGAGGAAAAGAAATTACATCCATTATTAAACGATGTCTTATCTGAAGACGAGCCTCTATATGGGAGTCGATGAAATCTTAGCGATTATCAATCGTCAACGTATATGGTTCTATCGGATTTTACAAACTATGGTTATATCGACAAAAGTAAAACCAGGAATTCTTAAAAACTTAGATGATAAATCAACTGGTAAAGTAAACATCTTCTTAGACGACTTAGTAGGAGCTATCGCAGCCGCTGCAGCAAGCCGTCTAGCACACAGCATTCCAGCAAAAGAAGAATTAGACTAATCATGCAAACATGCAAAAAGGATGAAACACAGCACTTCATCCTTTTCTATAAAAATAGAGTGATACCGTATACGGTATCACTCTATTTTTATTCTCCTAAAACGAGTCCCAGCAAATTCTTCAGCAGTGACTGCGCCAAAGTAGTTGCTTAAATCGATGGCACTTAAGACTTCCACTAAGTCTTCTTTCACCATACGAACGCCTTTTAGTTTTTCTTCGACTTCTTGTACATTTCCTTTAGCAAAGAAATCTCCATAAATACGGCAGTTTGAAATTCTACCTTGTTCCACTTCTAAGTAGCATTGAATCGTTCCGCATGCGAAACGTCCATCACGGTAATCACTATATTGTGGAGATTGGCCATAATTCCATTCCCAGTTTTTATATTTAGAAGCTGTGAGTTCATCGATTTCTTTCCAATCTTCCTTGGTTAATACATAACGTTTCGCTTCATCAATCGAGTCGATTCCTAAAATCTTACATGTGATTAAGTTTTTTTGAACTCATCTACCGTCACGTTTTGATACTCTGGAGCAAGATACGGACGAATACTTCCCACACGCGCACGGACAGATTGGATTCCTTTGGATTGTAATTTCTTTTTGTTTGGATTCAAGACTTTTTCCATCGCATCATAGTCTACATCTAATAAGAGTGAGAATCCACCATATACACGACCATTACTGATGGTCATCGCAGCACCGGATACTTTTACCTTCAATCGTTAAGTCGTTACGACCAGTTTGTTCGACAGCTGTTGCACCAAGTTCGTGTAAAGCTTTGATCGCTGGTTCATATGTTCTCTTGAAAGTCGCGAAAGATTCCATTATCTTGAATTAAATAGCATACATTCACTGCACCAGAGTCCACATATACGGCACCACCGCCTGTGTCACGACGAACAACAAGAATATTGTTTTCTTTTAAATATTCCTCGTTCACTTCGGCAATTGTATTTTGGAATTTTCCAATTTCAACTTTAGGGTCGCAGTAATATGGAAACAAGATGTCATCATCTAAGAAGACATTACTTTGGACATATACTTGCATCGCAAGCGCTACTGCTCCATCTTTTACATATTTTCCATCACGGATTGGTTCTATTAAATACATCGTTTATTCTCCTTTAAGCTCTTGATAGGTCCCATGAATTAATGGGGCGATGTTTTCTGACAATTGTACGGTTTGCTCTCTTAGCGCCAGTGGGATGCGGTAATGCTTATGATTCATACTCACAAACAGCGCATTTGGATTAGATTGCACGCATTTTTGGAAAGGGTTCTTGATAAATTGCGGAGTTGTAAACCCTACTCCGATTTCTAAAAAGAGAACTTTATCGTGTTTATGTTCTTCTAAGAACGCATCATAGCGTGCCTTTTGCGCAAAGAAATCTGCTGACTCGACCATTCCTTTTTCAGCGTTACGCTTATTAATTTCAAGCGGCGCTCCGCATTCTGGACAGAATGGAATTAGTTCATAAGGAACCTTCATATCTTTTTGCTCGGCAATCATCTTACGAACTAATGCATCATCCTGATAAGTTTTTGGATGACAGTGCTGGCTACATTGGAACAGCCCATACTCTCCTTGAATATGATAAACCTTCTCTTTGTCATACCCTGCTACCCAAAACGCATTGTCTGCATTTGTTGTGATGATGTGGTATGGCTTCGTTCTAAGCATTTCTAAGAGTTCCACATACGATTGTCCCCACAGGTTGATCCAAGTAATTAAGAGCGATAAAACGACTTTGAAACGCCCCAATATCTCTTCCCAACTCGGAAAATGAAATAGACTCGCCTGTAACATATCTAAAAATTGATACTTTTCAATAAAATCAGGAAAAGGCATCTTCGAATCGACTGCCAATGTAGGTGAACCCATCAGCCGCTGACATCCCAGCTCCGATACCAACCACGATGGCATCTGCTTCCTGGAATAAATCCGCCAGTAGACTAGCTTCAGTCGTTCTTTCTTTTTGTAATGCATTCCATTTCGTCATTCTACTGTTCTCCTGATAATAATTTCTGATAAATTGATTGGTCTTCCTCGGTATAAGTCGAAAAGACAACGGTCATTGTTGAAGATGCTTCCGTTAACCATTTGTTCACGGTATCCACAGCAATACACGCAGCAGGTTCTTTTGGAAATCCAAACTCTCCTGTTGAAATTCCGCAAAAAGCAATCGAGGTTAGACCTGCTTCTCTAGCTGCTTCCAGACAACTCTTGTAGCAACTAGCAAGTAACTGTTCACGTAGTGGCGTTACTTTTTGCCCTGGAGGCAAGAAGGGCCCTATCGTATGAATAATATACTTCGATGGCAAGTTGAACGCTGGCGTGATTTTTGCTTTTCCAACAGGCTCCTTCTTCCCTTGTTCCTCCATTAAATGATGACAAAAGGAGCGAAGTTCAATGCCTGAAAAAGTGTGAATGGCATTATCGATACAGCGGTGGTTTGGAATAAAACATCCTAGCATCTCACTATTTGCCGCGTTCACAATCGCATCGACTTTCAGTTCACATAAATCCCCATAATAGAGTTTGATTTGGTCATTTGCTGTTGATATGCAATCTGCTAAAGTCTGCACTCTAGCAGCATGGTACTCTTTTAAATATTCATGCTCCAAAGCGATATATTCTGCAAGCGACTCTTTAGGTTGCCTTACATTTACAAACCCTCGCCAAAGGGTCTTCAACTCTTCTACCTTTTTCCCTTCAACTTCAAGGGATTCTCCTGCTTCCTGCGACAAGAGCTCAATCATTTGTTTGAGCAACTGCTCTTCTTTATGATTATTCATCTTCTAATGCCAAAGAAATGCTGCTTTCATCAACATCCGTCAATGTTACTAACCAGTGTTCTTCTGGCTTTTTCAGAGTTTAATAATTTAGGATCTTCAGTTGCCGCTAAGTTTCTAACTACGACTTTCCCTGCCAATGGAGTCACAATCGACATCACTGTTTTACTTGCTTCTAAGCTTAAGATTTCGTCTTCAGCTTCTAATTGGTCATCCATGTTAAATTGAACGAAACCAATCGTACCGACATCATCTTGAAGTTCTGGAGTCATACGAATCGTGTAGTTTTCTCCTTCTTTATCAATCCATAAAAAAAGTTTGCAAATTTTCTCATTTTATTGTTCTCCTTTATATAATTCAGCAAGTAATTCCACTGAACGTTTTCTCTTTTCAATTGAACCGACGAGTGGAATAAATAAGAGCTCGTCAGGATTAGAGACTGCTCTTAGCGCCTCCATTTGCTCGTAAACTTCACGTGGATTTCCCACGATGAGTCGACTGCGGTTGCTTGCGATTTTCTCACGGTCCCGCTGTGTGAATTCATATTCTTCCACATCTTTTTGAGTGGGGAAAGTATGAAATTCTGAAAAATCCTGTTTTCCAAGCATCCATAAATCTAATGGTTTCGCCATTTTTTCTGCTTCTTCGCTCGTATCTGCAATGACTACAAATACCGCTAGTACAAAATTGCTTGGTTTGCTATGTGGGCCTGGTTTAAATGTACTGCGATATTTCTTGGAAAGACTTTTCGCCAACTCTAAAGGATCTTGAGGAATATACGGAAATACACCATACACAAAACTTAACCCTAGAGAGGCCGCAGACTCAATCGACTGACCGCCCATTCCCAAGGAGGAAACTGTTCTGGAACAGTCGTTGTTTCTGGAACAACCACACCTTTACGACGAGCTTCATTCAAATACTGTTGGAGCTTTTTCTAACCACAGGGCATATTGTTCCTTCGAATAAAGCGACTCTAAATGACGCCCTACAAGCGGAGTTCCTGGCGAATTCCCAAGACCAATATCCACACGTCCTGGAAATAGTCCTTCAAGCGTTGACATAATTTCAGCTACCTTATACGGCGAATAATGCAAGCCCATAATTCCACCCGAACCAATATGGATGTTCTTCGTGTGGCTAGCAAGATACGGAATCACCACTTCTGGAGCACTAATCGAGAGTGCTGGCACATTATGATGTTCACTCACCCAGAAACGATGGAATCCAAGTTCATCTGCTAATTGTGCCAACTCTAGCGTTTCACGAATGGCCTCTACGCTCGTCTTTCCTTCATCTACGAGGCCATAATCTAACAGACTAATTTTCATTGGTCTCTCTCCCCTCGTAGTTTGCTTCAAGACCTCTGAAGAAATCTCTAGCTTCTTTTTCAAGCGACTCTCCAAAGTCCATTAATGGAACAATATCTTTAAAGGCTGCCTTTGGAATCGCTAAGGCTTCGAGGGCTTCTGGTTTAATCGTTAATTGGATCTCTGATTCGTTGCTCTCTTGAATCTTCACGGCAAATTCTGGATCCGTGATAAATGGTGTTGACAGACCAACTAAGTCTGCATTTTCTAATGCTTCGAGGGCTTTTTCTTTAGAATTAATACCGCCTGAAGCAATCACTGCGACGCGTCCTTTTAAGCGTTCATAGACGACTTTATTAACGAGTTCGCCTTGATGTGGCCCTTTGGCACGAACTTTATTTCTAAAGACATCGTGTCCCCAGCTGGCGATGGCTAAGTAGTCAATGTTCACTTTTTTTAGCGCCTCTTCGAAGAACTCAAGAAACTCATCCACGGTGTATCCAATTTGGTTTCCACGCGTTTCTTCAGGAGTCGCTCGAAATCCTAAAATAAAATCTTCTGAAGCATATTCATCAATCACTTCTTGAACAGCCGTTAAAACTTCCATCCCAATTCTTGAGCGGTCCTCTAATGTCTTACAGCCATATTCATCAGTACGCTCGTTTGAGAACGTGGAGAAAAAGGTTTGAATGAGTAGTCGTTGTGCCGATGAAATTTCTAACCCGTCAAATCCAGATTGAACGGCAATTTGTGCAGCGCGGCGATAATCTCCGATAATGCCATGAATTTCTTCTACGGTTAATTCTTTCACTTCATGTGGAAACGGCGATTGCAATGTCATCGCACTTGGACCATACACATAGCGGTCACGATTTAAGGCATGGCTTGCAAAACGTCCTGCATGCGTTAATTGTAGGATAGCTTTAGCTCCACCTGATTTCATCGCTTTAGCTAGTTTAGTTAAGCCCTCAATATCATCAAGAGATGTCGCGCTAAATCCATACTCGAAAAAGCTGTCCATGCTTATTCACGTAGGCCGCCCCTGTAATTTGAAGGGCCGCTGAATGTGCACGACGCTCGGCATATTTTAAATCATCTTCTGTAATGTGACCTTCTTTTGTCGAAGAGTTCGTCACCATTGGAGAAAGCACAAAGCAATTGTCCAATGTAACGCCTTTTTTCAATTTGAAAGGCTTAAATAAAGCTTCTGTTTCTAACACACTCTCACTTCTTTCTACGGTTTTGTTACTTGTAATATTTGTTCTTGCTCGAAACCATTCTGCGATTTGTAGGAGAAGGTCTTCCCTTCCTTTTGCTGCAGCGAGTTGCACACCAATTGGAAGTCCCGTCTTTAGTGCAGTGAACTGGCAAAGCTAATCGCTGGGTTGACTGTAATATTAAACCGCTGTGTAAACGGCGTATCTGCTACGCTCTCCTCAAACATTTCCCAGAGTAATTGTTGTTTCTGGTCTTTTGTAAACTCATCGATTCGAATGAGTTTGGACGTTAAATTCTGTAGATAACTCATATGGATTAAGACCCGGTGCAGCCTGGGCAACCGTTGGTAGTAACAGCACATCATACTGCTCGTGTAACTTCGCCATCTGATAAGCATAACGATCCCAACTGGATGCTACTTTTGAATATTCCATTTCTGAAATATCAAGCCCACTTCGATAAATCGCCCAAGTCATCAGTTCCATATCGCCGCGCGTTACTGATCGCCCTAGCTGTCGTTCAATATTTTGGAACATCAACGCTGTTTCAACCGCACTGATAATATAAAATCCCTTCTGCAGAGCGATACCGTCGACTGGATCCTTCTGAAGCAGGGTCACGGAATGACCATGATTTTCAAAAAAATTGGCCGCCTTCATCACCGCATCTACAGCATCTCTAGAGACCTCTTCTCCCACTGGCGACTTTCACTAACACGGCAACTCTTAATGGTTTTAACCGTTCTGCAGGATAGAGTTCTTCAACACTTAATTTCGGCAACGGGAACGGACTTTCCATTTGGCACTCTTGCAGGTGGAATAATAAATTTCTCGTATCTTGGACCGTTTTCGTCAACGCAAAATGAACCGTTGCACCATTCCAGCCACGATATGAACCTGGACCTGCAAATCACACGCCCTCTAGAAGGTTTCAGTCCAATTAAACCATTATGGCTTGCAGGGAATTCGGATTGAACCACCACCATCACTTGCCGCAGCAATCGGCGTGATTGCACTTGCCACAACAGCAGCAGATCCACCACTAGAACCACCAGCATTTCGATCAAGATTCACCGCATTTCGAACGGGACCATGTAACAAGGAGTCACTCACTGTCTTAAAGCCGAACTCCGGCGTATTCGTACGTCCCAAAAATAATAAACCCAAGATTTTCTAAAGCGTTTGACAAAGTTATCTGTCTGCATGCTTTTTACATCTTTGAATAAACGTGAGCCATAAGTACAGATAGTCCCCCTTCTGCTCTTGCCCCTAGGTCTTTTTAGAAAGATAGGGCACTCCCGCAAAAGGTTGACTCTTTAATGAAAAAAACGTTTTGCTTTTTTTCTATGGCTTCCTCATATTGTGTATAAACGATAGCATTTAAGGAAGGATTCAATAATGTAGCTTTTTGAATCAGAATCTTCAACTAATTCTAGTGGGCTAATTTCTTTTCGACAAAACCATTTGCCCTAAAGTGGTTGCATCCAAAAACATCTTCCTCCCATTTCTTCTCATACTATTATATTAACAGGCCATTATAACCATGAATTTAAGCGGATTTCAAAGATAAGATTCTATAAAGACACTAAAAAACAACATCAGAAATAATTCTATTTCTGATGTTGTCTCTTTACTTTGAGGTATCCATTTCACTGTATTTTAAAAGGAAAATTAGTACGCAGACTGATAATATGGAAATGAGACTTCCGACTTTTCAACCCTGGCGGATCATAAGCCCAAACAATTTCATGTTCACCTCTAGTCAGTGTAACGCCCATAAACAAAACTAGTGATTTTTTCATCTCTTGTTTTTTTCCATCAACCAATACACTCCATCCAGAATGATAAGGAATCGTAAAGGTCGCAAATCCTTGATTCGAATCTGTAACTGTTACATGTGCTTTAACAGTCGAATTAGAGTAAGAATCAATCGTAATAGAATTTTCTTTTTGGTTTGTTCTAAAGCATTTGCGAGTGTTGGAATATCCAGTTCATAAAATTTAATGTCTTGAACATTCCATTCTTTGACCTTTCCTTTTTCAAAAGAGAAATTTAAGGATGAAGCAAGCTTTTCCATTTCCAATTGGCCAAAGCTGATTCGAATGGAATCGAACTTCATAAGAATAATGCGTCCCCGTCAAGCATCACTTTAGATTTATTAATATTTCCTGATTGCGATACAGGGATTTGAACAAAATAAAGTTTATTTGGATTCATCGGTATCGTCCATTGGATTTGTGTCTCTTCCTCCTCATTAATCGCAGTAAACTTTTCTCCAGACTGTTCTAGATTTTTAACAATCGGTTTAGGGATAGTGATTTCCTTGAGAGCTGAAGTCGAATTTAATCCAATGACTTCCATTAACTGATTGAGATTCGAAACTGGAGCATTTTGATTGAAGCGAACATTTCTAGCCTTCGATTCATTGGTCAAAAATCCTAAGGAAAAAACATAAGGATTCTTATAGACCGTATATTTTTCAAATGTATCTTCTTTTAAATACAGGCCTCTCATATCAGGGAAAGCCATTTTCTCATCTCCTGTCATCATTATTCTAGAAACACCAAGGAGTGAATCGAGAACGACATTTCGATTGCTATAATTAGCGACTGATTGAGAAGTAGCTAAGCCTAATTGTCCCAACTTTTGAATCAACGAATACTCTAAGCTAGAAGTAAAATGAGAACCTCCATTGTAACCAAACGCAATTGGAAAATTAGCATAGGAAAGTCCTTTATGAATTTCCATTCGCTGAAAATCATCGCGAGTTTGTCCATATTCTTCGTTAAACTTGGAGGCTAATGTCATTTGCTCTTGTATACTATCGCGACTGACAAAATAAGGAACTCTTCTTAAGCCAATAAAGGCGTTTAATGCGAGTTCAAGCAACACAATTCCACTCAACAGCTGATATCTTCTTCGAATATTGATTTTTGGAATAAAAACAATCATTAAAACGATTGTCCAAATGACGAAAGCGAGTATTTTTTGTGAGGCATCCACAATTTTTAGAGATGTTATCAATGAAGCTACTAGGATACTCCCAAATCCGACAGATGTCACTATTACATGAGTCCAATTAAATTCAGCTTTCCATTTCATTAAGCTCTCTGAAGCAAGCACAAAAAGAAACGAATTAGCAATCCAAGAGTTTCTAAAATAGAAGCCTACGGGTCTTTGTCCCATGTGCCAAAGTTGATCTAATCCTTGAATATGAAAAGACAATATCATTACAACTAGCACAATGGATGCCATGATTTTTTTCCTTAAGGTAATTCCCCTGCAGGCATAATAGGAGAACAATCCAAACAATCCTAGACTTCCTACAAATAGCTGAGGAAGCGCTTGTGGATCTCCCCATTCTTTTTCCCCGAAAGATCCAACGATAAATTTTTGACTCATTGAAACTAAGTCATTAACCGCTTTAAAGGACCATTCAAATGTACTACTAGCGCTGGCTTTACTTTCTAATAATGCACTGAAAACAGGCAACAGCCAAAAAGCAGCCATCCCTACTCCAATGAGAGAAAAAAGAGCTACTCGCATGATTTTTGCAAAAGTTTCTTTCCATGATTTTTCTTCAGAAAAAGCGATATACATTGTGTATAAAATAATCAAAAGACACATCATATATCCTGTATAGAAATTGGTAATTAAACTCAATGCTAAAAATACCGGAAGTTTAACGGATTTCTTTCCAGAAACAACATCCTCAATCCCCAAAAAGATAAAAGGTACATACACCAAATTATCTAAAAAATTAGGATTATAATGCTGAGAAATGATAAAAACCACTTAAAGCATAAGAGGTACATATTCCAACAGCGAGCCAGTATCGTTTCGATACAGCTTGATATTTTTTTCTCAATAAAATAACCAAATACCACTCCCATAACTCCAAAACGAATTAAAGGAATGATATAACTGATGACATGAAAACTCGAGATAGGAAAAAGGACATATAAAAAAAGTGAACGGACTTAAACTATTAAATCCCCCACACTCGGCATTGCTCCTCCTAGTGATTTTTCAAATGACCAAAACAGTCCGCTAAAATCGCCATTCCAAAACATTTTATGTAATCCTATGTATAATGGAAAGTATTGGGAAAGAAAATCTCCACTATGTATAGAATTTTTTGAAAAAGGGGTCAAACCTAAACATAGGAAGACCCCCAACATCAATATAAATGGAATAAAAAATAACGAACTATACTTTAATTTCAATTTTGAAATTGTCATTACAGTCTACTCCTACTGGATTAAATCCACTTTTTATAAATTGCAACTCCGTAAATTACGATAGAAAAAACAGAAATAATTAAGCCTGCCATAAAGCCATCTGGTAAATAGGTCATCTCAATAGTATGTTCACCAGAAGTAATTGGGAAGGCTAATAAACTATCCCAAATTTTCTTAGTTCCAACTACTTTTCCATCTACCTTCACTGTCCATCCTCTATCATACGGAATACTTGTCATCATCCAAGTACTATCATCCGTAATATTTACAGTTCCTTTAAAACTACTTTGATTCCAGTGTTCTACTTGTAAGCCTTGGCGTTGTCGTTCCTCAATAATACGATTTGCTAAAGCTCCATTGGTTCTTGCTAAACGTAAGCCTGAAAGATTAAACTCTTCATTCGAATCAATTTCAATCGTCAAATCTACCGCTTTTCCAAGAGAGTTATGAGCAATTTGAATTAATTGTGCTTGTTGGAATTTATTTTGGAAATCATAACTATTTCCATTCAGTAAAATTCTAACGTTATTTTTATTTGAATGAGAAAGAATCTGAGGAATCGATACCCAATAATCTTCAGAAGATTGAGGAACTAAATGATACGTAATTTTCCCTGGTTTTGAGGAATCAATTCGTCGATACGTTTCAGGTTTTGAAGAATCAAACACTTCCATATTTTCTAATTGCACATCATTGGCAGCTAGAATTGTTAAGTAAGACTCACTCGTTTGCCCCATTGCTTGAACAATTTTATTATGGTTTTGAATAGGTTGATGATTTTTCAAGTTTAACCTTTGTTGTATCATCATTCACTCCAAAAGCTATCGGTAAAATTGGACCACCTTGATAAGTAATCGTTCTAGTTGCTTCAAACACAGGTTCTTTAGTCGTAATATCCTTTCTGGTTACCATATTGCCAAATACATACATTTTTAGAGGTGTCCGGATATTCCTTCGTATATACAGGTTTTTGGAGCCACTAAATATTTCACAGAGAATAGCGCATCTTGGAAAGGCGTTCCTTGATAATAAGTAGTAGCATTAATCCCGTTATTTCCTAATCGATCAAATAAATCTCTTGTACTATTTTCTAAGTTAGAACTAAATACAGATAAACCTGGATAGTCCACCATAAATGGATCATTTTTACTTAAATTAAATGATTTATTAATACGATAAAAATCAGAATGATCTGGTCTAATCGGATTAATCGCTTCTTTTAATTGAAGTACAGCATCATGATACTTATAGGCATCGGTATATCCGACTCTTGACTGAACAATAGCCGCATTTGCCGTCAGTTCAACTACCGTAAGAGCTGCAATCACGACCCATGGTTTTTTACCTTTGTCCAGAACAAAGCCAGAAGGATAATCATATAAATTCCGATTGTGGCTATGCGTTGCCAAACCGTCAAGAATGAATGAGTTTGATACTGAACAATCACAAAAATAATGGCCATACCGACAAATAAAATACTCGCTTCTTTCGGAGTAAAGCGTTCCATTTCTCTTAAACTTAAATAAGAAAGATAAATCAAGAAGAACGCAATAATCCATGAAAAACGATAGAAGAATCCGGCAGGGTTTTTGACCCATATGCCATAATTTACTTGTAAACTCATGGGCACATGAAATGAGGAAAATAGTTAACACAAATCCTGCTGCAATCTTGCCCCATTTTTGTAATTTTACTAGAAATAAAATAGTAAAGAGTTCCCAAAAATCCCTAAACTTGCAACATATATATTTGGTAAATTTGGTCCAGCCGGCCAAGATTCATTATCAAAAGCTCCTAAAAATAATTTAGCCAAAATTTCTAAAGGATTGATTTGCAAAGTCCATTCAAATTTCAAAGAGCTTTGTAATCCACCTTTTGTAGAGACTAAACTAATAATAATTGGCAATAGAATGACTGCAACCATCCCTACTGCAATAATAGAAGCACTCGCTAATTTTAACAATCGTTCAAACGTAATTTTTGAAGTTCGTAAATTCTTTAGATCGGATAATATAAAAGAATGCATAAATCACTACAAAAATACAGGTCATATATCCCATATAGAAATGAACAAACAATGCAAGAGCAAGCATTCCGATATAGCCCTTAGGAGATTCATTATCTAAAACTTGTTCTACTCCTATTAATACAAGTGGCAAGACAATCATGCCATCGTAAAAAATAGGGTTCATTTGATAACCAACATTAAACCCATTTAATGCATAGATTGTCGCTACAATTGGTAATAAATAGGCTTTTTTTCTTTAAGCCATCATATCGTTTTACTAAAAAGTGTGTCATTGTTAGACCCATCGTTCCATAACGTAAAGCAATGGTCACAGGAACAACCCACTGAAAATTCTCTTCAGAAAACAGTAGAAACAGAAAGTTAAAAGGACTCAATAAATTAAATCCCCAAATTCCAAGCATTCCTCCTCCAATCGACTTAGAGAACGAATAGAAAAAACTGCTCCAATCTCCATTTAAAAATAAATGTTTGAAATAGGCATAAAGACCAATATATTGTGCATTAAAATCAACCGCCATTAATGATTTAGCACCAAAAGGGAAAAATCCATCTATGATCCAAGCTACGAGCATAATCAGCATCGGAGCTAGGAAACTAGCTAAATAGACTTTTTTCTTAGTTGTCATTTTGCTCTCCTTTCTGTGTCATGTTGGTTTGATCCACAAGATAATGAGGGCGTTTTTTAACTTCGTAATAAATTTTTCCAATGTATTCGCCTAACACGCCGATAGAAATCAGTTGAATTCCTCCAAAAAGAACTACTGAAAAAATAGTTGTGAAATATCCACTAACCATCGTGTCAGGGGCTACAAAATATTGTACAAATGACCACAATACATAAGCGACTGAAAATCATTAAACAGAAAAGACCTAAGTTAATACACATTCGCAATGGTTTGTCATTGAAAGATAAAATCCCTTGAATGGCATAATTTAACGAAAACTTCAATGAGTACTTGGTTTCTCCCACTGTACGCACTTGATTTTCATATTCAATTACTTTTTCTTTAAAGCCAATCCAAGAAAAAATTCCTTTAGAAAAACGGTTATATTCTTGTAAAGATAAAATGGCACGAACGGCTTTACGACTGAATAAACGGAATTCTGATACTCCATCCATCAATTCAATGTCCATCATTTTATTTGCTAATTTGTAAAAAAATGTTTTTGCTAAAAACGTACGGTGCGGTTTTCTCTCCTGTACGTGTACGTCTCGCGCTAACAACGTCATAGCCTTCTTGATAAGCCGCAATCATCTTAGGTAATAATGCAGGTGGATGTTGCAAGTCTCCATCCATTAAAATCACGGCTTCCCCGGTTGCATATTCAAGACCTGCTATCGTCCCAGCTTCTTTACCAAAATTTCTACTAAAAACTAATATATTTTACGCGAGAATCTGCATCTGCAATGGCCAGCATCTTCTCAAAAGTACGATCTTTTACTCCCATCGTTAATAAAAATCAACTCAAATTCAGCTTGTGTGATTTGATTAATTTCTTTTACTAAAGCATCATACATTTTTTTGAATCATATTTTCTTCGTTATAAAAATGGAATTACAATCGATAATTTCATTGATTCATTCCCCCAATCCTTAAAAAAATTCGCTATCCTTATCATATCATTTTTTTCATGAGTAGTGCTTCCAAAAATGAATATTTTTGAGAAAAAAGAGAAGCAACCTTCGATAAAAAGGTCACTCTCGTATAAAAAGACTAGATTTCTTTTTAAATTTTTAATCAATAAATTGGTTCCCAATAACCCGAGTAGCAATATGCTAAAGACCACAATAAAGCAAACCATAAAAAAATTCTTCTGGCAAAGCTAAAATAATAGGATCTTTCTTGGGATCAAAAATCCAAGCATCATTGTTAAAAAAAGAGCTCATGAAATTTAATAAATAATGTATTAAAAAGCTTGCAATTCCAACACAAACAAAAATCGGAACGAGAACTAGCCATCGAATTGGTCTTCTCAAAAGCCAAGTTAGACGCCTTTGTTTTAAGGACCGAATTCCAAAAAAAGCTGACTAAAACCTGATGAAAGGAATATCGCAAAAATTAATAAAGAACAGCCTTTTAACTTCAAAAAAATGAAATAATCCTTGCTGAGAACTCGTAAAATTACTCATTACCAGTGAATCATTCAACGGATTCGTCAAATATCCTATCAGTTCATGATAATTTGTTTTTAAGAACATCCGCACTGTATCCAGTCATTTTTTCTACTCCAAACCACTGAATGGACCAATGGTATAGCGGTTCGAAAAAAAGATCACAAAGGTAATTCCTAAACTTAACCAGAATAAAAAAATAGAGCAGTAGCGATTCCCCCATTTTTGAACTCGATAAGGTCTCATTAAATGTTCCATTTACTCAAATCCTCTACTAAATGGGTTGGTTGTTCCTCTACGCTCAACAACGTTTCTCTTGTAGAAAATCCTGTTAAAACCATAATTGTATCCATTCCATATTGAATGCCTGCTTGAATATCTGTTTGGTAATTATCTCCGACCATGGCAATATCTTCTTTTGTGAAATGTGAGTTAGGGAACTTCGCATTGAGATACTCTAATGCAGATTCCATAATGACACTACTAGGGTTTTACCAATAACAATCGGTTCCACTTGAGTCGCCACTTTTAAGAATCCTGTTATTGCTCCTGAGCCAGGAACAGGGCCTTTTTCACTCGGTAAATTGGAATCGATATTTGTAACAATATACGTTGCTCCACCTCGAATGGCTAAAGTCGCTTTCTCTAAATCTTTATAAGTAACATTTCGATCTAAAGATTGCAGGACTAATTCAGGATTTTCTGAATCCAGTGTAAAGCCAGCTGCTTTGACTTGATTCTTAATCGCTTCTTCTCCGATTACCATCACGCGATCTACAGGATAATGTGCTTTTATATAATCCACAGCAGCAACACCACTTGTATAGACTTCTGAGGCTTCAACATTTGTTCCATAATTTTCACGCAAGTTTTGAGCCACTTGTTCAGGAGTTTTTCGTCGCATTATTTGTTACAAATAAAAACGGGATATTGGATTCCTGTAGTCTTTTAATAAAAGCTTCTGCAGTAGGAATACGTTCTTTTCCCTTATACATAGTTCCGTCTAAATCAATAAAAATATGCTTTTATACATTTATTTCCTCTTTGTTGGTTTTCTCTAATATGGAATCCTTTTTTTCTGAGGATTTTTAACGACACTTTTCTTCACCTTGCTACTTGAAGATTTTTTTCAACTTCTTTCATTGAGAAATGTTGCGAATTTGATTTCTTCTGTTTTAGGTTTAAACGTTTTTTTCTCCATATTCCTTCATTGTCTCTTTTGGAATAAATTCTTTTAAATTAAAATCTTGTTCTTTTTTTATTGCGTGGATTTGTTTCATTATTACGACGCTTTTGACGATTTTGAGATTTCTCTTTGAACTTTACGATTTTGTTGATTTCTGCAGGAGCATCTAAATCTACTGGACTAAATACATGCTCTCGTCTTGGATTATTTTGGCGTTTTCTTTGAGAATTTCTTTCTCGTCTTGGACGTTGAGGTTTTTCTTCCTCAAGAACAGGTTTGTGTTTTGCCTCAGGATCTCTTTCTAATACAAAATACTGACAGCCAAAATTGCAATATTCCAAAATATACTCTTGTAAATAATCGATATCTCTATCTGGTGTCGCTAATTTATGAGAATGTTTAAAGAAGCCCCTTTAATCGTAATTTTTCATGGCCCCAATCCCCTACAATATAGTCATAACGCTCAAAAATATCGTTATAGCGTTCATTGAACGCTTCAATATTAAATCCGTTTCTATAATCTTCAATAATTTGGTAATGTACCCTCATCGACCAAAAATCGTCTTTTTCGTCCACTACCACCGCTCTTTTTGGTTCCTCATCAGGATTCGTCACAATTTCTTGCAAAACTTGACTCAATTCATCTGAAAGCGTCTCTACGGTTTTCTCAGTCATGATAGTTCCTTTCTTTTAAAAAAATTAATTCTTTTTCAATAATCGTTCTTAATAAATCTGGATATAATATTTGGTTGATCCCTTTTTCTTCAATCATCGGGAAAAAAGGGACAAAACGCATATGGTCTGGGCACACAAATGTAATGATTTCATCGTCTCCTAAAACTTTTCCATCGACGATAATTTCTTCACCCTTTTTAGAAAAACCAGTATATAAGATCTTCCAAATAGTTTACCACGAAAACCATATCCGCGAATAGCTTTTTTTCTAGTAATTCTGGTTGTTGTTCTTCAAAAACTCGGAGTAATTGTTTGAAATTTTTTACAGAAAATTGACTTTTATTTAAGTGAATCGGATGAGGCATACAGTCATGTAAATCAAACTTCGTTAATGCCCCCTTCTTAAACTCATGTACAAATAGTCCGGTATATGTAAATGCAATCGGAATTCCTGTTTGCCTAATCATGGCTTCAAGGGAAAGTTGTGCCAAGTCTCTTACTGAATAATCTGAAATCTGACGGAGAACAATATTTTCTTTGAGTAATTTGATTCCTCTTTTAGATAGATTTTTCCTTCATCAGTGGCAGAATCCTCTTTTAGCGTTTCAACTTCAATCATACTTTCTTCTAAAGGAATGAGCTTTTCTTTCTCAGTTTTCAAATGTAGCTCTCCAATGTAAGCACCATATTTAAATCCCACCCTGTTAAGAGTGTTTGGTTCACCCTTTTTCCTTCTTTAAACAAATGATGTGTGTGCTCCAAGAAATCACTTGAATTTCTGGATACGATTCGGCTATCAAGGTATCCAAATCAATACCCAAAATGGGATAAAAGGATAATTTGGTATCCCTCACTAGCGAGTCTAGGGACTAATCTATCAAGCGTTTTTAAAGGGTCTTCAATCCAATATCCATTCGGTTCATAACTTTCTGGATAGGAAGCTGTCAGCCCTAGTATCGCAATACTACACCGATCAATTTTTTCGAATTGGATTTCAGTTGCATAAGGCGGTGTTTCCCCTGTAGATTGCCACTTCACATTAGAAATAACGACTTTAAAATCCTTTTCCTTATAAGCTCCTTCTAATTCTTCTGGAGTATAAGCAGTCCCTTCATTATTTCCTAGTGTTACAAAATCTATTCTTTGCTGGTTCAAAATGGTCGACGCAATTTGCCCATTTTTTTGCTTCCACAAGAGGATGAACTCGATCAATCAAGTCTCCTAAATCAACTGCCCAAACAGTATGACCTAATTCTTCAAGTTCTTTCCTTCTAGCCCTCATAAAATTCGTTTGCGTTTTTAACGAATGAAAATTTGAGTGCATATCATTCACGTGAAGAATTGTTAAATCACTCATCAGTTTCCTCATGACTAGCATTATTAAACAAGGTTGCTTCAGTCATTTTTTTGTAAGTCTTTTCGGTGCCAACTCCATTTGCAAACCACGCTTACCCGCAGAGATACGAATGGTCTCTTTTTGCATCGCACTCTCCTCAATAAAAGTTGGAAATTTCTTTTTCATACCAATCGGAGAGCAACCTCCTCGCACATACCCAGTAAGAGGTTCGAGCTGATTTAGAGATAGTAATTCAACTCTCTTATTCCCTGAAATTTTTGCCACCTGTTTTAAATCTAATTCCTTATGAGCAGCAATACAAGCAACTAGATACCCTGTTCTATCCCCTGTTAACACAATCGTTTTTATACACTTCTTCAACAGGAATTCCCCATTCCGTCAGCAGCATGAAGCGCATCTAAATGAGCGGTATCTACATCATACTCATGAATAACATAGGTGATTTTGGCTTGTTCTACCATTCTTACAGCATTTGTTTTGATTACTTTTTTCTTTTTCACGTGAAATCACTCCTTCTTTTATTCTACCATAAGGAGCATTCTAAATAAAAATTCCGTTTGACATAAAAACAACATCCCCTAAGAAAAAAACTTAGGGGATGTTAGATTAACCTAGTAAGTTTAATCGACGAATAAAATCGTCATTGGACTTTGTTTCTTTCAACTGTTTCACTAGTTGCTCACTTGTCTCAAGTCCATCACCTTTAATCGAATGACGCACTTTCCATATCACATCAATGATTTCTTTTGAAAGTAACATTTCCTCTTTACGCGTTCCTGAACGTTTAACGTCAATCGCAGGAAACACTCTTCTTTCTGCAAGTTCTCTTGAAAGATGGATTTCTGAATTTCCAGTTCCTTTAAACTCTTCATAAAATGACATCATCCATTCGACTTCCCTGTTTCAACTAAAGCAGTCGCTAAAATCGTCAGACTTCCGCCTTCTTCAATATTTCTAGCCGAACCAAAGAATTTTTTAGGGCGATAGAAAGCAGCAGGATCAATCCCCCCACTTAAAGTTCTTCCTGAAGGTGGAATCGTTAAATTATATGCTCTAGCTAATCGCGTCAAGCTGTCCATTAAAATAATGACATCTCTCCCGTCCTCTACTAGTCGCAAAGCACGTTCTAATACTAATTCACTAATCTTAATATGATTTTCCGGCAGCTGATCGAACGTTGAATAAACCACCTCAGCGTTTACTGTACGTTCAATATCCGTTACTTCTTCTGGTCGTTCATCGATTAATAAAATAATCAACTCAGCATCTGGATGATTGGTCGTAATTCCATTAGCAATTTCTTTTAATAAACTTGTCTTCCTGCTTTTTGGTGGAGCAACAATCAAGCCCCTTTGCCCAAAGCCAATCGGACAAATTAAATCAAGCATTCTAGAGGCGATTCGCCCTCTTGTTGTTTCCAAAATCATTTGCTTTTCTGGATAAAGTGGTGTAAGTCCTGGGAAATGATCTCTTTCTTTTGCCTCTTCGGGATCTTTTCCATTTACAAATCCCACTTGCATCAACCCATTGAACTTCTCTCCTATGAGGAGGACGTGCAGTTCCACCTCACTAAATCTCCATTTCGAAGATCAAAGCGTCTGATTTGAGAAGAAGAAATGTAAATATCTTCTTGGCTACTTGAGTAGTTGATGGGTCTAAGGAATCCAAAACCCTCTGCACGATTAATATCCAAGACCCTTCTACTTGAAAAAAATCCTGTAGCTTCTTCTTGGGCGCGAATAATCGCAAGTGCCAATTCCTTTTTATTCATCTGACCATAATAAGGAATTTTTATAATGTTTTAGCAAAAGCCGTACATCTCTTTTAAAGTCTTTTTCTTGCAAACTTTGCAAGGTCACAGTTTCTACTTGTTCTGGCATATTGTCCCTTCTTATTCTTCAATCATCGTAATATCAGCACCTAGAGCTTGAAGTTTCTCAACAATATTTGAATAACCTCTAAGAATATGTTCAATATTAGAAATCTTAGTCGTTCCTTCAGCCATTAATCCCCAGCGACTACAAGTCCAGCTCCAGCACGAAGATCACTTGCGGCAACTTCTGCTCCTACTAGAGGCGTTGGTCCTTCAAAATGTAATAATATCTTCAATCACTTTTCCATGGGCTCCCTATACGATTTAATTCTGGAACATGCCCAACACGTTTTTGGATAAATGGTATCTACAATCATTGCAGTCCCATTTGCTTTCATAAATAATGGCGTAATCGTTTGTTGCAGGTCTGTTGCAAATCCCTGGATACGGCATGGTCTTTAATATTTACTGCCTTAAGATTTGTAGAAGGATAGACATAGATATCATCCTCTCCAACTTCCATCTTGACACCCATTTCATCCATCTTTGCAATGAGACTTTCTAAATGTTCAAAAATGACATTTTTTTAACACGAACCCCTTCTCCAACTGCTGCGGCAACTGATAAATAAGTCCCAGCTTCAATACGGTCAGGGATAATTGTATGACTACATCCGTGGAGTCTTTCTACCCCTTCCACACGAATCATACTTGTTCCTGCCCCTTTAATATTGGCACCCATTTTATTTAACAATGTTACGACATCAATAATCTCAGGTTCACGAGCGGCATTCTCAATAATTGTTTTTCCTTTAGCACGAACAGCGGCTAATAAAACGTTGATGGTTGCCCCTACAGAAACAACGTCCATATAAATTTTTGTTCCTACTAGGCCTTCTTCATCGGTTGATAAATAGATAGCCCCATCATGATCTACTACATTGGCACCTAAAGCTTTGAATCCTTTTAAATGTTGGTCGATTGGTCGTGGTCCTAAGAAACACCCTCCAGGAAGTCCTACCACACCTTCTCCAAACTTCGCAAGAGTTGCTCCCATAAAATAATAAGAAGCTCTCATGCTTTGGATTTTTCCTTTTGGCATTGGAATAGATTTCATTTCCGTTGGATCAATGGTCAATGTGCCATCTACATATTCTGTTTTCACGTTAAAATCATTTAAAATCTCAATTAATGCAGCAACATCTTGGATGTCTGGTACACCTTCTAATACTACTGGTTCTTCGGCGATAATAGCAGCCGGAATTAAAGCTACTGTACTATTTTTTGCTCCACTAATGGTCACTTCACCTTTTAATGGTTTCCCACCGTTAATGACTAATTTTCTCATACTAAAATTCCTTTCACTAAATCTTCTCAGTTATTATACCATGTTCCTATAAGAATCTGCTATATTTTAACCATTTACAGCAATTGTTAACCTGCATAAAAAATACAGTTGACAATCAGTTGAAATCTGTTACACTTAAAAACATGAATATTGACGAAAGGAGGCTATTATGAGTACTAAACAGGAAGTTTTACGTCTATTATATAGCACCGTAGACAAACCCCTTTCTGGACAAGATATCGCTGACCAATTGAAACTTTCTCGAACCGCAGTATGGAAAGCTATTCAGCAATTAAAAAGACGGTTACGAAATTACCTCAAGCACAAAAGTAGGTTATCAATTATCCAGACAGACAGATTTGTTAACCCTTGAAGGCATTCGGACTCATCTAGGTGAACAATTACAAGATTGGGATATTCAAGTCTTTGAAACAACCACTTCAACCAATGATTTAGCTAAAAATTATGGTGCTTCAGGAGAAAGGGTTCCAACCTTTTTTATTGCCGAAGAGCAAACTGCAGGACGTGGTCGTCTCGGAAGAACCTTCCTCTCACCTCCCAAATCTGGTTTATACATGAGCATCTGTATTTTTCCTGAAGGTGATTTGGATAGTATTTCATTAATCACTTGCGCTACGGCTGTTGCCGCAACGCGTGCAGTAGAATCTTTCATTCACGAAACCGTCGGAATCAAATGGGTAAACGATCTCTACTACCACGATAAAAAGATTGCTGGCATCTTAACAGAGGCGGTAACAAATATTGAAGCTCAAAGGGTGGATGCGTTGATTGTTGGCATGGGAATTAATTTGCATATCGACGACGCCATTATTCCAGAGGACTTAAAACCAATTATCGGTTCCCTCTTTTCTCCGCAAGAGATTCCCAAAAGTTTTAGCCGCAACGAATTTGTAGCTCGTTTCCTTAAAGAATGGAATCAATGCTACGAGGCCATCAATTCGCAAGCGTGACTTCATGGAAGAGTATAAACTCACTCTGATTATTGTCGGAAAGAAAAATCAATGTCATTAGCGGTATGAAAACATACCCCGCCACTGCAAAAAGCGTGGACAATAACGGTCATCTCATCGTTCAAACAGACGATGGATCCATTCATTCATTATCATATGGCGAAGTAAGTATTCGCCCAGAAAATTAAATCATTAGGAGTTAAACACATGAAAAAAATTATCAATTCAAACAATTGTACTTGCTGCACTTTTTTTGGTGCACTCTGCTACGTATCTAGCTACTTAAAAATCCCGCTTGGTCCAGTACCATTCTCAGCACAAACGGCCACAGTGATTTTGTCATCACTACTCTTGCCACCAGTTGCTGCATTTGCTGCTCAATTTATTCACTTCCTATTACTTTTCTTATTAGGAGGAGGTACTGCATTATTCATTTCTCCATCATTTGGTTTTGTAATTGGATTTATGGTTGCTGCACCTGTCATCTCATTTATTGGAAACCGTATCAACAATATTTTTGGATGGGTTCTGGCCGCACTTGTTGGTGAAGTCATTTTCTACGTCATCGGAATTCCATATATGACTTTCGTTCTCTTAAGCATTAAGATGCAAGAACTAAGCCTTCAACAAATCCTTGGCTTCGGTTTATATCCGTTTATTCTTCCTGATTTAGGAAAAATTAGTCATTGCAGTCTTTCTTGCAGATCGTATTAAAGTTCTTACAAAAAAACATAATTAAAATATAGAAAAATAAGCTAGGCTTAATGCCTAGCTTATTTTTGTGTATTCTGACTAACCCCAGAATTTAACTCCTAGTACGTGTCCTAAGAACGCAAAACCGATTCCGGCAACTAATAGAAGAACGATACAACGTAATGGCGTCCATTTTTTACGCGCTAATAAGTAATATAGTCCTAAAGTAATTCCAAGTGGAATTAATTTTGGTAATACACCATCTAAGATTGTTTGGATAACGATTGGTTTTTCACCGTTTGCGATTTGAATTCCTAATTTAGTACCACCGTAAAGGCTAGTTAAAGCCCCAACAACGAATACTCCAAGGATTGAAGCAGCACGAGTGAATTCTTTGGCATTTGCTGTAAAGATACCAATTGCATCTGTTCCTAAATTATAAGACCAGTGCATTAACCAGTAACGAATTGCGAATTGTGCAATATTGAATACCGCCAAGAATAGTAATGGTCCAGCAATGCTTCCTTGTAAAGCAAAGTTTGAAGAAATACCGGCTACAATTGGAACTAATGTGAACCAGAATAAAGCATCACCGATACCACCCAATGGTCCCATTGCCGCAACACGTACCGCACGGATTGTTTGGATATCCGCTTTGTTTTGTTCAAGAGATAATACAATCCCCATTACGAATGTTACTAAGAATGGGTGAGTATTAAAGAACTCTAAGTTGTGAGACATTGATGCAGCTAAGTCATCTTTGTCTGTGTGGATTTTTTCTAACCCTGGTAAAATACCGTATAACCAACCAGCTGCTTGCATACGTTCATAGTTGAAAGAAGCTTGTAGGAAAATTGAACGCCATGCCATTTTATTTAAAGTCGCTTTATCTAAGCGTGGAGCAGGCGTTTGGTTTTTATAAGAATCTGGAATATTATATGCCATCTTCTTCACCTCCATCGTTCACAATGCTAGCACCAGCTGTTTTGAATTTTGTATGGATTTGGAAATCCCAGTATGCAATTGCAAAACCAACAAACGCTAATAATACTAATGCAGAGCCACCTAAGCTTTCACTTGCAGAAACAATGTTTGCTAAAGCAAAACCTAAGAAGTAGAAGCCCCATAGTTCTTTAGAAACCATTACTTTAAGTAAGATTGCAAACCCAACAAAGCGCATCATACCCCCTGGCTGCACCTAAACCAGCCATAAACCATTCAGGAATAGATTTCGTTAAAGTATCCCCTGATTGTTTGTCCACCGATAAAGAATAATACAACCACAAGACCAAAGATAGCCCCAAGAGCAGCCATCGCTAAGTAGTTCAAGCGAACAATACCTTTTGGATTAGCATCATGTGCATATCCATCGGCTACTGCCATCATTGGTGACATTAAAGCAAAAATCAAAGTAACGCCATATTGACCTAAAAGTGCAAATGGAACAGCCGCACCTACTGCAGCAGCTGGATCTAATTTAAGACTGATAGCCAAAACTGTCGCCATAATTCCACCGATTACGGCATTAGGTGGTTGTGCCCCACCGACTGGCATGTTACCGATTGTCATTAATTGATAAGTACCCCCAACAATTAAACCAGTTTGGAGATCTCCCAAAATAGCTCCAATCACAGGACCCATAACGATTGGTTGATAAAGTGATTCTAAAAAGCTAAATTGGTCAATCGCAGCTACAAACGTTACTAGGAATACTAATAAAATTTGAATAAAACTTGCTTGCATATTCATTGACCCCTTTTATAAATATAAATTATTGAAATAATTTCAATACGTCTTCTTTTCCTTCAGTTGGAACTTTCTGAATTTCAAGTTCGACTCCTAACTCTTGCAGTTTCTTAAATGCAGCTACATCTGCATCATCCACTGCGACAACACCTGCAACTTGACGTTTACCCTCCGCCATATGCATGTTCCCAATGTTGACTTTTTTAATCGGTACCCCCTTCTACTAGTTTTAAAACGTCTTGTGGATTTTCACAAATAATGAAAATCAACTGACGATCTGCTGCCTTACCGATGATGTTAATCGTTTTTTCAATCGTGAAGTAACGAGTCTGTGCACCAGCAGGAGCAGCCATATCCATTAACCCTTGACGCATCGGATCTCCCGCCACTTTGTCATTGGCTACTAATAATAGGTTGGCTCCCTAAATAAGAAGACCATTGAGTCGCCACTTGACCATGGATTAAACGATTGTCAATTCGTGTTAATAAAATATTTGGCATTGTTCGCTCTCCTTTCATAAAAAGCTAAGTTCATTATATCTAATTCTAATCATTTTTGGAAGCGTTTAACAAAAAAATATTTTTTAATATTTTCTTCATCGTTTCTTCTTTATCATTTTCATTCATTCTTTCAATAGAAAAAAAGAATGATATGTTTTAAATTCTCCATTTTTAACATGTTTTTTATATAAAAAGAAGCTTGAACTTCAAGCTCAGAAAATTTATTTTTTGGTATTTTTTTAATCATTGCACTTGTTCCACTGAGAGTGACGACTAATCCAAACGCAATTACTATCATTCGATTCAGTATCTCTCCAGATACAAAGAAACTTCCAGCAATAATCAGTATTCCAACCAGACTTACCATCCAAGTTTTAATAATTGGGACGGTCGAATCCTCTACTGCTTCTTCCTCTATTTCCGAAATAAAAACCTCTTTTTTTCACAAGATATTTTGGCAAAATACTTTTAACATATACAATTGTTGACAATGCGTAAAAAAAGCAGTGCTGCTAAAATACTTAGGAGGATACTCTCCGGATAAAAAGCTATAGATAATGGCACCCATTGCTAAGGCAATAATGAGGCGATGTCTAAAGGCGTTAAAAGTTACTAAATCCTCATCTGGAATTTTATAAACACTCTTTAATAAAGGTAAATAAAAATACTTTTCTCCATCTTTTTCCCGTATAGAATTCACCAAAGAAAGACTTCATAGATTCACCTTTATAAGACTTCAGAAATTGCATATCGAGAAACGGTAATGATAACCCCTTTAGCAATTTCTACTTCAGTCTTTTCTTCATCCATTTTTTTCACAGTCCCGTATAGACCATTTGCACAAATAACTCTTTTTCCTACCTGCAAATCACCGTGCAATTTTTCGAAATATTGTTGCTGGCGCTTCATATTCTTTCTAGAGAAGAAATAATAAACCCCTAAAATAACAGCAACAAAAACGATAAATGTCAGTGAACTCACTAAAATAATTTCCGCTGTCATTAAATTCCATCTCCGTCTTCTTCGACCACTTTATCTTGAGGTGTTGGAAGACTCACCTGTTGAATAGCTTCTCGACCTGCTGTTAAACTTTGAGTCACTACATCTTGAGCGCTTGAAGCAAACTCGCGTAACATCGCTATTTCAATTAACATTGGTAAGTTTGTACCTACGACAACCTCAACATTATCAAAATCCATTGATGCAACCATTGCTGATTTGAAAGGACTTCCTCCTAAAAGGTCTGCAAATACTACAATCCCTTCTGTTTCCTCTTGCAACTCTTTCATAGCGTCTCTTAGATTATTTTTCAAGAGTTTCTATTGGATCGCTTTCTAAAAAGGCACTACCTTATATGCAGTTTGTTTTCCTGCAATCATTTCTAAAGCGTGTCCTACTCCAATTGCAAACTCCCCATGTCCTGTAAGAATTAACCCTATCATTCTATTTCCTCCTATTTTTATTCTATACCTTAATACTAGACTAGCTAAACTGAAATTTCAAGCACAATTTATGCGTTTTCATAAAATCTTATCCAGAAATAAATAAGGAGTATTGTCCAAATACTGGGGGACAATACTCCACGTTCAAAAAGCTATACGAATATTTTTGTTTTTACTGATTAGAACAATTCTTTGTAGAAAGCAATTGTTTCTTCTAATGTTGGCATGAATGGGTTACCAGGTGCACAAGCATCGATTAACGCATTCTTAGATAGATATTCGAAGTCGAAGTCTTTTTCTTCAATTCCTAATTCAGTTAATTTCTTAGGAATACCTACTGTTTCAGAAAGAGTTTCGATTTCTTTGATTGCGTATGCTGCACATTCTTCATCAGATTTACCTTCAGTTTGTAAACCTAAAGCTTTTTGCAACATCACGGAATGCAGCTGGAACACGTTTAGCATTTTTCGCGTTCGATTACTGGTACTAACATAGCACAGCATACACCGTGTGGAAGTTTGTAAACAGCACCTAATTGGTGAGCCATTGAGTGAACATATCCTAGTCCAGCGTTGTTGAATGACATACCACCTAAGAAGATTGCGTTCACCATACCTTCACGAGCTTCGATGTCATGACCATCTTTAACAGCACGTGGTAAGTATTCTTTAATCAATTCGATTGCACCAATTGATAATTTCTTAGTAACCCCGTAAGCACCAGGAGTTACTAAAGCTTCAACCGCATGAGTTAATGCATCCATACCAGTTGCTGCAGTTAATGCTGCTGGTTTAGATACCATTAATTCAGGGTCGTTTACTGAGATTAAAGCTAGGCTGTTTTTATCAACCATTACCATTTTAACTTTTCTTTCTTCGTCTGTAATTACATAGTTGATTGTAATTTCAGCTGAAGTACCAGCAGTTGTGTTGATAGCAACAACTGGTAAACCTTTTTTAGCAGATTTGTGTAATCCTTCGTAGTCTTGTGGTTTTTCCACCATTTGTTGCAATTACTGAAATACAGCTTGCACAGTCTTGAGGTGATCCACCACCTAAACTGATGATGAAGTCGCAGTTGTTTTCTTTTAATGCAGCAACCCCGTCATTAACGTTTTTACAAGTAGGGTTTGGTTCTACATCAGAGTAAACAACGAAGTCTACACCTGCTTCTTTTAAAGGTTCTGTGACTTTAGGAAGAATATCACTTGATTCGATAAATTTATCCGTTACTAAAAGAGCTTTATGATATCCTAGATCTTTTACGTAAGGTCCAATTTCTTTAACGACTCCTCTTCCAATTAAGTTAATTGCTGGTACATAAAATGTTGACATAATTTTTCTCCCTTTGATTTTTATATTTATTGAGCAAAATCATTCCTTCTCCTTTCCTTATAACTCAATTCACCTACATTTTGCCTCATTTTCAACAAATTCATTTTATCACAATCTTTTTTAGCTGGGATATACTATAAAAACTCGCTACAATAGACTTTTTCGAAAAATGTAGCGAGTTTTATTAACTTTTAAACTTTATGCTTTTTAATTCTGCTGTTAAGCTTTCTAATTGGTCTACTAAATGTCCAACGTAAGCAATCGCTTGTTTTAATGGTTCATCTGTTGAAACATCACAACCCGCATGAATCGCTAAGTCTTTGGCAGACATGCTTCCACCTTTAGATAAAGTATCTAACCACACTTTAGCGTGTTCAGGATTCTCTTCGATTTGGTTGGCAATTGCAGTACCGATTGTAAGCCCCTGCTGAATACGTATATGGATACAATCCCATGTAGTAGTGCGGTTGACGCATCCAAGTTAATTCTGCCCCTTCGTTGACATCTAAGCTGTCTCCAAAGAATTCTTGCATCACTTCTTTTTTCACGTTTGATAATACATCTGCGTTTAACATTTCGTTATTATCAATCATCTTATAAATACGATCTTGGTACACAGCTTCCATGTAGTGAGTAACCATGTTGTGGAAATACGTACGGCTAATCATATTACTGATCACCCAACGTTTGAAACGAGCATCTGTACTTGTTTTGAGTAAGTAGTTTGAAACGATGACTTCATTACATGTTGAAGGAGCTTCAACGAAGTATAATGAACACTCATTGTTTAAAATCGATTGATGTTTCCCTGTTGACATGAAGTGATATGCGTGTCCTAATTCGTGCGCTAACACGAATACTTCGTTCATTTTACCAGTCCATGATAATAGAATAAATCCGGCAACGTTAGGAACCGTCGCACAGAATCCGCCTGTACTCTTACCAATGTTTTGTGGGAAGTCAGTCCAGCGTTTGTCATAACTTTCATCAATCATCGCCTTGTAGTCTTCACCGAGAATGCCTAGAGCTTTCTTCAAGTACTCACGAGACTCTTCAATCGTCATATCCACTTCGAATTCTGGATCCAAGTTGATTTTGGCATCCATAAATTGCATATCAGAAATGCCGTGTTCTTTCGCTAATAATTTAATGTAGCGTTGCATATGAGGCGCTAAGTCTGTCATCAGCATGCGAATTTGACGGTCGTATAATTCACGATCCCCATCTTGTTCGTCTAATAAGTAGTCAATCACACTATCATATCCACGCATTGTTGCCATCATTTTTTCTTTCTTCAATTGAGAAATGTATTCATTGGCAACTGTATTTTTTTATATGCGTTTAACGTCTTGTAGAAGCTCTTAGCCGCAGCGCGACGCACTTCTTTGTCTGCGTCCATTTCGTGCAAGTTTTCGTATAATACAAAGCTATTTTCAAGTGTCTTCCCATTTGCTTCAAATGACTCGAATTGCATATCTTCATGTTTTGTTACTTCATATAATTGGTAGAAACCTGGTAAGCTGCTTAAGTTTGATAACACTTGTTCTGCATCTTTTGAGAGCGTATGTTTCTTTTGACGAATCACTTTTTCAACAAAGTAGGCTAAGTCTGGTCTCTTCTTGGCTACGAATTGATTTAAGAAATCTTCGTCTAATGAAATGAGTTCTGTCATCACAAAGCTCATATTTTCCGCATAGGATACGCTGACTGCTTCAAACGCTGTCGCATTTTCAATCACTTTCGGATTCAAGCGGTCAACCGTCATTGGGAGTTCTGCATAATGAGAAGCGCGGTATACTGCTAATTCGATTGATTCATATTGGCGAATCGCTTCATCTAATACTTCTAAATCCCCTAATTTATTTTCATATTTTTCTTTGAAAGCTTTCATTTCTTTCTTTAGTTTGTCCAACTCTGCATAAAATGCTTCGTCGCTTGGGTAAAGTAAAGTCATATCCCATGTAATAGAAGGATCTACTTCACTTCTTGGTACTAATTTAATTTCAGCCATAATTTCACTCCTTTTCAGTTAGTATCAATTATACACAATCTCCCTATCGTTTGCTATACTAGGACTATTAGAAAATCGAAAGCAGGTGGATCTTTGTATATTCAAAATGAACTTTCTAATAGCGCTCTTTTACTATCTATTCCTCATAGTGGTCTCCATATTCCTGAAGAAATAGAAATTCTTTGTAATCCACTTGCCAAACGAAATCATACCGATTGGTTTCTTCCTGAATTAGTCGATTCTAATTCTTATACAATCATAAAAGCTACGGTTTCTAGATATATTGTTGATGTGAATCGATTTAAACCGACACAGAAGCACTCCATTCAACCGATTATTCCACGGACGGACGAAGAAGGTGTCCCTTTATTTAAAAACTTCCCTTCAAAACAAAAGCAATGGCAATGGATTCAAGATTATTACGAGCCTTACTATCGTAAAATTGAAGAGCTCCTAACTCAAAAATTAAGCATTCACCAACAGGTTTTTCTTTTAGATATACATAGTTATGATGATTTGCTTTTTCCTTCTCATGAAATGATACTTGGGAGCCGGAAGCAGACTTCTATCAGTAAAAATTCTCTTAAGAGAATCGAAACTCTATTTCAAGAACAAGACCTACCTACTCGTTTAGATACTCCTTTTTCAGGAGGAAGTATTGTTGCCACATTTGGAAAAGCAAGAACGCGTTGAAGCTCTACAAATAGAAATTCCATACTCCTTCTATTTAAAGGAAGGCAAACCAGATAAAATAAAGTTTTATCAATTGCAGGAAAAACTACATCATATTTTTGATCAACTCAATAACAAAAACACCTAGATACTTTCATACGATCGCATCTAGGTGTTTATTCTAATTTGTGTTTTCCTGTAATTTTTTTATTTGCTCTTCGAGGAGTTGAATCTTCTCCGCTTGAGAATTAATTTGTTCTTGCATTTTCGTCATTTGATCTTGATAGTTCTCTAATGGAGTTGATGTTGTTTTCGAGAAACTTCGGAAGATAAATACTGATAAAAATAATATTACAAGCGTTAGAATAATAAATACCCAACCTTGGTTTCTTCTAACATATTGGTTAAATGTTCTTTGAAAATTTTTCCCTGAGTTACTCATTCATCTTCACCTCTTGACTTTTCAACAGTATACCATTTATTTTGAAATATCTCTAGATGGCACTTACAATTTTTGTCATTTGTTCGGTCATTGCACCCACTATACCTTCATCACACACGACGATTAAGATATCACCAGACAGAAGAATCGTATCTCCTTTTGCCACTATCTCTTTAGCACCACGTCTTATGGTTGCAATAATAATCTCTTTTGGCCACTCCACTTCTCGGATTTCTTTTTCTACCAGAGGGCTATCCACCATAATTGGAATTTCAAAAGTCGTTCGTTCTCCTTTGGTAGTTGTAGAATGTTCTTTATCTAAACGTTCTGCTAACACCTCATAGATTGGATCCATCTTCAAGAAGTCAGCCACAATATACGCCACTAAAGTACAAATTCCAAGCGGCATTAATTGGTTCAATCCTCCCACCATTTCTGTTACAAGCAGTAAAGCTGTTAGGGGTGCTTTCCCAATCGCCGCAAAATACCCTGCCATCGCAAAGAACACAAAGCTCACACGTACACTTGGGTCTACCCCTAAAAATTCAATGAGGAATTCCGCATACGCCAATCCAAGAAGAGCTCCGAGTGAAAGAATCGGTAAAAATCCCCCAGGAAGTCCTGTTCCGTATGAAATCATTGAGTAGACAAAACGAATCACAAACAGCCCCACTAAAAATTGAACAGTATGATTTTCTTTAACGAGTGCTAATACTAACTCACCACCACCGCCTAAAACATGCGGATTCCACATGCCAAGAGGAATAATCAGCATAAAGGCAATGAGACAGTAATTATATGGTGCCACTTTTGGAAAAAGTGTCTTGTAAATCTTTGGCAAAGCTAATGTGAGACGATGGTAAGCTAATCCAAAAATTGCAAGGACAATGCCAAGAAGGACAACATATCCATAATATTCCATCGGAAAACGTTGGTCATTCCCCAGGTTAAGAGATGAATGTGTCCCAAAGACATTTAATGAAATAAAGTTAGCCACAATTGCTGCTGTTAGAGTTGTCACGGCTACAAGCGGACTGAAGGTATGATGAACTTCTTCTAATACAAACATAAGTCCAGCAATCGGAGCATTAAACGCTGCGGCAAGGCCGGCACCAGCTCCACTGGAAATAAACACATTCTTCTGTACCCGATTTGCCTTAAATGTCTCTGCCACTCCTTGACCCACAGATGCTCCTAATTGAATCGAAGGCCCTTCACGTCCAAGCAAGAGTCCTGAGCCAATCGAAATCGCTCCACCCTACAAATTTCTTCCAACAGACAGACCACCAATTCATATCCATCTTTCCTTGAAGTTGTAATTCTACTTGTGGAATCCCACTCCCTTTAATATCAGGATCGCTCTTTACAATCTGCCCTAAAATACCCCCCATTACAAGGCTAAAGAGAATCCATGCCGGAATCCATTGCGGTTGTTCTCTCAAAAATGAATAGACATTTACTACTTGTTCTAAAATAAAACCAATCATATATCTAAATAAACTAACCGCACTTCCTGCTAGGATACCGATTAATGCACCAATAGCAATATAACCTGATTTTTCGATACCTCCTAGGGTTCAAAATGACTCCCAAAAACTCCATTTGCACTCATCCTTTACAATTTATTCTCTTTCATTATATCAAAGTCCGTCCATAAAAAAAGGAAGAAATGAAAATTCTTTCACTTCTTCCTTTATTTTATTCACCTTGTAAGTCTTCTTCATCAAGAGCATTCATTAAACGGAATAGTTTTTCCTCTGTTAATGCTTCTTTTTCCTCTTTGCAAAAATCACGTACAATCTCACCACGATGCATGATAATGAGTCTGTTTCCAAAATGAATCGCGTCAGATAGATTGTGTGTAATCATAAGCGCGGTTAAGTTCTTTTCTTCGATAGTATCTTGTGTTTTCTGCATAATTTTGCGCTGTGTTTTCGGATCAAGCGCTGCTGTATGTTCGTCTAATAGTAATAGTTGCGGAGCGTTCATCGTTGCCATGAGGAGTGAAATGGCTTGGCGTTGTCCGCCTGATAAAAGTCCGATTTCTGTATGAAGGCGGTCTTCTAATCCAAGTCCTAGGAGGGCTAGTAAAGCTTCGAATTGTTGCAATTCTTCTTTAGAAGACGTTTTAAAGAGGCTACGTTTTTGACCTCTCCGATTCGCTAAGGCTAAGTTCTCAGCCACTGTCATCCGAGGAGCTGTTCCTTGCATTGGGTCTTGGAAGACACGACTAATGTAAGCTGCGCGTTCAAAGTCCGCAGTCTGTTCGATTTGATGACCTCCAAACGAAATCGTTCCTTCGTCTAAAGCAAAGTTACCGGCAATCGCGTTTAGGAAAGTTGATTTCCCAGCCCCATTTCCGCCAACAATCGTAATGAAGTCTCCTTCTTGAATCGATAAGCTAACGTTTTTTAGTGCTTTATGCTCACGTGAAGTTCCAGGGAAAAATGTTTTTGACAAGTGTTGAATTTCAATACTCATTTAGTTTTCCCCCTTTCTATGACGTGTGCTTTTTTGCTGAATCCAGCTCTTTATTTGCGGCACTGTTAAACAGAAAGCAATCAGTGCTGCTGAGATGAGTTTGAAGTCATTTGCTTGGAAGACATTGAGTAATAACACAAGCATTAATAGTAAGCGATAAATAATTGATCCGTAAAGGATGCAGACAAGACGTCCCACGAAAGACTCGTCCGCAAAAATCACTTCACCGATAATAATCGCAGCTAGAGCAATAACGATGGTTCCAAGCCCTGAGTTCACATCTGCGTATCCATTATTTTGCGCTAAAATCGCACCGGCTAAGGCGATGAGTGCATTGGAAAGCATCAAGCCAAATACTGTCATCTTACGCGTGTTAATTCCAAGTGCACGCGCCATCTTTTCGTTGTCCCCTGTTGCAATCAGCGCTTGTCCAAATTCTGTTTTGAAGAAGCAATACATCAAGAAGATTAAAATCCCAATCACGACAAGCCCCATAATGATGATGTCAAAATACTTTGGTAAGCCCAGTTTTGAAAGGACACTAAAAATGGTATCTTGCCCAAGCAGTGTGATATTGGCTTTCCCCATGACACGTAAGTTAATGGATAATAGAGACGTCATTGTTAAAATCCCTGCTAATAAACTTGGAATTTTACAAACAGTCATCAGAAATGCCGTCACTCCACCAGCAAGCGCCCCAGCAATCATGGCTACAAGCGTTGCTAAAAATGGGTTCACGCCTTGTTGAATCAAAATCACACAAGTGGCAGCCCCAAGAGGAAAGCTCCCCTCAGTCGTCATATCTGCAATATTTAAAATTCGAAAACTAATGAATAACCCTAGGGATAATACGCCCCATAATATCCCTTGAGAAATCGAAGAAATTACTAAATCCATTTCGAAAAAAATCCTCCTCTGAAACGATCATTATGACGTTTAAGTCATATTGTGTATGAATCACCACATCATATAGTCGTTATCATATCAACGTTTCTAAACTATCTTATTTATTTGTTGGTGTTACTTTTTGTGCATCTTTTAAGATACTTTCTGGAATTGTAATGCCTAATTTTTTTCGCTTTTTTTCTTCGTTGACATAAACAACACCTTTGTTTGCTAATGTGATTGGTGTATCGGCTGGGTTTGCACCTTTTAATACTTTCACCACTACTTTAGCTGTTTCTACACCGATTTGGTATTGGTCAACACCTACACCTAATACTCCACCGTCAGCAACCATTGTATCCGCTGATGGGAATACTGGAATTTTAACCGCATCTGTTACTTGAACAACGGTTGCCATAGCACTTGCAATTGTGTTATCGATTGGAACGAAGATGGCATCTACTTGGCTTGCTAAACTTTCAGTGACTTGTTGAATATCGTTTGTGTTTGCGATTGTTGATACTTTAACTTCTAAGCCCAATTCTTTCGCTGCTTTTTGCGCTTCTTCGGCTTGTTTCACAGAGTTATCTTCGCTTGAAGTGTAAAGGATTCCCACTTTCTTCATGTTAGGAAGAACTTGTTTCATGATTTCTAATTGTTGTTTGATTGGTGTACGGTCACTCACCCCTGTGATGTTGTTTTTCTGGTTTTTGATTCGCTTGCGATTAGGGCCTGCTTCAACTGGATAAGTAATTCCACCCATGATAATTGGTGTTTCTTTTTGTATTGTTCGCTAACGCTAATGTTGCAGGAGTTGTAATCCCTACTAAGATGTTGTTTCCGCCTGAAACTAATTTTTCAGACATGCTGGCTAAGTTACTTTGGTCTCCTTGCGCGTTTTGAAGCTCGATTTCTAAGTTTTTACCAACTTCGTATCCTTCGTTCTTCAATTCGTCTTGTAGCCCTTTATATATGGCATCTAACGCTGGGTGGCTAAGTAATTGTAATACCCCAATTTTAACGTTTTCTGTTTGTGTAGAAGAAGTGTTAGTTGTATTTGTTTCTTTATTTTTGTCTCCTGATTGATTAAAGAATAGTGCTCCTATCACTACTAATACTAATAATACTCCGAATAAATAAATGCCTTTGTTCTTTTTCATGTTGAATTCCTCCAAAATTGAATATGATGTTGCAAACTCTATAAAAAAAGAGACTACGTATTTCACTACGAGTCTCTCATACAAATAGAAAGACCACGTCAGCTCTAGTCTATAGATCTACGTGGTTGAGTTTGCTTTAAAAGATAAATTCCACATAGATACAAGTTCACGTCAATGAAGGTTGTATCTACATGTACAAATGTACGTTAAGAACAACCTGTATCTAGTGGCTTTGCCAACGCGTATTTAATTTTTAATACGATACAAATGTTTTGCCATGTTCTTAACTCCTTTTCTAGTGATGTGTTCATTATGAACGCAAATGTCCTCGGTGTCAACTATTTTTCAAAAAGATGATCTTTTATTTTTTTATCAATATCTATGAACACATTGTTATTTCTTAAACAATTCTTTTATTTTTATTGAGGGTTTTTCTTAAATCTGTGCTATTATATCAAAGGAAATTAATAAAACATTTTTTTCACAAAGGAGAATAAAAATGAGAAAAGGAATTATAGCTAGTTTAGCTTTTATCTTCCGTACTATTACTAGCAGCATGCGGAAATAATAGTTCACAATCTTCGTCTTCAGCTAAAGAAACAACTACTACAACTGCTGAAGCTGTTGCAAGTGCTTCTGCTCAAAAATACGCAGATCCTTCAACATTAAAAAGAAAAGCTACGATGTTATCATCGTTGGTTCAGGGGTGCTGGTCTTTCAGCAGCCATCCAAGCTAAAGAAGCTGGCTTAAATCCAGTCATCTTGGAAAAAAATGCCAACTGCAGGAGGAAATACTACAAAATCTTCAGCTGGTATGAATGCTTCTCAAACAAAATTCCAAGAAAAAGAAGGAATTCAAGATTCTAACGATAAATTCTATGAAGAATCACTAAAAGGTGGTCATGGAACTAACAACCCTGAACTTCTTCGTTACTTAGTAGATAATTCAGCGAGTGCCATCGATTGGTTAGATTCAATGGGAATTACACTAAGCAATTTAACAACTACTGGTGGAATGAGTCAAAAACGTACTCACCGCCCCTGCTGATGGTTCAGCTGTTGGTGAATATTTAGTAAATGGATTATTACGAAATGTTTCTGAAAGAGAAATTCCATTATTCGTCAATGCAGTAGTGACAAAAGTGAATGAAAAAGATGGTAAAGTCACTGGTGTTAACGTTACTGTTGACGGTAAAGAAAAAACAGTCTCTGCAAAAGCAGTTGTTCTAACAACTGGTGGATTTGGTGCAAACATGGAAATGGTTACTGAATACAAACCAGAATTAAAAGGCTTTGTTACTACAAACCAAAAAGGTTCTACTGGTGACGGAATTGTTTTTAGCAAAAGAATTAGGCGCTGCTACAGTAGATATGAAAGATATTCAAATTCACCCAACAGTAGAACAATCTACTTCAACATTGATTTCTGAATCTGTTCGTGGTGAAGGTGCTATTCTTGTGAACCAAGATGGTAAACGTTTCTATAATGAAATGGAAACTCGTGATAAAGTTTCTCAACAAATTATTGGATTAAAAGAAAAATATGCTTACTTAGTATTTGACTCTGCTTTAACTGAACGTGCTAAAGCTGTTAAATTCTACGAAAAACGTGGACTAGTGAAAAAAAGCTGACACGATTGAAGCCCTAGCAAAAAGAGATTAATGTTCCTGCTGATGCTTTAAAAAGCAACCTTAGAAACTTGGAATAAAGCTGTTGCCGATAAGAACGACTCTGAATTCGGCCGTAAAACTGCAATGGATCATGACTTATCTAAAGGTCCTTACTACGCAATCCAAATTGCTCCTGGTATCCACCATACAATGGGAGGATTGAAGATTAATACGAAAGCTCAAGTTCTAAAAGAAGACGGTTCTGTGATTCAAGGTCTATATGCTGCTGGTGAAGTAACAGGTGGCGTTCACGGTGAAAACCGTATCGGTGGTAACGCAGTTGCTGATATCATCATCTTTGGTCGTCAAGCAGGTGCCCAATCTGCTGCATACGCAAAAGAAAACTAATTAATTTCAATGAACTAAAACAAAAACTCTGAAGCAATTGCTTCAGAGTTTTCTTTAATAAGTTATAAAAACTAATCCTCATCCTTAATATCGATGTCTTCTGGGATTGGTTCATCCAAGTACTTCTGATATTCTTCCAAGAGACGTTCCCTGTTGTTTCAAGAAGAAATCGAACTGCTCACTGTTCAAGAGTAACTCGCCATCCACTTCGACCGTCTTCACTTGTTTTGTTTGGATTAAATGCATCAGATATCCTAAGTCGATTTCTAGATTCTCTGCAGTTTGTTGTACGGTATAATACATCCTTTCCCTTCAATAAAAAAGCTACCTTAAACGAATTGTATAAGGTAGCCAACATTTTCAATTATGCTAAAGCTTCAACGAGGCTTTGTGCGAAAGCTTGGATATGTTCAATATCTTCTGCTTCTGCGTTTAAGTCTACTAAGACATTTTCAGCACCTTTTTTGGCACCTGTTTTTGCAAATTGAGCATCAAAATCTAATACGGATTGGCAGAACTTATCGTAGAAAGTATCCCCTGAACCAAGTGCTCCGTATACTTTCCGAGTTAAATCTTCTTCCTCTAATTCTTCATAGAAGTCGACGATTTCGTCAGGTAAGTCGCCATCTGTTCCGTAAGTATAAGTTGCGACAACATTAATATCATAATTATGGAATTCACTTGCTTGTGCTGAAGTACATTCTTTTACATCTACTTCTACTCCGCGTTCTTCTAATGCTTCTGCTAAAATATCCGCAATCTCTTCTGTATTACCTGTTAAACTTGCATATACAATCAATGCTGTTGCCATGATACCACTCTCTTTCTCATTCAATACAACGATTATAACAAATCCACAAAACTCCGTCTATTGTTTCTGACAAAAATAATGAAGTCTCTATACTAAACATCGAAAACTTTAAAAAAACTATTCAAGCACTCCTATAATAATCCTTTACTAATTTAAAAAAATTAGTGGGAAGCACACATTAACTCCTTGCACAGGTCCATTTCACGAAGGTGAATACGTAGTAAATCAATTCTTGGACCTTACGGATTTTATCATCACCATAATAGGGAATAATATTCAAGATGAATTAGTAGGAGTTGGAGCTTGCTCCTGACTCCTACTTTGAAGCTTGAAAGGTGCAAGACCCAGGCTTGCACCGGTATCCTATTATGGTAATGATAATAACCATCCGTAAGGATTCCCAAGATTTGAATTAGCCACCATATTCACCGAGTTTTTTAGGTATACTTTATCTGTTGCACCCCCTTTTCAAAAGTTTTACTATAATAAACGAATTTATTTTTAGGAGATGACAATTTTGCCATTATCAGCAACGGATCGCCTTAAACAAGCCGAACGCGGAGCCCTTTTAAGTATCGGCACATATATCTTTTTATCCGCAGCAAAACTGTTCGTTGGGAAACTCTTCAACTCCGAAGCCCTGTTTGCCGATGGTTGGAACAACTTCACAGATGTGATTTCATCAATCCTTGTATTCGTAGGGTTACGCTTATCACAAAAACCAAGCGACGAAAACCACCCCTACGGCCACTGGAAATTCGAAACCATCGCCAGCCTTGCAACTTCATTTATCATGTTCTTCATCGGGATTGAAGTCGTCAGGAACGCTTTCCAAGCATTCCTTAACCCAGTAACGGAGGCTCCTTCACTTATTTCTTCAATCGTTGGATTCTTCTCAGGAGTTGTGATGATTGGTGTTTACTTCTACAACAAGAATCTGGCTGCACGTATTCAGTCGCTAGGACTTAAGGCAACCGCTAAAGATAACTTAAGCGATGCGATGACCAGTTTCTTGACAGCCTTAGCGGTGTTATTTGCTTCTTTTGGATTACACTGGCTTGATAATATTATGGCCTTCGTTGTCGGTCTTCTCATTGTCCGCACAGCTTATGAAGTATTTTCTGAGAGTGCCTTTCAATTAACAGACGGCTTCGACCAAACCGAACTAGATAAATATATTCCAGTCATCCTACGTCATCCCTGAAGTTAAAGATATTCGTGAAATCAAAGCCCGTCGTTATGGATCAAATATTTATATCGACTTAACGGTGTGTATGGACGAAGCCTTAACAGTTTTCAAAAGTCATCAAGTAACGGAATTTATTGAAAAAGAGCTTTACGACGAGTTTGCTATTTCATTTATCGATATTCATGTCGAACCTTATCCTTATGAGTAAAAAAATCCCAATCTCTTTTTGAAGAGATTGGGATTTTATATTATTGAATCGTGTTAAAGTTCAAGTTAAACGCCTGTTTTACAGAATCACTTGCTTCGCTAACGGGAGTCTTTGAAACGTATTTTCCTTTAAAACAATAACGTTTTGTCGCATTGTAATCATCACACGTAATTAAAGTAATTTCTGTAACACCAGGTTGGTCATTAATGACTTCCACACGTGTTGGTTCGATTAATTCTACGGACGTTGTTTCATATTCATACACATACTCTAAATCTGTTGTATAAATCTTATCTCCAACTTTTAAGTTTACCAGCGGAGAGAATAATAAAGTCATATCTCCAAAATAATTATGGCTGGCTAATGCGTAGTTTCCTTGGCCCATTTTTTTGTGTGGGTTTCATTGTTCCAGCACCTGAGAGAAGGACTTCATTTGCTAAGCCTTTATAAATCGGTAAAATTCAACTTCACACTTGGAACTGCGATTTGTCCTAGTGTTAAGAATGTCCCTTTTTTTCATATTGGCTTTTAAGACTTGATTTAGATCAATCGGTTCTACTTTAGAAAAGTCAAATTCCGCCTCTTGCAATTCATTGGCTTTAACAGCTGACAATGTTAACGAAGAATTGATTTGAGACTGTTCTGCTTGTAGTCTAGATAATAAGAATGTACGAATCGGATCCGCAGCTAACAAGATCGCTGCAATCACAAATAAAATCGACGCCAAAAAGATTCTCCAGTTGAATTTTTTTCTTTGGCTTATGATTCTTCTGCTGGTTTTCGATTATTTCTTCTTCCTTCTATTTTTTTCCATACATCAATCCTCTTTCTCTTTTGTGCTCACAAGGATCCAATATCCCTTATCTAAAGCAATACGCTCTACATTTCCAAAGACTTCTTGCATTTTCTTTTGCGCACTTGGAGCACCTTGTTTTTTCTGAATTACGATGACAAGTTGGCCGCCATCTATTAAATAGTCATTCGCCTCTTCTAAAATACGATGAACCACTTCTTTTCCTGCACGAATCGGCGGATTACTAATAATGACAGAATAGTCCTTCGCATTTATTGCATCATAAATCGAACTTTCGTGAATCGATACATTTTCAATCCCATTCGCTTTAGCATTACGTCTAGCTAATTCGAGTGCACGTTCATTGACGTCTACCATTTCTACACGCATCTTCGGATAGGCCTTTGCAAAAGACAAACCCATTGGACCATAACCACAACCAACATCTAACAGTTTTCCTTCCTGAAAAGAAGAAGGAACTTCATATGACTCAATCAATAACTGACTTCCAAAAATCAATGGTATTCTTTGAAAACACTCCATTGTCACTAACAAACTGGAAAGAGAATCCTTTTTAAAACATAACTAAAATGTTTCTCTTGACTCTTACTATTTGGTTGATGTGTATAATAGTGATTTTTGATTCATGAGTATCTCCTTTTTGTATCTTTCTTCATACTAGCATAAATCACCTTTTTTTCCAAAACAAAAAAACCCGCTGTTTGGGAACAGCAGGGAAAAGGTTAGGAGGGTTTACTAATAAAAAAATGTTGGGAGTTCATTTTTTTATTTGGGAGAAGTAAACCTTAGGTGTTTTTATTGGGTATGAATAGATTATAGAGGTTACTTTTGAATTTTTTGTGAATTTTACTTTGAATTTTTTAAAAATGAAACTTTTTTTATATTTTTGATATCGTCGTAGTCAGTACTTTTTTTGAATAATTCCACTACGTACGAACAAATTGGGCGAACTTTTTAAGTTTTTCCTCTCTTGCATACACAGCTAATCGTTCTACTAATTGACGTGCTACTCCTTGTCCACGAAGACTAGGATCTACAAAAGTGTGGTCCGCACCAATCACTCCCTCTTCTTCCAGAGTATACGTGATTTCAGCATCCACTTCTCCAGCAGCATTATAATGTCTAAACGCTTGATTTTCTTGAACAAATTCCATTAATGAGTCCCCCTTTATAGTTCTATCTTTAGTATACGACTCAATGAGATAGAAATCGAAGAATGTGATTCAAAATAGTAACATTTGTTATACCTATTTTTGTAACGAAGTCATTTTTTTGATTGTGGTATTCTGTTAACAGAAATTATTTTTCAGAATGGAGAATTTGTTATGCATATACCCGATAATTATTTAAGCCCAACAACTTGTGCAGTTTTAGCAGTTGCTGCTGCTCCGGTAGTGGGATTATCCATTACGAAAAGTAAAAGCTCAATTAAAAGAGAATAAAGAATTAGCACCTATGCTTGGAATCGCTGCTTCGTTATCTTTCTTATTAATGATGTTTAATGTCCCCGTTCCAGGTGGTACAACTGCTCACGCTGTTGGTGGCGTGTTACTTTCAATCTTAATTGGACCGTATGCCGCGAGTCTGGCACTCAGCGTCGCTCTTCTTTTACAGGCACTTCTTTTTGGTGATGGAGGAATTCTTGCTCTTGGCGCAAATATTTTCAACATGGCGATTGCAATGCCATTTGTCGGATATTCCGTTTACAATTTCTTCCGTAAACAAAACCATGAAACATCTGGAGTTCTCGTTGGTTCTTACGTAGGGATCAATGTGGCGGCATTTTTAACAGCCGTTGAACTTGGAATCCAACCAATCATTGCCACTCAAGGAGGCGAACCATTGTATAACCCTTATGGATTAGCAGTTACGATTCCTGCCATGATGGTGACTCACTTAACGATTGCCGGTGCCGTGGAAGTCTTCTTCACTTATGTGATTTATCGTTTCGTAAAACAAGTTGCTCCACAAGAACTATACACACCAACTTCAGTCAATACGGCTTCTTTCGTGAAGAAAATCCGCTATGTCTTAATCGCCTTAGTTGTGTTAAGTCCATTAGGATTATTAGCAGAAGGTACTGCTTTTGGAGAATGGTCATCTGAAGAACTTGCTGAAATGATGACTAATGTTCCCGCAGGAATCGAGAATGGATTTTCATTCGAAGCCCTCTTCAGTGACTACACCATTCCTGGAACAAACATCGCAGTTGGATATATTTTATCTGCCATTACTGCACTATTAATCTTCTATATTTTAGGAAAAATGATTCGAACAATGAATGGAGCAAAAGTATCTCATGCGTAAACTACCTGATTGGCTACAAACAGAAGAAGCACTCGCAGCCTCTTCAAAAAGCCATCAATATTTACAAATGAATATCAACTCATTGCGCCGTCTCCTTGGCAAAATGAAGCAAACGACACCCGCATTGAAGGCAAAATCTTCGTCCTCAATGCGGCTCGTTTACTTTGTTTGTTTAGCCATTCTAATTACACTCAGCCACTCCACCATCCAACTGTGGATTTTGGCGATTTTCCTATTGGCACATATCTCCTTTCTTCCTGGAGAGGCGCTCCTTCGTCTCTGGAAAATACTAACGCGCGTCCTCATTTTTACAACGATTATCCTCTTACCAAGCATTCTTCTAAGAGGCTTCCAAAATAGCGGTCTATTCCTTAGTCGCACGGGTATTCTCGTATTAAACTTATCCTCTTTTTAGCAACAACCACAAGTGTCCAACTCGTTGAGGCGCTTCGTCAGTTGCATTTTTCCAAAAACGATGATTCAAACGATCGAACTCGCGATGAAATACACTTATATCCTTGGAAAACATCTTCAGCAACAAATCGAATGCGTCCAACTGAGAACCATCGGACAAAAAGTCAACCTCAGCCTCTTCGGATCGATTCTGGGCCTATTGTATTTATCATCGAAAAACCACACTAAAGAAGTCTACGAGGCCATGACGCTTCGAGGCTACGGAATGAATGCCAAACATAAAGTCCCTTTCCACTGGAAGAAAGAGGACGTCTTATTATTACTCGAATTAATCGTGCTGGTTATCGTAACAACCATGCTACGATAGAAAGGAACGCTTATGATTACAATTCACGATGGAAATTATCACTACAGCGAAGATATTGGAATCCACGACATCAACCTTCATATCGATAAAGGCGAAACAGTGGCTTTGATGGGACCGAATGGAGCCGGTAAATCTACGCTCTTTAAAATTTTGGTTGGATTACTCCCTCTCTCTTCTGGACAGTACCAATTTAACGATTGGAATGTAGATGCAGAATTCTTAAAAGAGCTAAGTAATGCCGGTCACTTATACCAACAAGTCGGTTTGATTTTTCAAAAACAGCGATATTCAGCTGTTCAATACGACGGTTTCTGAAGAACTTGCCTTTGGTCCACGTCAACTCGGATTATCCGAAGAAGAAATCGAAAAACGAGTGAATGATACGCTGGCGCTCCTTGAAATCGAACACTTAAAAGACCGGATTCCATACCACCTTTCTGGCGGAGAAAAGAAACTCGTGGCAATTGCTAGTGTACTCACCATGAATCCAAACTTATTATTGTTTGATGAGCCCTTTAACGGCCTCTCACCAAAATATCAACGACTCATTGTGGCATTACTAGAAGAGTTAAAAACAGCAGGAAAAAAACCATCATTATTTCTTCTCATCATTTCGATCAAATTGCCTCTATCGTTGAACGTGTCCTTCTCTTTTCAGAAGAACATACGATTACTACTAGCTATTCAAAAACGGATTGGGAAATCCATCCAGAACTAAGAAAAGCATTTACTACTTGTTAAAAAAAGCAAAATGTATCATTTTTGATACATTTGCTTTTTGCTCTATATTATAAACTTTTTCTACATATATAAAAATCCCAAAATTCACTTATAAGTGAATTTTTGGGATTTTTATTCTAACTTCAATAATTCATTGTTTTGGCAGTATTATTTGAAACGTACTCCCTTTTCCAATCTCGCTTTCAAATGATATACTTCCACCCAGTTGATCTACAATTGTTTTTACAATCGTTAATCCTAATCCATTCCCTTCTTGCACATGAGAATGTTCCACTTGATAAAATTGTTCAAAAAAATATGTCGTTGGTCTTCCTCGCTCATTCCGATTCCATTATCTGCAATCGTGACTCTAATCGCATCATCAACTTCTTGAATATCAATCGTCAAATGCACGCTATCTCCAGAGTACTTCACCGCATTATCAAGCAGATTCGTCCACACTTGCATGCTTAGATCTGGATCCGTCACACAATGAACGGGCTGACTCGTAAACGTCAAGTCGATCTCTTTTTGCTTCCACTTCTCCGTAATCAAAATCACGGCATGTCGAATTTGTTCATCCAGATGAACCGATTTTTTCTTTGGTTCAAAATCGCGCTCCATCTTCGTGAGTGTCACAATCCCATCACACAGGCGACTTAATCGCAAACTCTCCGACTGCAAGATAGTCGTCAATTCTTTACGAGTCGTTTCATCTAATTTCTCATCGGCCAACAAATCACTTACCCCAACAAGGGAAGCAATCGGCGTCTTTAATTCATGCGACAGATTGGCGATAAAGGCCGAGCGATGTTCATCCGTCCGCTTCAAGTCCTCCGCCATCTGATTCACATGCTGAGAAAGCTGGTCCAACTCGTTATGATATTTTGCAGTATCGTTAGGATAAGGTTTACGCGGAATCTTACGGTTAAAATCCCCTCTAGAAATCGCCTTTACCGATTCATTTAACTCCGAAATTGGCCGTGTTAAATGTACCGAACCGTACCACATCGCAAGGCTTCCTACAATGATAATGACAAAACTAAAAATTAGTAACCACGATTGAAAACTCACTTCTACATGAAGCCAATGTTTCAACACAAACACGGTCACGAGCGCAATGATACTCGTAGTAACTAATACACTACAAAACATAAATACAAAGTAGTTTCTTAGTGGGAACTGTAATTCTTTTTGTTTATCCATTTTTAACCGTCCCCTTTATACCCTAATCCTCGAATCGTCACAATATCAAAGTCCGGATTGTCTTTAAATTTTTGGCGAACCCGTTTAATGCACGCATCCACCAATCGCTCATCGAGTTCTTCTTCCATGCCCCAAATATCATCTAGCAAGTCCAGACGCGTGAAAATCTTCTCCGGATTGCTGAGCAATTTATAAAGCACGTAAAACTCTTTTTTTGGAATTTGATAAACGGTATCTGTCTCTAAATCCGTTAAGGTTAACGCGTTGTAGTCGAGTTTCGTATGTGGAAAACGTAAGACTTTCTCAGTTTCCAACTGCGCTCTTCTCAGCAGCGCTCGAACACGTAAAGCCAACTCTTCTAGTCGAATAGGTTTTACCATATAATCATCGACCCCGAGTGTAAAAGCCTCTTCCAAAGACTCCAGCTGTGACTTTGCCGTAATCATTAATATCGGCAAGGTATGTTTCGTTTCTCGCAGCGCCTTTACTAGGGAATAACCGTCCATCACTGGCATCATAATGTCGGAAATTAATAAATCCACCTGATGCTTCTCCATGACGGACAGAGCTTCTTCCCCATTTTCGGCTGTGTAAATTGTATAATTATCTTGTTTTAACTTGGTTGTAATTAAGGTGCGAATCGCATGATCGTCTTCAGCAACTAATATTCTAAACATAGCTCCACCTTCTTTCTGGAACATTATAGCACAACTGCCTACAGACGAACTAACTTCCCTTTCTTCATCTCATAAACGGTGTCTACATATTCAAGGACAGAGCGATCATGCGTCACCATAATGGCACTCTTATGTTTCGATTTCACTTCACGTTGAATCAACTGGGCAATCTCTTGACCACGTTCTGGGTCTAAGCTGGCAGTCGGCTCATCCGCTAAAATGAGTTGTGGATTTCCAATAAACGCACGCGCAATCGCAGCACGTTGTTTTTGTCCACCTGACATTTGATTTGGGTATTGGCCGTAGCAGTCTTCAATGCCTAGTTCTGCTAATAAGCCTTTGACTTCTGCTTTGCGTTTCGCAGCGTCTTTTTCCCCTTTTAGTTTCGCGACCACTTCTAATTGGTCCCCGATTTTCATGTATGGAAGTAATTGATGGTCTTGGAAAATAAACCCAAGCAACTCCAATCTTTTCTTCGTCCATTCACTTTGTTTTACATTCGTTAAGTTTTGTCCGCCGATAATAATCTCACCACTATCAGCCGATAAGAGTAATCCTGCAATAGAAAGAAGCGTTGATTTCCCTGAACCTGAAGGGCCTAAAATAGCCACAAATTCTTGCGGTTCAACGGTTAAACTTAAGTCTTTAATCACATCGTGCATTTGATTGCCGTCTGCGTATGATTTTTTAATCTGTTTTAATTCAATCACTGACATCTTATTCACCATTTCCACCAATCACTTCGATTGGATCCACTTTCTTAATTTTTAATAGAGATAACGCGCCACAAATAATAGAGATGACGATAAAGCTTTCGGAAATCACCGCATTATCTTCTGCTCGCATATAAAACGGCATGCTTACAGGTAAGAATGGCGTCAACGCTAAGGCTAGCCCTAGTCCGATTCCAATCCCGATGACGGAAAGAATTCCGACTTGCGATAACTGGATTCTTGTAATTTGTCCCATAGACATTCCGATGGCTTTTTAACACACCAAATTGTTTTTAGTTTTTGCAAGGCTAAGATGTAGAAGAATACTCCTAGAATTGCGGCTGAGGCGATTAGTAATACCCAAGTCATTGTTTTTAAAATCATATTCGTCGCAGTGTATCCTGGGATTTTATTAATGATTTGTTGTTTGTTTGAGACCATCAGCTGTTCGGATAAGTCGTCGGCTGTTACCGCTTTGCTTGTGATGATGGCTTGTGGTTGCCAAGTGTAGTTTGGATTTTTCTTTTGACGCATTTCTTCGAGTGTTTTCGAACTGATGAAGGCCACTGAGCTATGTCCGTATTTTGCATCTTTGGCAAAGGCCACTACTTTAAGCATTACTTCCGAAGTTTTATCTTTAATCGTGTCACCAACGTGGAGGCCTTTTGCTTTATACGATTCATCTAAAATCACTTCATTTTCGGCTAAATCCGCAGCCGTATACCCATCTTCTGCCTTAATCGTTAAATTCTTGTACGTATCCATCGCAAAAAAAGGTCACATCTTGCGAACCTTCCTCGTCCTCTTTCATAAACGTAGAACGTTGAATCACAAGTCCCTGTTTCGTTTTTCTAAATGGAGGTCTTCAATCTCCGTTAGTTCCTCGCTTGTAAGAGTTGAGTAAGGAATCACTCCTTCTGAATCCTTTGAAAGAATATAATGAACGTCCCCAAACGTATCAATTTGCGCCATAATAATGCGCCCTAATCCGTTTGTTAGGCCCGATAGGAAAATGACCATGAAACATCATAATCACAATCAGGACTTCAATTAATATAAATTTTTTTAGGTTGGTATTTAATTTCATTCCATGCTATTTTTCAATGTAATTTCTCCTCTTTATAAAATCATAGGCCCTAGTATACGTGAGTTTTATGACCTGAATATGACATCATTTCGGAAATTAGGGCTTTCAAGCACAAATCACGTCCTGATTGAGTTGGAGTTATGTGAGGACTTTTAATGGGGACTATTTTTTTCTTACTCGGGATTTTTTTATAATTGATGGAAGATGCAGATAACGTAAAAAGCAGTAGATTGGGTTTCTACTGCTTTTCTTTTTACTTTAATCCCAAAAATTCTTCTACTTGACTTAAAATTTCATCTGCGGTTTTTAGTGTTGCTTCTTCAATAGACATCCCTGTTTTTCTTCAAATAGTACTTGATAAGATAGTACCCACAAGTATATCCAGAAGCGTAAGGAAGACCAACTGGATTACCACCTTGCATCTTTGTAATTTCATCACCATATAAATACGGCATTGCTTCTTGCATATTGTTAATAGAAAGACTGTCTTTTAATTTTTGGTTTAATAATCGTATTTAATGTTTCAAGATCATTCTTTGTGACCCATGGACCAATATTTTCTTGTCCAAACATTTTCTCTGCAAAATTCTCTGCAAGCCCCTCTGCAACAATCATTTCTTTTAAGGATCCCATTTCCCAATCAACGAATTGATAACGAATATTATGATTGCATTCATGCGCCATCGCAGAAAGCAATTCTATTGATGGTATATTCATTTGGTACAAGGGATAGGAAAATATACCCAGGAATCCCTCCATCTCCACTGTAATTTTCATTAATCCTCATCATTGGACTCGCTTCATTTCCTAGTAAAGCCGTAACATAGTAATCTTGTTGTTTTAATGAAATTCCTTTCGATATAAAGCTTTCAACGGAACGGTTAAAGGCTTGTTTAATATTTTCCCAAAACTCTTTATCGAATTGATTTATCATTTGAAGGTCTTCTTCAACTAAGTCCTTTGGCATTTTGTGCATGAATCCTATTAGTGTCATCACATTGAATGGAATTCTCTCATCAAATGAAATCTGTTGAATAGTAAACTTCTCTTTAAAGGGTAGTAATAATTTTTCTTTGAATAAAGCATCTCTCTGATCTACAGGAAGCGTTAAGAGCTCTCTATAAACACTGTCTGATTCGATTAAATGTAATTTCATAACATATTCCTCCTTTGATTGATATTAGGAGTATATACCCTCACGTTACGTCAGAGTCAACACCTTTCATTTCCCCTTATAAAATTAGCTCTTATCAATTACAAAATAGAGGGTTGATGATATAATGAATAAACAAAAAAAGTTATTGGAGGACTCGTTTTTATGGAATTTACTCATAAAACCCCTAGCGTAGAAGCTTATAATCAATTAAGAGTAAACGCGGGAATGAATAGCACTAAGCCTGATTCTGAAGTGAAATAGGCACTTGAAGGGACTCTTTTCTTAGTTTCTGTTTATGAAGATGATGAACTCATTGGCCTAGGAAGAATCGTTGGAGATGGCGGGGTCACTTTTTGTCGTATCCGATATTATGGTAGACAAAAAGTTTCAAAGACGTGGAATTGCCAATAGAATCATGGAAATGATTGATCAGTGGTTTGACGAAAATACACATGAGAGCAGTTTTATCACTTTGCTAGCTAAAGTCCCTGCAGACAAACTCTATCATAAACATCATTTTTCCTATCTTGACGAAACTAGAGTGGGCATGATTCGAGAAAAATAAAAGACTTATCATCTTTTTATAGAATCGTTATCTTAGAACTCCCTGAACCATTTAGTTGCAATCAACAAAAAAGACCTTGGTTTTTCAAAAGAATTCAAAAACAAAATGGATGTACCCTGTTCAATACAGGGAAACATCCATGCGTTCAACTTAATTTAATAATGTGTCCAGGATTCTGGGTACATATCAAAAATGTTCTCTTTTTTTAAATTATAAATTACAAAGATGCTTTTGCAAGAGAAACTAATTCTTAGCTTTATTTGTCATCTTTATTAATCATATTTTTTTAACGCCTTCGATTGCTCCTTCGACCGCATCTTTTGCATCTTCAGCAACTTCTTTAACTTTGGAAACTACTTTTTTTCAGCAGCCCCTTCTTTTTCTGTTTTTTTATCACCAGTTAATTTTTCCAAGCCCTTCTTTAACAGAGCCTTTTAGCTTGATTGAATTTTTTTCTTCTACAGACATAGTCTTTACCTCCATTATGAGTTTTAATTTTTTTCATATATTTATAGAAAAGAAATAAAATAAGAATCTCTTTTTCGTACTTAGAGTTTTTAATGAACGCGAGCTTTTTGCTTAGACAAAGTATTTTTTTATTTTGACCTATTGAATCCTCACATCATTAAATTTTAAATTGTATTTTGAATGTTATAAGACAATTTATGCCTTTTTTCCCCAAAAAGAATGATACAACAGCTACTACAATAACTGCACCAATGATAGAGGGAAACAAGGCCATTCCAGCCAAACTAGGGCCCCAAGTTCCCAAAAAGTGATTGTCCCACAGATGAACCGACTAAACCTGCAACAATGTTTGCAATAACACCCATAGAGCCACCTTTTTTAGTGATTGATCCAGCAATAAGACCAATGACACCTCCGACAATAATAGACCAAAGCATATCGATTCTCCTTTCTAAATTTACTAAATCAAAATTCAAATCTTTTGATTAATGTGATTATATAATTTGCAAACTTGGAAACATAATAATTCAGCTTAATTTTTCCCGCCGATTTTATGTACTTTAAATACAATAAAACGATAAAACATTGATTTTTAGATGGTTTTTGAGAGAAAATTAAGATGGCTTTTTCATATATTATGAGTTGTTAAGTGAATTAAAAACATACACATTATGGTAAGATTGAATTATAATAAAACCACTATACTATAAAGAAAGATAACAATTTTATGCGAGAATTACTGTCTAAAAAGTCACAGACAATTAGAATTATTAGAAATACTATTTGAAAATAAGCGCTGGTTTCACATTTCTGAACTAGCTGAATTATTGAATTCTACAGTGCGTTCAGTAAAAGATGATTTATCCCATGTCAGATCTTCTTTTTCCTGACTTGATATTTCATTCTTCAACAAATGGTATACGTATCATTAATACCGATGATAGTGATATTGAGATGGTCTATCATCATTTTTTAAACATTCAACTCATTTTTTTCAATTTTTAGAATTTATTTTTAATGAAGGATATGATGCTGAGAGTATTTGCAAAGAGTTTTTATATCAGTTCTTCGTCTCTTTACCGTATCATCAGTCATATTAATAAAATTATTAAGAAACAATATCATTTTGAAATTAGCCTCAATCCTGTTCGAATTACTGGAAACGAGATAGATATCCGTTATTTTTTGCTCAGTATTTTTCAGAAAAAAATATTATTTCCTTGAATGGCCATTTTGAAGATTTTTTTCACCAGAACCGCTCTCTCAATTATTGGAACTAGTTTATAAAGCAACGTCTTTTCCCGATGAATTTATCAACTCACAGAATGTTAAAGTTGCTCCTAGTTACGAATTTATATCGAATCAAGTTTGGTCATTTTTCTGGAAGTTGAGAAAGATTCTTTTTAATAATCAATTGCTGGAATTTCTAATGCAAGAAGATGAAATGGAAGATATTATCAAAAAAATTTGAAACAGAATACACTATCACTTTAACGAAAGAAGTAATAGGGCAATTGTTTGTATCCTATTTTTCAAAAATGTTTTTCATAGACGAAAAAGTATTTCTGAAGTATACAATGACGGACAGCTATGTAAAGAAATCATATCATTTGTTGGGAGATTTAGTTGATCAGGTAGCAAGAGAGTATAGTATTAAAGTAGACAATAAGGATAATCTTATTTGGCATCTGCATAATACGGCACATCTTCATCGCCAGGAATTATGTACAGAGTTTATCCTATTTGATCAAAAGGGCAATACAATCAAGAACTTTCAAAATATTTTTCCTCGATTTGTTTCCGATGTAAAAGAAGGGATTCTGCATTACTTACAGACTTTGAATATTGATAGTAGTTCAATGAAAGTCAATCATTTGGCCTATACGTTTATCACCCATAGCAAACACTTGGTGCTAAATCTTTTACAAAATCAACCCAAATTAAAGGTTTTGGTTATGAGTAATTTCGACCAATATCATGCAAAATCAGTAGCTGAGACACTTGCTTACTATTGCAGTAACAATTTTGAACTTGAAGTTTGGAATGAATTAGAATTATCCATTGATTCTTTAAAAGAATCACCGTATGATATTATTATTTCTAATTTTATTATTCCTCCTATTGAAAATAAGAGACTGATTTATTGCAATAATATTAATACAGTCGCTCTAATCTCCTTACTTAACGCGATGATGTTTATTCGATTAGACGAGTAACGTAGATTATGTTTATAACAAATTAATATCCACCAGCTAAGTGAAGCGGAGAATGCGGCTTAAAACATAGTAAAAAACGAATAGAGGTCAACATTTTTATTTTTTTAATTCTCTTTTCCGTTTTGTTTAGTTTGGTCTAAAGAGATATCTAAACCTTTTTACTTTTTTGGGGTATAAAAAAAGTGAGAAACATTGATAACTCAACATTTCATTACACTTTCAATTTCACGGAACAAATAGGAACAATACGCACAAAAAGCCTTGGTTTTTCCAAGGCTTTTGCGTAT